>PPYE01644201.1_pt1 | contig 11205 bp, 8 predicted proteins | sample 1559881 | NCBI WGS metagenome assembly PPYE01 (sample SAMN08240022, study PRJNA423297) | Human gut metagenome, whole genome shotgun sequencing project.
GTCTAGCTGATACTGGGCACGTAATTCCGGTTGCGTCGCGACCCCATTAAACGTCGCCACCACGTGTCCGCCAGCCGAAAAGCCGGCGAGTACGATGCGCTGCGTGTCGATATGATGCTGGGTCGCCTGCTGGGTCACCCAATCGATAGTTGCGGCTAATTGCTGTAATGCCGCGGGATAAACAGTCTGATGCCCCGCAATCAGTTGATAGTTCAACACGATGGCGTGCATGCCGGCTGCCACCATCCGCGCCGCAATCGGTGCTTCCTCACGTCCAGAATGGTACGTAAACCCACCACCTGGACATATGATCATCAGCGGATAATCCACAGCGGTTTCAAAATCACTGACTTGGTCTAGCCAATAGGCCGTGACTTGAAACGGCTGCTGAGCCGCATTCAATGTTTGTTGTTCGATTTGCATGTTCCCCATCCCCCTCGTACTGACCACAACTTGTGTTCGCTTACATTATATGGGGCATTTGCCTGACTGTCAATTTATATTCGAATAAATATCAATATTTATTCGGCTATTTACACCAAAAGGATAATTATTTGGTATAATTAAATTAATCACAAACAGAACGAAGGTGCTTGTATGGCTAACGCATCATTTAATGAAATCTATCAAGCTCTAAAGGAACGAATTCTCGCGGGACGCTATAGTGTCAAAATGCGGCTACCGATTGAAGATGAATTGATTGAAGAATTCCACAGCAGTCGCTATGCCGTCCGCAAGGCGATCGCACAGTTGGCCGCTGACGGCTTAGTGTACTCCGTCAAGGGCCGCGGTGTTGTCTTACTGGAACACACGCCCCAAACGCAGCAGTTTAATCTGGCCCTAAATAATTTGAACGGGCTACAAAGTCTGAATGCCGAGCGTCATCTGGATTACCGGACGGACGTGGTCAGCTTCCAACGGCGGATCGTCGACCAAGCGCTCAGTGCCCAGACGGCGTTCGAAGTTGGTATCCCAGTCTACGCCATTCAACGGGTTCGAGTCGTTGATGGCGTCCGGGCCGTCCTCGATATCAACTACTTTAATGCCCAACGCATCCCCGAGTTGACACAGGAAATCGCTGAACAGTCGATTTATCGTCACTTTCAAAAAAGTGGGCTCAAAATTGCTGTCGTTAAGCGGATGTTACGGGTCGAAACGGCAACCCCACTCGACTATCAGTTGCTCGCACTCGGTACGAATAACTGTGTCGGCAACATGATCAGCATTGCGTTCAACGACCAGGGCCGCCAGATCGAATACACTGAATCCCACTTTATTCCAAATGAATTTAACTTCAATGAATTAATTCGTAATTGAACCTTACCAACTGACAGATCCGCAGGTCAATCACTGACCTGCGGATTTTCTTTGACCCCATTGACTTTAGACCATCTCGAATTTGTCGGCAGTCAGGTTCGGAATAGATTTCAATATAATTGCTAAATATATTCGAATAAAAGTTGACTAATTCCCAAGAGTCTTTATAATAATTATCATAAATACTAATGGGGGTTAGTATTTAGACCACGTTTCACTGGTGGCGCATTTGGGGTCAAAGGATTAGGTCGGTCATGGAGTAGAGAAAATTGAGCGTCACTAGACCAATTTGGTTTAGTGACATTTTTTTGACAAAAATACGGCTGATAATGCCATTTATTTCTGCATTATCAGCCGTATCTATTCAGGTTCTCTGTCACTGGTTGTTGGTTATCAAGTCAAAACTTGATGACTGGCAGCAGCGATTCTAGAACCACGATTCACTTATTTCAATTAGTTTTGCCGTTTACGTCGGCTGGCGTAAGCACCCATCATTAACGTGCTTGCCAAGGCAATTCCAGCTAAAGAAATGGCTTGATTCGACGTTTCACTCGTTTGTGGCAGCGACTTGCCTTGTGCCACCGCTAAAGCCGCCGCAACTTTAGTCCGAAGTGCTTGTAATTGTGCAACTAACGCTGAATTGTGATGGGCTTTCGCTTGTGCAATCGCCTGATCGATCAAGTTCAGTAGGGTCTCTTCATCATTGATCTGATCACCGATGACGGCTTCCTTTTGAACTTCTTCGAATGCCGTTTCTAGTTCCTCGACGGTTTCATCAGTGACCCAGCCAGCATCGATTTCATTTTCAACTTCATCGACGATTTGATCGACAATTTCATCAGGTTCTACGCCCGCTTCAATCTCGTCTTCGATTTCTTCCTCAAATTCTTCTTCCGCTTCTTCGGCTTCAGCCTCATCGTCGATTTCATCAAAATCAGGCATTTCAACGTCAATGATTGGATGTTCTGGCTTCTGATACTCAACTTCGTCTGGCGCCTCTTCGTCCGGTTCTTCAGGCTCCTCGACTGGTTCTTCTTCATCAGGCGTCTCTTCGTCTGGAACTTCAGGTTCTTCGACTGGCGTTTCTTCGTCAGGCTCGGCTTCTTCTTCATCTTCATCAAAGTTTGGCATTTCAACATCTAACGTCGGATGAACTGGTTTTTTGAAATTCTGGTTCTTCCGGCTCATTAGGTTCTGGTTCATTAGGCTCCGGCTCGTTCGTGCCAGGTTCTTCTGGCTCACTAGGTTCAGGTTCATTCGGTTCCGGCTCATTCGTGCCTGGTTCTTCCGGATCAATAGGCGCTGGGCCGCCTGGTTCAACAGGTTCTGGGTCTTCTGGTTCAGTAGGGTCCGGTTCGTCCGTGTCAGGATCATTTTCATTATCAACATTATCCTGGAGGTCCCAACGGTGGGTTTCTGCTTTAACATTGACTTTGTTGGCAATCAGATTACCATCGATATTTTGATTGGCATCAATTTCCGCGGCGGGTGCCAAGATACTGCCTTGGAATGGCCGGTCCACACTGATCACGCCGGTAGCCAATTTGTCACTAGCCGTCGAATCATAGAAGTTCCAGAGTAAGTGATTATCCCCAAAGTCTTCCGTTTCCTGGTTATTCCGTTCCGTGCCGTCATCGTAAATAATCTTGATTTGCGAATTGACTTGATAATTGGTGCTGCCGGCCGTATCAACGTTAATAATGACTGTATTACCGTCAGGATCCGCCGATAAGCCCTTGATCGTCAGCGGTGTGCTCGTATTGAGGACATCCGCGGATAAGTTGATGACGATATGGCCGTCAGCGTCCGGTTCCATATCCGTGACGTCGATGACCCGCTGATTCATATCATCAAAACTATCATTGGAATAAGTGGCGTTCGCAGTTTGTTCACTCAAACTGGCACTGAGTTTTTCAAGCTTGGCAAATTCCGCGTCAAAATCAATATAGACGTTGCCATCTTTATCTTGATAAACTTCAGACGCCAGCAAATGGTCGATATAAACGCCGTTGACCATTGGCCGATTAGGATTGGAGACATCGATATCGATATTTTCGCCAAAGATGACCTTATTACTACGAGTTTCACCAGCCGAGACAAACGAACTACCGGCAATGTTGGTGATATTTTGAATGTAAGAAATATCCTTATCCAACAATTCTTCAATGATATTCGTCCCAAAGTTAACGTTGCCGACTAGGTTTTGAACCGCAATATTCCCATTAGTGTGCGCGTGCAGTTCCGCTTCGCGAGCAAAAATGTGAAATTGTGACGAGACCCCGAGCATGTTATGTAAATCAGGATAGTCGTCCGTGACATTGCCACCATCCGCCACCGCATCATTGGCCTGCGTCACAGCCTGGCTAAGCGTCGTCGCAACGGTTTGTGCACTAACCATTTGAGCAGTCGTCTTGGCTGAATTCGTGGTAGCGGTTGTATCATTAGTATCCGTGCTGGTCTCAGCGGCAGTGGTATCGGTGGTTGCCGTTACTGCACTGGCTGTATCAGTGTCCGTCGTTGCGGCTTTTGCATTGTTACTATCAGTGCTGGTCGTATCGTCAGAATCTGCGCTAGTCGACGATTTGGTCGCGTCAGTATCCGTGCTAGCCTTGGCAGCCGTGGTCGTGGCCGTCGCATCGGCAGCCGTTGTCTTAGTCGTCGATTTGTCCGCCATATCAGCTTGCTTAGTAGTCCCCGCTACTGACTGGGTCGTCTGCGAGGTTGTTGACGAAGCATCAGTCGTGCCGCTGACCACTTTTTGGCTGTCAGATGACGAGCTCGCCGTCGTTTGCGTCGCATCATCGTCAGTTGTTGCGGTTTGAGACGCCGTATCGGTGCTTGTTGCTTGATCTGACTTGCTAGTATCAGTCGTCGCGTCAGACGCAACCGTCGTCTTCAACGTTTGGCTTTGATTGTTCACTGACTTATCAGTCGTCGCACTGGTTGTGGCTGCAGCGGCCGTATCAGTGTTGGCCGTGGTTGAATCCGCCCGCGCCCCAAGCGTTGTGAGTCCTAATGTTAAGACCGTCGCACAGGCAAATACCCACCGACGGCCAATCTTATACATCTTAAAATGTGTTTGTTTACGTTCCATCGTGAACCCCACCTAATTTCTTTAATTAGTTATCCTTTAATTCAAACTCTATTTTCACGCTATTGTACACAACATTCAACCATTTATATAATTTATTTTATATTGCAGTATAAATAGTCAAGGTGTTAACATAACCACTACACTTACTACCGCTGATAACACTGGCTTAACGGCGTTATTACTACTTTAATAACGGCTAACAAATATGAGATTATGACAATAAGCCGATAAGAATCACATCATTTAATGAGCAGTTCAAATGTAACCCCACTGATTCCAACGACAACCTCATGCACGTCTGTTCATCAATTAGACGCTCCCCTCAAAAAAGGCATCATAAAAGACCAGCTGCTAGGCAACTGGTCTTCGTTAATTTAATCAGCCACGTACTGGCCAACCACTGTCAAATTATTCAATACTTTACGACCGTGTGGGGATTTCGTGTCAATGACCGTTGTTAATTCTTGACCGGCAAGATTACCATGATGCTTACCACCGGCCCATGCTGCAACCCCCGTTACATCATAAACAACACCATCAACCGCCACATATGCGGGTTGACCATCTTGACCATTATATTTGGATAATTCAGTCTGGTTAAATGTCATAGCGCTCATCCGAATCACTCCTTCACAGTTTATCTTCATGATAAGCTGGACTGCCAAGTAAAAGCAAGCGATTCGCCTTTAACCAAACTTTCGTACATTCATTAGGTTTATACGCGACGTTAAACCACTGCCCAGGTCGTTATACCCCCATAACCACCTGAGTAACATTGGCCCTAACCTTTGACCGTCGTAATTCTAGAAACCGAACTGTTGCCTGAACGGGCGTCAATCACGACCGTCCCAGTTCAGTTTGTTAAATAGCAGCTGTGCAGATAAGTCTACCAAAACTTAGTCGCTGACCAATGACTGCTATTCCTACTGATTTACCTTAATACCTTAATACCATCAGCGACGCCGTGTCTGTCAACACGACGACCTTGTGAACCAATCCCGAACAACGCCGGGACTGCCCCTATCTGCGTTATACAAAACGCACACCTCAGCCACTACTGTCCATATTAGGACTGCGTCGAAGCGTGACGTCTAGACACACCCCGTATCTAGGAACGTCGATTGCTTATTGTCTGACATTAATCCCAGCTCGGTGGTCCGATCGTTGCGACCCGGTGATTACCAGCCATGCTAGTCGTAATGCCTGAAATCACAGTACCGGTTGGATCGACATGATTGCTCGCGACCAGCAGACGTTCACGTCCCTGGTCTAATGCGCGTTTGATCGTCAATTTGAGCGCAGTTTCGACTGGCTGCAAACGGCGTGCCAGTATTGAAACCAGATTCGCGATCACTTGTCCTGCAACCACGGTGTCGCCTGGTTTGACTTTAAAATCAATCATCGATGATTCCAGTTGATTTGTTAACTGTCCGATTCGTAACCAGCCGACCAGGCCATTCGTGGCACGAAAGCCGACCCGCCGTTCATCGACAGCCACAGCGGTGATGACCCCACCAAAGGGCGCAACGATTTGGTCGGTCACTGGGAATATTTGTTTTTTAAACCCAAGTAGCCCATATAGATGTACCGTGTTGGCAAGCGTCGTCACACTAATAATCTGGCGTTTGACCGGCGCAACTACGGGAATCAATGAGCTGATAACTACTGGCACACTTCTCACTTCCTTAATCATTAAATGATGTGTCGACTACTGAACCTCACGCTGATAATCTGCTGCCAAAAAACTTGCCCTCAACCGAGTGTAAATCAATTAGTTCAAGCCATTGACTGTTATCCTTTCAACATAAACTTTACCATAATAAAACCAGAATACCAGCATAATCAACAGTTTTAACGGTAGTTTGAGCCTGCAGAGGTTCATTCGTAAACTCAATTAACGAACAAGCTATGAAGCGCTTTATTCACTAACGCCGCAATACCGGAAATTATCGGCAGAAGTCAGAATGCCCGTATCAGCCATCTGTGGACAGTCAAGCGACATCCCACTATCGACTTTGAATTGAGCGTAAAAAAAAAGTAACCTTGAATGCTGAAGATTCAAAGTTACTATCATTGACTTGCTTATTAAAAAGTGTAATGACCAACTGACCATCGATTATCACTGATCAACCGTCACACGCATGCGACCATGGCGTTTTGAAAAATACAGATTCTGGTCGACCCGATTATAAAAATCGACGGGGCTGTCATCCGCTTGATGCAAGGTTGACACACCGACCGATATCGAGACGGCAATTTCTTGGTCACCGTACTTAACGACCAAATGATTAACTGCTGCAAAAATCTGCCGAACAATGGCACGCGTGCTGACTAGATCATAGCCAGGAAATAGGACGTTGAATTCCTCGCCACCCGTCCGATACAGCTTAACCTTTGGATCATTTTCGCTCAACACCGTCTGGACGGTTTCCGAGACTTCCTGTAAGACGCGGTCACCAGCCAAGTGACCATAGGTATCGTTGACGTGCTTGAAGTGGTCAATATCAAACATCATCATTGATAAGTTTAAATTATTGGCCGTACTGTCATCAAATAAATATTTGATATGCTCCGTGTAGGCCGCCGTTTGCGTCAATGCGTCGTGGCTGGCAAACTGAGCGAGTCGCAGTTTGATCTCACTATCCTGTGTCAGCATATTGACGTAGGCGTAGAGTAAACCGGCAAAAATCAGCAGGTATCCGTACTCCTGTAACGTGTTCTCCCAGCTCAGCGAGTACTTGACTTTAATCAAGCCCCACAAGACACCGCCGAAGAAGCCAACCGTCCCGTAGTAATAGACCCAACTATGCGCATGCTTCTGCACCCACAGCCGTAAGTAATTCAGGCTCCAGAAGAAACCCACGAACACGGCCGCATAACTCCAAGATTCCCAGAAGAAAATCGATTGGTCGAAAACCATGTACACAATGACCACTGGTAACAATGTGTAATACGGCATTCGAATGTTGAGGAAGAAGGCACAGAAGATGACGGCAATCAGGTGAAAGTTCACAAACTCCCAACTATTCGCCTGGCCGATGACCGACAGTTGCATCACAAATACGAAGACCAACATGTAGATGACGCCATGCCAAGCATTGATCGTATCATCATCAATGTTAATGTGACGGGCATGGAACCAGGACGTAATCCAATTGAACAGTACCCAGTAGAGTGTCAACACCCCGAGGATAAAAAAGATACTTGTTACAAACGGCGAAATTCGCCAATAAGACCATGTCATTGTCAGGACCCTTTCCTAGCAGCTGCCATTTACGAATTGACAATCATCAGCAATCAAGCGAGGCTTGCCATAGTAATAGCCTTGATGGCGCTCGATGCCTTGTTGTTCCGCCATTTTTTGATCCTTTTGGTCTTCGACACCTTCCAGAATGAATTCTAAATGGTAGTCCTGTGCCACATCGCGCCAAAACGCCACTTCACGAGGAATACGTTCGGCTTGTCCGCTCATCCGCAGATTTTGCATGGCAAATTTGATTTGATCAACAAATGGTAATGCATGCTGAATGTTTTCAAATGTGTTAGAGCCAGTCCCAACGTCATCGATACTCAGTTTGATCCCATACTGATGAAAGAAGAGGCTGTATTTCTGAATTTCGGCTAATGACGGACTTTCTGTTAACTCAATCGTTAGCGCAGCCGGATTGAGCCGCTTTTTGAGATAAATAATCGTTCCTAACATTAAGTCATCTTCCGCCTGCTGACGGTTGAGATTCAAGGCCAACACTTGATTGGTCGCCTTAGTCTTCAACTGTCCGGCTAACTGTGCTAACAAGTCCGCTTGCTTGTCTAACGGTAGTTCAGTGAATGATTGCGGTACTGCCCAACGACCATCCATTTCTTTACGCAATAATAATTCGTACCCAAACACGGCCCGACGCCGCTGGTCAACTTGAGGTTGAACAAAGAAACGATACATTCACGAAACCTCGCTTTAATTAGATTCTTTATGTCAATATATATTGACTACTCCTGTAAAGTATAACCGCTTTTAACTAAAATATCGAGACATAGTTGCAGACATTAACCAAAAAAATAATCAATTCTAATATGTAACCGTTATATTTAGTCCACGACAAAAATGACGTCGTAACAACTAAGTTACAACGTCATTTTTAATTGCTCAATTTTATTTAACCAACTTATCCCAGATAACGACATCGCCAGTTGACAATGATTTAGGGACATCAATGATGCGCTGATTGGCACTCCCACGGAACTGCAGTGAGAGATCCATCTGGTCTTGCAGAAAACGACCATCGACCAAAATATCAATCAGCGATAGCATCTTTAATTTGTCTTCCGAATCCTGTTGAAGCTCATCCCAAGTGTACCCAGTCCATGACCAGATGTCCTTCGTATGGCCAAATTCGGCGCGGACCCGTTCACAGATGCGGATACCGACTTGCGTATTTAAAAACGGTTCGCCGCCGAGCAAGGTCAGGCCTTGCACGTACGACTGACTAAGGTCCTCGATAATCTGGTCTTCAAGCTCAGTCGTATAGGGCTGCCCATAGTGAAAATTCTGAGCGGCGACATTATAACAACCGGGACAATGAAAGGGACAGCCACTCAGATAGAGACTGCAGCGGACCCCTTCCCCATCAACAAAGTTAAATGCCTTGTAATCAGCAACATATTGTTCACTTAAGTCCTTTGCCAGCCATTCTTTGGGCATCGGATTGTTTGGTCCTTTCGTAGCGCGCGGCATTTTTAATCATCTCCGGAGACATATTTTTAGCACGGGACGCGATCTCAACGTGACGACCATGAACCATTGGCCGTTGTTGTGGGTTACCGAGGTAGCCACACGTCCGTTTGACCACATCACAATATTTCGGGTCATGGTTGCCACATTCGGGACACACGAACCCACGGGCAGTTGCCTTAAATTCACCCTTGAACCCACACTTGAAACATTGGTCGATGGAAGTGTTGGTCCCGAGGTAACCGACGTGGTCATAGGCCCAATCCCAGACTGCTTCTAGGGCCTTAGGATTCTGCGTCAGATTTGGATATTCACAATAATGAATGAAGCCACCCGAGGCGTACTTCGGGAAGCGTTCTTCTAGCGTCAGCTTATCAAACGGGGTCGGGTGTTTGCGGACGTCATAGTGGAAACTATTCGTGTAGTATTCCTTATCCGTAATATCCGCGACCCGGCCGAACTTGGCAATATCGTCGCGACAGAAGGTATCGGTCAACGATTCAGCTGGCGTAGAATACAAGCTGTAATGGTAGCCACTTTCAGCCGCCCACTTAGCACACTTGTCACGTAAGGCCTTGACGACCGTCTCGGCAAACTCGCGAGCATGCGTATCATTTTCCCAGTCAGGACCGAAGAATGTCGTGCAGACTTCATAAATCCCGATATAACCGAGAGAAATCGTCGCCCGTTGATTCTTGAAGAGTTCGTCAACGTTACCACCGGCTGGCAACCGTTTGCCAAATGCTCCGTACATGTACAGTAACGGTGCGTTTTCCGGCTTAGCCTGCTTCGTCCGTTCGATTCGGTAAGCTAGCGCTTCATGACAAGTCTGCATCCGCTCTTCAAAAATCTCCCAGAACAGCTGTTGATCTCCATGAGCAGCGAGTGCGATGCGTGGCAAGTTGACCGTCACCACGCCCAAGTTCATCCGACCAGAGTTGACTTCCACCCCGTTCTCGTCACGCCAGCCTTGCAAGAAGGAGCGGCAGCCCATCGGCGTCTTGAAGCTCCCAGTCAATTCCTTGATTTTGTCATACATCAACAAATCAGGATACATCCGCTTCGTCGAACATTCGATGGCCAGTTCCTTAATATCATAATTCGGGTCGTTGGGACTGAGATTCAGGCCGCGCTTCATCGTAAAGATTAATTTGGGAAAGATTGCGGTCCGATGTTCCTTACCGAGACCCTTGATTCGAATCTGGAGAATCGCCTTTTGAATCTCGCGTTCGATCCAGCTCGTCCCTAAACCAAAGTTAACGGTCGTAAACGGCGTCTGCCCTTGTGATGAATATAATGTATTGATTTCATATTCCAAGGCCTGCATTGCATCGTAGATATCCTTTTTCGTCTTGGCCTTAGCATAGGCTTCGCGCTGGTCTTCAGCGACCCACTTTTCAGCATCCGCCAAGTGTTTTTGATAATTAATGGCCGCATAGGGGGCTAACAACTGATCGACCCGGTTGGCAGAACAACCACCGTATTGCAGCGACGCAACGTTGGCAATAATCTGGGCCATCTGGGCTGTAGCGGTTTGAATCGACCGTGGCGAGGCAACTTCCGCATTACCAATCTTATAGCCGTGCTTGAACATGCCGTCAAAGTCAATCAGACAACAGTTCGTTTCAGGCGTGACCGGTGAATAATCGAGGTCATGCCAGTGAATATCACCACGTAAATGGGCCTTAGCGACTAGATCTGGCAACATCTTCAGACCTAGTGCCCGACTAGCAGCCCCGGCTTCCAAATCACGTTGGGTATTAAAAATCGTACTATCTTTATTTGCATTTTCATGCACAACGCTGGCATCGCGTTCGAATAATTTTTCAATCCGTCCCTGCACATTCGTTGCCGCCGCAAAGCGTTGTTGTTCAGCGTCAAAGTAGTCTTGATAAGCTTGGGCCGCTTGAGTCAAGCCCTGAGCATTCAAGATCTGCATCAGTGTCGTCCGGAGTTCCCGGGTGTCAATGCCGTCCGCATCCCGATAATAAGCGACTAGGGCTTGCTTAACGACGCGCACCTCATCCTCAGTCGTTAATAACTGGTGTAAGACAAAGTCTAATTT
>PPYE01001114.1_pt1 | contig 11203 bp, 9 predicted proteins | sample 1559881 | NCBI WGS metagenome assembly PPYE01 (sample SAMN08240022, study PRJNA423297) | Human gut metagenome, whole genome shotgun sequencing project.
TCCTTATATAATATGTGATAATCATTATGACTGAATACCTCAGCTTTAGTTAATCATAATACAAATGAGGGAAATATACAAGCTAAATCCTGCTTAAAAACAGATACAAAGTCAATGTTAATAAATTTTTTAAGAAATTTTTCAAGACTTTTTCACAGTTTTGGTGTATAACATATTATGTGATGTCAGAGGATACGCGTAATAAGGAGTTACCTATACGACATCGGCAGATTAAGAAGAAATAGTTATTGGGAGAGATAGCATGAAAAAGAGATGGAGAGTAGCGGCGCTTGGTATATGCATGGCAATGCTTACTTGTGCATGTAGTACGCAGACAGAGAAAGAGGATACATCTTCGACCCAGCAGAATGGAGAGAAGAAAGAGACTGCTGAAGAGAAGGCTGAAAAGGCAAAGCAGGCGAAACTGGATCTGATCAATCCGGCAGCATATGGTAATGTGGATGGATTAGAGCTGGAAAAAGGTACATATTTGTCGATCATTGGTAAAGGCAGTTCTGAGACCTATTGGAAAACAATCAAAGCAGGTGCCGAGGACGCAGTTGCTGATCTGAATAAAGAACTTGGGTATGAAGGTTCGGATAAGATCAAGGTAGTATACAGTGGACCTGGTAAGTCAGACGATGTGGATGAGCAGGTCAGTATTCTGGATGAAGAGTTGGACAGATATCCGGCGGCACTGGCAATCGCAGTAGTAGATTCCAAGTCCTGTGAAGTGCAGTTTGATCTGGCGACTATGAACGGAATCCCGCTGATAACATTTGACTCTGTGGGTAATTATCAGGGAATCATGGCCAGTGTAATGACGGATAATGCGAAAGCATCCACAGAAGTAGCGACACATATGGTGGAGAGCCTTGGAGATGCCGGACAGGTTGTTGTGATCGCTCATGACAGCAAGTCCCTGACTTCGCAGGAAAGAGTAAATAATTTTATTGCAGAGATTCAGAATAATCATCCGAATATGTCGGTGGCAGGTCCATATTACATGGATCAGATCGATGATATAAAGAAGACGATCGCAGAACAGCAGCTTGATATTGTGCCAGTGGAAGGTCAGGAACTTGATGAGGAACAGCAGACGGCACTCGATGATGCAATCGCACAGATTACGGATGAAGACATTTATAATTATATTCTGGAGATGAATCCGGATGTGAAAGGTATCTTTGCAACCAATGGAGACACTACCATGCAGGCTCTGACAGCATGTGAAGGAAAAGACATGAAGGATGTTGTAATCATGGGATATGATGCGGATCAGGAAGAGATCGATGCGATGAAAGATGGCAGAATCGCAGGGATGATCGTTCAGAATCCATATGGTATGGGGTATGCAACGGTTGTGGCAGAAGCAAGATGTGCTCTGAATATGGGAAATGAAGCGAATGTTAACACGGGGTATACCTGGGTAACGCCGGATAATATAGAAGATAGGACAGTACAAGATATTCTGTATGCAGAGAAATAGCCGGATATAACCGGTCAGAATGAAGATAGAGCATGATATGAAAAAGGTGCGGCATTTGCCTGCACCTTTTTTGCTACACATGTGAAATGAACTAAAATGAGCTAATATAATACTAAATAGGAAGTTCCAGATAGATATCTTTTCCTTCTTTGATAGAGATGACTACTTTTCCACCTTTGATGGTAGTAACCATTCCCTGAACGCTTCCACTTACGGAAGGAGCATCTGCTTCAGCTGGAGCAGACTCTTCAGCTGATGCTTCTTCGGCAGCTTCTTTGTAGTCTTTTACATTATCAGGAGTCAGAGCGCTAAGAGAATCACTTGTCTTAGTCAGAGTTGCTCCGAGTACCTGTCCGATTGTAAGTACTCCATCAAGGTTCAGAAGACCTGAATCAACCAGTTCGTCAAAAATAGCCGGATCCTCGAGGTTAGCTGGCTCAATTGTAATACCAGCCTCTGCACGGCAACATAATACGGCAGGATCCTTTGCATGAGCCTGCGCGGTTTCAGCTGTAATAGACATATTACATACCTCCTTATTCATACTATTATTAGTATAGTTCTTAGGAGGGATAAAAGCCAATTGATTTTTATCATACTAAAAGCTTAATTATTGATAATTTCTATGACCAGTGTGCGCTATCTTTACTCTTTGGAAGGGTGAAGGTAAATTCACTTCCGACACCTTCCGTACTGATTACATTAATATTCTCACCGTGAGCCTGAATGGATTCCTTTACGATGGAAAGACCAAGTCCGGTTCCTTTTTTATCTTTGCCACGGGAAGAATCTGTCTTGTAAAAACGTTCCCATATTTTATTCAGCGAATCACGCGGAATACCGACTCCGTTATCCTTGACAGATACGAAGACTTTCTCGCCGCGTTCGGTGGTTTCAACTGTAATAATAGAGTCCGGATCGCTGAATTTAATCGCATTGTCGATCAAATTGTAGAGCACCTGCTGGATTTTGTGTTTGTCAGCAAATACGGACAAATGCCTGGTGGCAAGAACCAGTTCGATCGATATCTTCTTCTGTGTGCATGTGCCTTCAAAAGAGGCAGCAGTGGAACGGATCACATCATGAATGTCGAAAGATTCCCGGTTCAGTAGAAGTTCCTGTGTGTCAAATGCATTTAACTCCAGAAGATCTCTCGTCAGATCTGTCAGTCGTTCTGTTTCAAATAAAATAATATTCAGGTACTTGCTCTGCATTTCCGGAGGAATCGTACCATCAGCCATGGCTTCTACGTAGCCCTTGATTGAGGTGAGAGGGGAACGGAAATCGTGGGAGACATTGGCCACGAACTTCTTCTGATAGTTCTCCATATCCCGAAGCTGTGAAGACATATAGTTGAGTGATGCCGACAGATATCCCATTTCATCACTGGTGCGGATCGGAATCTCGTAGTTCAGATTGCCGGATGCATACTGTGTAGCCGCCTGGGTGATCTCAACCAGTGGGCGGTGTACCAGCAGTTCAAATGCCAGGAAGATCATAAATGACAGCAGATAGATGATGATCAGGGCAATATATACACGCTGGAGCAGCGCATTCTGCAGAGCGTTGATCTCGTCCAGATTCTGATGGATCAGAAGATAGCCTTTGGTTGTAAAATCCTGAGTGACAGGAGCAATAACTGTAATAACATCTTCGGTAAAACAACCGTGATAATCACCCTTTTGCCAGATACTTCCGACATTTTCCGTTGGGTCAAAGTCAGGAATGACGGTTGGCGCATCCGGGTAGTCATCCGGAGATTTGCTGCAGATCAGATTCCCTTCTGCGTCTACCAGCCAGACGGCAGCATCCGTGTAGGATTCGATACCACTGAGCTGTGTGCGGACTTCCGATAAGGAGATTGTTTCATTAAAATATTTGGGCAGATACTGTGATGCGGTAACATTAGCACTTTTATATAACCGGGATGCGGTATAGTCCGTGAGCTTATCAAGGGCATAACCGGATACCAGAATGGATGTAGTGAATATTGCCAGAAATCCAAATATGATATAAATTGCCAATATTTTTAATCGCAGCGTACTGCCGGTGTGTGAAGGTGTTTTATTCATAACGCGCGTCCTTATTTGACTTCAAACTTATATCCAATGCCCCATACGGTTCCCAGATTCCAGGATGGGTGATCACTGATCTTTTTGCGGAGACGTTTGATATGTACGTCTACGGTACGAGTGTCACCGACATATTCATAACCCCAGATGTGGTCCAGGAGTTGTTCTCTGGTAAATACCTGATTTGGTGAGGAAGCCAGGAAATAGAGAAGCTCCAATTCTTTTGGAGGCATGTCTACGGTCTCTCCGTCTACCTGGACCGAATAGTTGGTCAGGTTGATCACAAGTCCCGGATATTCCACACATTTGCTGTTGCTGTCAGCAGGAATTTCCGGCTTTGCAGGATGATATCTGCGGAGTACGGCCTTGACTCTGGCGACCATTTCTTTCGAATCAAATGGTTTCATGATATAGTCATCGGCGCCCAGTTCCAGACCGAGCACTTTGTCAAAGACCTCGCCCTTGGCGGAAAGCATGATGATCGGTGTCTGCGAATGGGCACGGATCTCACGGCATACCTGATAGCCGTCAATGCCCGGAAGCATCAGATCCAGAAGTATCAGATCCGGATTCCATGCATCAAATGCGAGCAGAGCACTTTCTCCGTCGTGAACGATCTTGGTGTCGAAACATTCTTTTGCTAAATAAAGTGAGATCAGTTCTGCGATATTTTCATCGTCGTCAACGATCAGTATTTTCTGTTTGCTAACCATAATTATTTCTCCCCACTATTTGAGTTTATGATAAATGTTGTCAGAGTGCATCGCTATTTGAACTCGACAATTGTTACACCTGCATCACCCTCACCAAATGCAGCCAGATGGAATTCTTTGATATGCTTCTGGCGGCGGAGATAAGCATGGATACCGTTGCGGAGTGCGCCGGTACCTTTGCCATGTACGATGCGTACCGGGCTTAGGTGCGCAATATAGGCATCGTCCAGGTATTTGTCAAGCTCTGCGACTGCTTCATCCACTGTCTTGCCTAACAGGTTGATCTCAGGACTGACTGAGAAGGATTTGCTCATTTTCATCTTGCCCTTGGAAGTGCGCTGCAGACCCTTGGCAGAGTAAGAAGGCTGTTCTTCGATGATCTCCAGATCGGACATGTGTACCTGCGAATTCAGGATACCCATCTGAACATGAAGATTGCCTCTTGCATCCGGAAGAGAAGTAATGATACCGTTCAGGTTCATGCTGAGAACCCGTACAGATTCGCCAAGCTTGAAATCAGAAGGCTTATGTTTCTTTCTTGGTTTGGCAGTTTCCAATGTTACCTTGCTGCTGGTAGACTTCAGCTTTTTGCGGAGACGTTCCCGTTCTTTTTCCATCTCAGCAGCAGAGATGTTCTCCTTGCCGAATTTGCGGAAATTCTTCATGGTTTCGTCGGCAGTTTCTTTGGCATCCAACAGGATAGCGTGAGCCTTTTCGTTGGCCTCGCGGATGATGCGGTCACGCTGGTCATCTAATTTCTTCTGGCGGGATGCGGTCTCGTTCTTCAGGCGTTCCAGCTCCCTTTTGTAAGATGCAATTTCTTCTTTTTCTTTTTCGATTAATCGGCGGTTGGCTTCGAGGTCCGTTAAGACATCCTCAAAGGATTCTGCTTCGCTGGACAGATGCGCTCTGGCATCTTCGATAATATAGTCCGGAAGTCCCAGCTTTTTGGAAATGGCAAATGCATTACTCTTTCCCGGAATACCGATCAGCAGACGGTAAGTTGGCCGGAGCGTTGCAACGTCGAACTCGCAGCTCGCATTTTCTACGCCCGGTGTCTCGAGCGCAAAAATCTTCAGTTCACTGTAGTGAGTGGTCGCCATGGTGCGGATGCCCTGAGCATGCAAATGACTCAGAATCGCGATGGCAAGAGCAGCGCCTTCGGTAGGATCGGTTCCGGCACCAAGTTCGTCGAAGAGTACCAGAGAATCGTCTTTAATCTTCATTAAAAATGAAACAATATTCGTCATGTGAGAAGAGAAGGTACTGAGGCTCTGCTCAATACTCTGCTCGTCGCCGATGTCTGCGTAGACATCTTCAAAAATACCGAGTTCTGAACGGTCGAGTGCCGGAATATGGAGTCCTGCCTGTCCCATCAGGGTAAAAAGTCCGACCGTTTTCAGCGAAACCGTTTTACCACCTGTGTTTGGTCCTGTTACGATCAGCAGGTCGAAGGTGTCACCCAGAGAAATGGTGATCGGCACAACCTTTTTGCGGTCGATCAATGGATGCCGGCCTTCGCGGATCAGAATGCGCCGCTCGTTATTAAAGACCGGTCGGCTGGCATTCATGGAAAGCGCCAGGCTTCCTCTTGCAAATATGAAATCCAGCTCGGTCATGACTTTATAGTCGGTGCGGATCTCTTCAATATAATCAGCGGCATCAGAACTAAGCCGGGCAAGTATCACCTGGATCTCTTCCTGTTCTTTGCCATATAATTCTTTCAGATCATTATTCAGCTTTACAACTGCCATAGGTTCGATAAAAAGTGTAGAACCGGTAGCAGACTGATCATGAATCATGCCGGACACCTTAGATCTGTATTCGGCCTTGACCGGAATACAGTAGCGGTCACCACGCATGGTAATAATAGCATCCTGCAGATAAGTGCGGAGTGGACCATTGACCATACCGGTCAATGTAGAGTGTACACGGTCATTCATTGCGCCGATCTGACGGCGGATCTGCTTCAGTGTGCTGCTGGCATCGTCACTGATCTCGTCTTCGCTGATGATACAACGGTCAATCTCGGTAGAAAGAAGAGATACCGGTTCCAGCATATCAAAATAACTGTCCAGACAGTCGGCAAGTTCTTCGATGGTTTCATGACGTCCATAGGCTTTGGCTCTTCCGGCTGCGGTAAGCACCTTGGCGATACGCAGAAGCTCGGCAGCATTTAATGCAGCCCCGACTTCCAGGCGTTTCATAGATTCTTCGATCGGATAGCATCCACTGAAAGACAGATGTCCTTTTTTAACAATGCGGGTAAATGCAGCGGCGGTCTCTTCCTGCATGGACTCAATCTTCGTCAGATCTGTAGAAGGCTTGAGATTGCGGCATTTGCGCTGCCCACCCGGTGTAGTGGCTTCATTCATGAGAAGCTCTGTGATTTTATAAAATTCCAGTTTGGTAAGTGTTTTCTTATTCATATGACATCTCCTGTTAATTCCTTTTTATTCTAACGTATTTGAGGTTTAAAGAAAAGGATAAATATTGAACATTATTCTGCAATATTGTATACTGATAGCAGAATTGTTAAAGGAGACGAACAGCATGGAGAACCACGGTGATCCGCGAGACAGAGAGGGTGAATCCGGGGCAGAACATGAAGAATATGAGTTTCTGCAGGAGACCTTGAAGGACGAGAAGAAGCGGGGCAGAATCGGAAAAAGTACGATTATAAAGTGTGCAGCTCTGGGACTGGTATTTGGTATGGCGGCCAGTCTTGGTTTTTTTGCGCTAAAACCATGGGCAGAAGATCTGATGCTTGGAGATCCTGATGAGATAACAATTCCGGAAGAAGAGGAAGATGAAGGGAATACAGCCACAGCTGAGGAAGATCAGCCACTTGTAGTGAGCATGGATCATTACCGGGAGATGAGTGCAGCCCTGACAGAGATCGCTGACAAGGCAAAATACAGTATGGCCAGAATATCGGTAGCTGCAGACGACATCGTTGATGCGGAGAATATAACAGGAGCAGATGAGACAGATGTAGCGGGTACAGATAGCGTAACTGGCGTGATCATAGCGGATAATGGTCAGGAATATCTGATCTTTGGAAGCAACAGAGTGTGTCAGGAGGGAGAAGCTGTAGAAGTGACATTTGCAGACGGCAGAAGTTATGAGGCTAGTGTGAAGCAGACCGACGGAACACTTGGATATGCTGTGTATGCAGTGCATAAGAGCAGTCTTGCGTCATCTACGGCGGAGAAGATACAGGTGGCAGCTCTTGGACGCACAGGAACTGCGGAACAGGGGAATACGGTTATTGCTATGGGTGATCCGTTTGGTTACGGAGATTCTATCGGTTATGGAGTTATTGCGTCATCTGGTACAGAAAAGAACCGTACCGATGGGGAATACCATGTGATCGGCACTGACATTTCCGGTACATCGGATGGAACAGGTGCATTATTTAACGTAAACGGCGAGGTCGTTGGCATGATCGATGCAGCTGCCAGAGATGAAGATATGACAACGGTAACAGCGTATGGGATTTCGGATCTGAAATCGATGATCGAATGTCTGTCAAATGGTGAGACGGTACCGTATCTTGGAATTACCGGCGTGTCTGTTACAGAGGAAATTGCCAGTGACCAGGGAATACCACGAGGTGTGTATGTGCAGAAGGTGGAAGCAGATTCACCGGCTATGGAAGCAGGTATCCAGAGCGGCGATGTGATCACGGAAGTTGCTAAGACAGCGGTGACAACATTGTCGGCATATCATACAGTGTTGATGAAGCAGAAGACCGGTGACAGCATTCGCGTGAAGGGAATGCGAAAGGGAACCGATGGTTATGTGGATGCGCAGTATAATGTGACTGTAGGAAGCTTCAGATGAGACCTGTTATGAGCATTTATAAAATCAGAAGAACATAATAGAAAGAGAGAATTTATCATGAGATATATCAATACCCTCTGTGAGGGCGAGACAATTCGTAATGTGTATTTGTGTAAAGGGAAGCGTTCGGCGGAGACGAGAAATGGCAAGCCATATGACAATCTGATCTTGCAGGATAAGACCGGCACGCTGGATGGTAAGGTGTGGGATCCGAATTCAAGTGGGATCGCAGATTATGATGAGCTGGACTTTATCGAGGTGTTCGGTGAAGTGACCAGCTATAATAATGCCCTTCAGTTGAATATCCGTCAGATCCGCAAGGCATATGAGGATGAATATAATCCGGCAGATTACATGCCGACGACTGAGAAGAATGAAGACACCATGTATCAGGAACTTCTGAATTACGGGCAACAGATCGGCAACACTTATCTGAAACAGGTGGTGGAGTATTATTTCGTAAATAATCAGGAATTTGTAAAGGTGTTTAAGGGACATTCCGCAGCGAAGAGTGTGCATCACGGATTCGCAGGAGGACTTCTGGAACATACATTAAGTGTTGTGAAGATGTGTGAATACATGGTTGGCGCATATCCAATCCTGAATCGTGATCTGCTGTATACCGCAGCAATGTGTCATGATATCGGCAAAGTGAAAGAGCTGTCCGCATTTCCAAAGAATGATTATACGGATGAAGGACAGTTATTAGGACATATTGTGATTGGCGTGGAGATGGTAAATGATGCAATTCGTGAGATCCCGGATTTTCCGGAGAAGCTGGCCAATGAACTGAAGCACTGCATCATCTCACATCATGGAGAATTGGAGTATGGTTCGCCGAAGAAACCGGCTCTGCCGGAAGCATTTGCACTGAACTTCGCAGACTGTGCGGATGCCAAGATGGAGACGCTGACTGAGATCTTCAAAGACAGCAAGAATATGAAAGATAAAGAATGGACTGGATATAACCGACTGTTTGAGACAAATCTCAGAAAGAGCAGTCTGGAAAAGTAGACGGATAAGAGTATATAAATAGACGATGAGTATGAAGAAAAATGATCTGACAACAGTTACAATTGAAGATATGGGTGTCGGCGGCGAAGGCATCGGTAAGGTAGACGGCTATACGCTGTTTGTGAAGGATGCGGTTATTGGCGATGTGGCAGAAGTGAAGGTCATGAAGGCGAAGAAGCATTATGGTTATGCACGCCTGATGAAGATACTGCAGCCATCAAAAGACAGAGTAGAGCCTGTCTGTCCGGTGGCGAGACAATGCGGAGGCTGTCAGATACAGGCATTGAACTATGAGAAACAGCTGGAATTTAAGCATAACAAGGTGCGCAATAATCTGATCCGGCTGGGCGGTATACCAGAGGAGCTTTTGGATGAGATCATGGAACCGGCAGCAGGAATGAAAGAGCCGTTCCGTTATCGCAATAAAGCACAGTTTCCGATTGGCAGAGACCGTGATGGGAAACTGACTGCCGGATTCTATGCAGGCAGGACACACCAGATCATTCCGGTGCCGGAGCGTGACTGCGTACTGGGGGTAAAAGAGAATAAAGAAATCCTGGACGCAATTCTGGAATTTATGCAGGTGGAACATATCGAACCATATAATGAAGAAAACCACAGCGGACTGGTGCGCCATGTACTGATCCGTTATGGGTTCCGTACAGGCGAGATCATGGTCTGCCTCGTTATCAATGGAAAGACACTTCCACACAGCGAGAAGCTGGTGGAGAGACTTGAGAAAATACCGGGGATGGCAAGCATCACCTGCAGCATCAACCGCGAGAAGACGAATGTCATCATGGGAACGAAGATCCAGCTTCTGTGGGGGCAGATGTATATTACAGACTATATCGGAGATGTAAAGTTCCGGATATCACCACTTTCCTTCTATCAGGTGAATCCGGTACAGACCGAGGTGCTGTATGGCACAGCGTTAGAATATGCAGGGCTTACCGGCCACGAGACCGTGTGGGATCTGTACTGTGGAATCGGAACCATTTCCCTCTTTCTGGCACAGAAAGCAGAGCAGGTCTACGGTGTGGAGATTGTGCCACAGGCAATTGATGATGCGAAAAAGAATGCCGAGATCAATGCGCTGACCAATGCAGAATTTTTCGTAGGTAAAGCAGAAGAAGTGCTGCCGGGATACTATGCAGACTATGCCAAAGAGCATCCGGGTGAACACGCGCACGCAGATGTGATCGTAGTCGATCCGCCGAGAAAAGGATGCGAACAGAGTGTACTCGACACCATGGTTCAGATGGAGCCGGAGAGGATTGTATATGTAAGCTGCGATTCTGCAACACTGGCACGAGATGTGAAGTATCTGCGAGAGAACGGGTATGAGATCAGGAAAGTGAAGGCAACAGATATGTTTCCGATGTCGGTCCACGTTGAGACAGTAGTATTGATGTCTCGAGCCTAGGGTGAGACTATAGGACGATTGTCAGAGTGACAAATTTGAAGTTGTTGGAGGAAAGTATGGGTAATTTTTCAGTACGAGACATGCTTGAAATGCAACAAGCATTGCAAGAAAAGTATAAAGACAAGTGGGAACCAATTTGTCCCAATGCAGGCAAACATAAATTATTATGGATGATTGGTGAAATTGGAGAGGTCATCGATATTGTTAAGAAAAACGGCGATGTTAATGCTATTGAAGATGCAGATTTGCGTAAACAGTTGGTTGAAGAAATGGCAGATGTGTTGATGTATTATAATGATGTTCTTCTTTGCTATGGAATATGTGAGGATGAACTCAAAGAGGCATATACCACCAAATTTGAGAAAAATATGAAACGCTGGTAAATCCCAGTTTGTAGGGCGATCTGTTCCCGTGTACTGCGGGGGTAGATTTATTCCCGTGTTGTGTGGTTATTTACGGCATTGTCTCGACCCATGTGGAGAGCGTAGTTCTGTTGACTAAAACACATAAGTAAAAGTGTGAAAAAGGTTTGAAATAAGGGTCTTTTGAGATTTTTAGAATTAAAAAGAGGCTTCTGGCATAATGGTGGAAGCCTAGCACCATAAATTTACAATTACATATTGAAAAAGCCACTTAGGTTCCT
>PPYE01312540.1_pt1 | contig 11203 bp, 6 predicted proteins | sample 1559881 | NCBI WGS metagenome assembly PPYE01 (sample SAMN08240022, study PRJNA423297) | Human gut metagenome, whole genome shotgun sequencing project.
GCGGCAATTCCGGGAATGATTATTGCCGGGCCGCTGTGGGGTAATTTCATCAGCCGCTACGTGGAGTTGCATATTCCTGACGACATCAGCGAACCGCATCTCGGCGAAGGCAAAATGCCGTCCTTCGGATTCAGCCTGTCGCTGATCCTGTTGCCACTGGTGCTGGTGGGGCTGAAAACCATTGCCGCGCGTTTTGTGCCAGAAGGTTCTACCGCTTACGAATGGTTTGAGTTTATCGGCCATCCGTTTACCGCGATTCTGGTTGCTTGCCTGGTGGCGATTTACGGTCTGGCAATGCGTCAGGGTATGCCAAAAGACAAAGTGATGGAGATTTGCGGTCACGCGCTGCAACCGGCGGGGATCATTCTGCTGGTGATTGGTGCGGGCGGCGTGTTCAAACAGGTGCTGGTTGACTCTGGTGTCGGTCCGGCACTGGGCGAAGCGTTAACCGGCATGGGCCTGCCGATTGCCATCACCTGCTTCGTGCTGGCAGCTGCAGTGCGCATCATTCAGGGTTCTGCCACCGTTGCCTGTTTAACGGCGGTGGGACTGGTGATGCCGGTCATTGAACAACTGAACTACTCCGGTGCGCAAATGGCGGCGCTGTCGATTTGTATCGCCGGTGGTTCGATTGTTGTCAGCCACGTTAACGACGCGGGTTTCTGGTTGTTCGGTAAATTTACCGGCGCGACCGAAGCCGAAACGCTTAAAACCTGGACCATGATGGAAACCATCCTCGGCACTGTCGGTGCCATCGTTGGGATGATTGCGTTCCAGCTGTTGAGTTAAGTTTGTTTACCCGGTAGTTCTGACGCTACCGGGCTCTTTTCGAAAAACTCTCCTCGTTACCCCTTCATCCACATTCGAATGCCGTCGAGGAACATCTGAGTTGCCATCATCACCAGAATCAATCCCATCAGGCGTTCAAGTGCGTTCACCCCTTTCTCGCCCAGCAGACGTAAAAATAGCGAAGACTGTAGCAGGATGACAAAGGTGCCGCCCCAGGCCAGCAGCAGAGCAATCACCAGATGTCCCATCTGATTCGGGTACTGATGAGACAACAACATCAGCGTGGCGAGAATAGTCGGCCCGGCGACCAGCGGAATTGCCAACGGCACGATAAATGGCTCTTCACCTGCCGGAAGCCCGCTGCTATTTCCTGAAGCGCTGGGGAAAATCATCTTAATGGCGATCAGAAACAGAATGATGCCGCCAGAAATGGAGACGGTTTCTGCCCGCAGGCTAAGAAATGCCAGAATTTTCTCGCCCGCAAACAGGAACACCAGCATCACAAGGAGAGCAATAAGCAACTCTCGCACCATGATTGCCCGCCGTCTTTTCGGTTCAGTATGTTTCAGTACGGACATGAAAATAGGTAGGTTTCCGAGCGGATCCATAATCAGGATCAATAAAACTGCTGCAGAAATGATTTCATTCATAACTCAAATTCCCTGATAATTGCCGCGGACTTTCTGCGTGCTAACAAAGCAGGATAAGTCGCATTACTGATGGCTTCGCTATCATTGATTAATTTCACTTGCGACTTTGGCTGCTTTTTGTATGGTGAAAGATGTGCCAGGAGGAGACCGGCACATTTATACAGCACACATCTTTGCAGGAAAAAACGCTTATGAAAAATGTTGGTTTTATCGGCTGGCGCGGTATGGTCGGCTCCGTTCTCATGCAACGCATGGTTGAAGAGCGCGACTTCGACGCCATTCGCCCTGTCTTCTTTTCTACTTCTCAGCTTGGTCAGGCTGCGCCGTCTTTTGGCGGAACCACTGGCACACTTCAGGATGCCTTTGATCTGGAGGCGCTAAAGGCCCTCGATATCATTGTGACCTGTCAGGGCGGCGATTATACCAACGAAATCTATCCAAAGCTTCGTGAAAGCGGATGGCAAGGTTACTGGATTGACGCAGCATCATCTCTGCGCATGAAAGATGACGCCATCATCATTCTTGACCCCGTCAATCAGGACGTCATTACCGACGGATTAAATAATGGTATCAGGACTTTTGTTGGCGGTAACTGTACCGTAAGCCTGATGTTGATGTCGCTGGGTGGTTTATTCGCCAATGATCTTGTTGATTGGGTGTCCGTTGCAACCTACCAGGCCGCTTCCGGCGGTGGTGCGCGACATATGCGTGAGTTATTAACCCAAATGGGCCATCTGTATGGCCATGTGGCAGATGAACTCGCGAACCCGTCTTCTGCTATTCTCGATATCGAACGCAAAGTCACAACCTTAACCCGTAGCGGTGAGCTGCCGGTGGATAACTTTGGTGTGCCGCTGGCGGGTAGCCTGATTCCGTGGATCGACAAACAGCTTGATAACGGTCAGAGCCGCGAAGAGTGGAAAGGGCAGGCGGAAACCAACAAGATCCTCAACACATCTTCCGTAATTCCGGTAGATGGTTTATGTGTGCGTGTCGGGGCATTGCGCTGCCACAGCCAGGCATTCACTATTAAATTGAAAAAAGATGTGTCTATTCCGACCGTGGAAGAACTGCTGGCTGCGCACAATCCGTGGGCGAAAGTTGTTCCGAACGATCGGGAAATCACTATGCGTGAGCTAACCCCAGCTGCCGTTACCGGCACGCTGACCACGCCGGTAGGCCGCCTGCGTAAGCTGAATATGGGACCGGAGTTCCTGTCAGCCTTTACCGTGGGCGACCAGCTGCTGTGGGGGGCCGCGGAGCCGCTGCGTCGGATGCTTCGTCAACTGGCGTAATCTTTATTCATTAAATCTGGGGCGCGATGCCGCCCCTGCTAGTGCGTAATACAGGAGTAAGCGCAGATGTTTCATGATTTACCGGGAGTTAAATAGAGCATTGGCTATTCTTTAAGGGTGGCGGAATACACGAGTATTCACAGCCTTACCTGAAGTGAGGACGACGCAGAGAGGATGCACAGAGTGCTGCGCCGTTCAGGTCAAAAAAATGTCACAACCAGAAGTCAAAAATTCAGTTGGATGGGGTGACACAATAAAACAGGAAGACAAGCATGTCCGATCGTATCGATAGAGACGTGATTAACGCGCTAATTGCAGGCCATTTTGCGGATCCTTTTTCCGTACTGGGGATGCATAAAACCACCGCGGGACTGGAAGTCCGTGCCCTTTTACCCGACGCTACCGATGTGTGGGTGATTGAACCGAAAACCGGGCGCAAACTCGCAAAACTGGAGTGTCTCGACTCACGGGGATTCTTTAGCGGTGTCATTCCGCGACGTAAGAATTTTTTCCGCTATCAGTTGGCTGTTGTCTGGCATGGTCAGCAAAACCTGATTGATGATCCTTACCGTTTTGGCCCGCTAATCCAGGAAATGGATGCCTGGCTATTATCTGAAGGTACTCACCTACGTCCGTATGAAACCTTAGGCGCGCATGCAGATACTATGGATGGCGTCACAGGTACGCGTTTTTCTGTCTGGGCTCCAAACGCCCGTCGGGTCTCGGTGGTTGGGCAATTCAACTACTGGGACGGTCGCCGTCATCCGATGCGACTGCGTAAAGAGAGCGGAATCTGGGAACTGTTTATCCCCGGGGCGCATAACGGTCAGCTCTATAAATACGAGATGATTGATGCCAATGGCAACTTGCGTCTGAAGTCCGACCCTTATGCCTTCGAAGCGCAAATGCGCCCGGAAACCGCGTCTCTTATTTGCGGGCTGCCGGAAAAGGTTGTGCAGACTGAAGAGCGCAAAAAAGCGAATCAGTTTGATGCGCCAATCTCTATTTATGAAGTTCACCTGGGCTCCTGGCGTCGCCACACCGACAACAATTTCTGGTTGAGCTACCGCGAGCTGGCCGATCAACTGGTGCCTTATGCTAAATGGATGGGCTTTACCCATCTCGAGCTACTGCCCATTAATGAGCATCCCTTCGATGGCAGTTGGGGTTATCAGCCAACCGGCCTGTATGCACCGACCCGCCGTTTTGGTACTCGCGACGACTTCCGTTATTTCATTGATGCCGCACACGCAGCTGGTCTGAACGTGATTCTCGACTGGGTGCCAGGCCACTTCCCGACCGATGACTTTGCGCTTGCCGAATTTGATGGCACGAACTTGTATGAACACAGCGATCCGCGCGAAGGCTATCATCAGGACTGGAACACGCTGATCTACAACTATGGTCGCCGTGAAGTCAGTAACTTCCTTGTCGGTAACGCGCTTTACTGGATTGAACGTTTTGGTATTGATGCGCTGCGCGTCGATGCGGTGGCGTCAATGATTTATCGCGACTACAGCCGTAAAGAGGGGGAGTGGATCCCGAACGAATTTGGCGGTCGCGAGAATCTTGAAGCGATTGAATTCTTGCGTAATACCAACCGTATTCTTGGTGAGCAGGTTTCCGGTGCAGTGACAATGGCGGAGGAGTCTACCGATTTCCCTGGCGTTTCTCGTCCGCAGGATATGGGCGGTCTGGGCTTCTGGTACAAGTGGAACCTCGGCTGGATGCATGACACCTTGGACTACATGAAGCTCGACCCGATTTATCGTCAGTATCATCACGATAAACTGACCTTCGGGATGCTCTACAACTACACTGAAAACTTCGTCCTGCCGTTGTCGCATGATGAAGTGGTCCACGGTAAAAAATCGATTCTCGACCGGATGCCGGGCGACGCATGGCAGAAATTCGCTAACCTGCGCGCCTACTACGGCTGGATGTGGGCATTCCCGGGCAAGAAACTACTGTTCATGGGGAACGAATTTGCCCAGGGCCGCGAGTGGAACCATGACGCCAGCCTCGACTGGCATCTGTTGGAAGGCGGCGATAACTGGCACCACGGTGTCCAGCGTCTGGTGCGCGATCTGAACCACACCTACTGCCACCATAAAGCAATGCATGAACTGGATTTTGACCCGTACGGCTTTGAATGGCTGGTGGTGGATGACAAAGAACGCTCGGTGCTGATCTTTGTGCGTCGCGATAAAGAGGGTAACGAAATCATCGTTGCCAGTAACTTTACACCGGTGCCGCGTCATGATTATCGCTTCGGTATTAACCAGCCGGGTAAATGGCGTGAAATCCTCAATACCGATTCCATGCACTATCACGGCAGTAATGCAGGCAATGGCGGCGCAGTACACAGCGATGAGATTGCCAGCCACGGTCGTCAGCATTCACTGAGCCTGACGCTACCACCTCTGGCCACTATCTGGCTGGTTCGGGAGGCAGAATGACACAACTCGCCATTGGCAAACCCACTCCCCTCGGCGCGCATTACGACGGTCAGGGCGTCAACTTCACACTTTTCTCCGCTCATGCCGAGCGGGTAGAGCTGTGTGTCTTTGATGCCAATGGCCAGGAACATCGCTATGACTTGCCAGGGCACAGTGGCGACATTTGGCACGGTTATCTGCCGGATGCGCGCCCGGGTTTGCGTTATGGTTATCGCGTTCATGGCCCCTGGCAACCCGCCGAGGGGCATCGCTTTAACCCGGCGAAGTTGTTGATTGATCCTTGCGCGCGGCAAATTGACGGGGAGTTTAAAGATAACCCGCTGCTGCACGCCGGTCATAATGAACCTGACTATCGCGACAACGCCTCCATTGCGCCGAAATGCGTAGTGGTGGTTGATCACTATGACTGGGAGGATGATGCCCCGCCGCGCACGCCGTGGGGCAGCACCATCATTTATGAAGCCCATGTCAAAGGATTAACGTATCTGCACCCGGAGATCCCGGTCGAGATCCGTGGCACTTATAAAGCCCTGGGGCATCCGGTGATGATCAACTATTTGAAACAGTTGGGCATTACCGCGCTGGAACTGCTGCCGGTGGCACAATTTGCCAGCGAACCACGTCTGCAACGTATGGGGCTTAGTAACTACTGGGGTTACAACCCGGTGGCGATGTTTGCGCTGCATCCGGCGTATGCCTGCTCGCCAGAAACGGCGCTGGATGAGTTTCGCGATGCAATCAAAGCACTGCATAAAGCGGGTATCGAAGTCATTCTTGATATCGTGCTCAACCATAGTGCGGAACTGGACCTCGACGGCCCGTTATTCTCGCTGCGTGGGATCGACAACCGTAGCTATTATTGGATAAGAGAAGACGGCGATTATCACAACTGGACCGGTTGTGGTAACACGCTCAATTTGAGTCATCCGGCGGTGGTAGATTATGCCAGCGCCTGCCTGCGTTATTGGGTAGAAACCTGCCACGTCGATGGTTTCCGCTTTGATCTGGCGGCAGTCATGGGCCGTACGCCAGAGTTTCGTCAGGATGCGCCGTTGTTTACCGCTATCCAGAACTGCCCGGTGCTCTCGCAGGTGAAGTTAATTGCTGAACCGTGGGATATCGCTCCTGGTGGTTATCAGGTGGGAAATTTCCCGCCGCTGTTTGCCGAGTGGAACGATCATTTCCGCGATGCAGCCCGTCGTTTCTGGCTGCATTATGATTTACCTCTGGGAGTGTTTGCCGGGCGTTTTGCTGCCTCCAGCGATGTTTTTAAACGTAATGGTCGTCTGCCGAGTGCCGCGATTAATCTCGTCACCGCGCATGACGGTTTTACGCTTCGCGACTGCGTTTGCTTCAACCATAAACACAATGAAGCAAACGGAGAAGAAAATCGCGACGGGACCAACAACAATTACAGTAACAATCATGGTAAAGAAGGTCTGCTCTCGGATCGCTTTTTGATCGCAATTAACGCCACGCTTGAGGTAACAGAGATTGTTTTACCTGCTGGGGAGTGGCACGCCATTCCCCCATTCGCTGGAGAGGATAACCCAGTGATTACGGCTGTCTGGCAGGGACCTGCACACGGATTGTGTGTGTTCCAGAGATGATAAAAAAGGAGTTAGTCATGGTTAGTTTAGAGAAGAACGATCACTTAATGTTGGCGCGCCAGCTGCCATTGAAATCTGTTGCCCTGATACTGGCGGGAGGACGTGGTACCCGCCTGAAGGATTTAACCAATAAGCGAGCAAAACCGGCCGTACACTTCGGCGGTAAGTTCCGCATTATCGACTTTGCGCTGTCTAACTGCATCAACTCCGGGATCCGTCGTATGGGCGTGATCACCCAGTACCAGTCCCACACTCTGGTGCAGCACATCCAGCGCGGCTGGTCATTCTTCAATGAAGAAATGAACGAGTTTGTCGATCTGCTGCCAGCACAGCAGAGAATGAAAGGGGAAAACTGGTATCGCGGCACCGCAGATGCGGTCACCCAAAACCTCGACATTATCCGCCGTTATAAAGCGGAATACGTGGTGATCCTGGCGGGCGACCATATCTACAAGCAAGACTACTCGCGTATGCTTATCGACCACGTCGAAAAAGGCGCACGTTGCACCGTTGCTTGTATGCCAGTACCGATTGAAGAAGCCTCCGCGTTTGGCGTTATGGCGGTTGATGAGAACGATAAAATTATCGAATTCGTTGAAAAACCAGCTAACCCGCCGTCAATGCCGAACGATCCGAGCAAATCTCTGGCGAGTATGGGTATTTACGTCTTTGACGCCGACTATCTGTATGAACTGCTGGAAGAAGACGATCGCGATGAGAACTCCAGCCACGACTTTGGCAAAGATTTGATTCCCAAGATCACCGAAGCCGGTCTGGCCTATGCGCACCCGTTCCCGCTCTCTTGCGTACAATCCGACCCGGATGCCGAGCCGTACTGGCGCGATGTGGGTACGCTGGAAGCTTACTGGAAAGCGAACCTCGATCTGGCCTCTGTGGTGCCGGAACTGGATATGTACGATCGCAATTGGCCAATTCGCACCTACAATGAATCATTACCGCCAGCGAAATTCGTGCAGGATCGCTCCGGTAGCCACGGGATGACCCTTAACTCACTGGTATCCGGCGGTTGTGTGATCTCCGGTTCGGTGGTGGTGCAGTCCGTTCTGTTCTCGCGCGTTCGCGTGAATTCATTCTGCAACATTGATTCCGCCGTATTGTTACCGGAAGTATGGGTAGGTCGCTCGTGCCGTCTGCGCCGCTGCGTCATCGATCGTGCTTGTGTTATTCCGGAAGGCATGGTGATTGGTGAAAACGCAGAGGAAGATGCACGTCGTTTCTATCGTTCAGAAGAAGGCATCGTGCTGGTAACGCGCGAAATGCTACGGAAGTTAGGGCATAAACAGGAGCGATAATGCAGGTTTTACATGTATGTTCAGAGATGTTCCCGCTGCTTAAAACCGGCGGTCTGGCTGATGTTATTGGGGCATTACCCGCAGCACAAATCGCAGACGGCGTTGACGCTCGCGTACTGTTGCCTGCATTTCCCGATATTCGCCGTGGCGTGACCGATGCGCAGGTAGTATCCCGTCGTGATACCTTCGCCGGACATATCACGCTGTTGTTCGGTCATTACAACGGGGTTGGCATATACCTGATTGACGCGCCGCATCTCTATGATCGTCCGGGAAGCCCGTATCACGATACCAACTTATTTGCCTATACCGACAACGTATTGCGTTTTGCGCTGCTGGGGTGGGTTGGGGCAGAAATGGCCAGCGGGCTTGACCCATTCTGGCGTCCTGATGTGGTGCATGCGCACGACTGGCATGCAGGCCTTGCGCCTGCGTATCTGGCGGCGCGCGGGCGTCCGGCGAAGTCGGTGTTTACTGTGCACAACCTGGCCTATCAAGGCATGTTTTATGCACATCACATGAATGACATCCAATTGCCATGGTCAGGTCTGTTGCAACAGCGTCACCGTGAAGGGCGTCTTTCCGGCGTACTGAACGGCGTGGACGAGAAAATCTGGAGTCCAGAGACGGACTTACTGTTGGCCTCGCGTTACACCCGCGATACGTTGGAAGATAAAGCGGAAAATAAGCGCCAGTTACAAATCGCAATGGGGCTTAAGGTTGACGATAAAGTGCCGCTTTTTGCAGTGGTGAGCCGTCTGACCAGCCAGAAAGGTCTCGACCTGGTGCTGGAAGCCTTACCTGGTCTTCTGGAGCAGGGCGGGCAGCTGGCGCTACTCGGCGCGGGCGATCCGGTGCTGCAGGAAGGTTTCCTTGCGGCGGCAGCGGAATACCCCGGCCAGGTGGGCGTTCAGATTGGCTATCACGAAGCATTTTCGCATCGCATTATGGGCGGCGCGGACGTCATTCTGGTGCCCAGCCGTTTTGAACCGTGCGGCTTAACGCAACTTTATGGATTGAAGTACGGTACGCTGCCGTTAGTGCGGCGCACCGGTGGGCTTGCTGATACGGTTTCTGACTGTTCTCTTGAGAACCTTGCAGATGGCGTCGCCAGTGGGTTTGTCTTTGAAGATAGTAATGCCTGGTCGCTGTTACGGGCTATTCGACGTGCTTTTGTACTGTGGTCCCGTCCTTCACTGTGGCGGTTTGTGCAACGTCAGGCTATGGCAATGGATTTTAGCTGGCAGGTCGCGGCGAAGTCGTACCGTGAGCTTTACTATCGCTTGAAATAGTTTTCAGGAAACGCCTATATGAATGCTCCGTTTACATATTCATCGCCCACGCTTAGCGTAGAAGCTCTTAAGCACTCTATCGCTTACAAGCTGATGTTTACGATTGGCAAGGATCCGGTCGTCGCCAATAAACATGAATGGCTGAACGCAACGTTATTTGCTGTGCGCGATCGTCTCGTGGAGCGCTGGTTACGCTCAAACCGTGCCCAGTTGTCGCAAGAAACTCGTCAGGTTTACTACCTGTCGATGGAGTTTTTGATTGGCCGTACGCTTTCCAACGCCATGTTGTCGCTAGGAATTTACGAAGATGTACAGGGCGCACTGGAAGCGATGGGATTAAATCTCGAAGAGCTGATTGATGAAGAAAATGACCCGGGCCTCGGTAACGGTGGCCTGGGCCGTCTGGCGGCTTGCTTCCTCGATTCTCTGGCGACGTTAGGGTTGCCGGGGCGCGGTTACGGCATCCGCTATGACTACGGTATGTTCAAGCAGAACATCGTTAACGGTAGCCAGAAAGAGTCGCCTGACTACTGGCTGGAATACGGTAACCCGTGGGAATTCAAACGCCACAACACGCGCTATAAAGTCCGTTTTGGCGGTCGCATTCAGCAGGAAGGTAAAAAAACGCGCTGGATTGAAACCGAAGAGATTCTGGGAGTAGCTTACGATCAGATAATCCCAGGTTACGACACCGACGCGACCAACACGTTGCGTTTGTGGAGTGCCCAAGCCAGTAGCGAAATTAACCTCGGTAAATTCAACCAGGGCGACTACTTCGCGGCAGTGGAAGATAAAAACCACTCCGAGAACGTATCTCGCGTACTGTATCCGGACGACTCCACCTACTCCGGGCGTGAGCTACGACTGCGTCAGGAATACTTCCTGGTTTCCTCGACCATTCAGGACATTTTAAGCCGCCATTATCAGTTGCATAAAACCTACGATAACCTGGCGGATAAAATTGCGATTCACCTCAACGATACTCATCCGGTGCTGTCGATTCCTGAGATGATGCGTCTGCTGATCGATGAGCACCAATTTAGCTGGGACGACGCGTTTGAAGTGTGTTGTCAGGTCTTCTCCTACACCAACCACACGCTAATGAGCGAGGCGCTGGAAACCTGGCCAGTCGATATGCTGGGTAAAATTCTGCCGCGTCACCTGCAGATCATCTTTGAAATCAACGACTATTTCCTGAAAACCTTGCAGGAACAGTATCCGAACGATACCGATCTGCTGGGACGGGCGTCGATCATTGATGAATCCAACGGTCGTCGTGTGCGTATGGCCTGGCTGGCGGTTGTGGTGAGCCACAAAGTTAACGGTGTATCGGAGCTGCACTCTAACCTGATGGTGCAATCGCTATTTGCCGACTTTGCGAAAATCTTCCCGGGTCGTTTCACCAACGTCACCAACGGTGTGACGCCGCGTCGCTGGCTGGCGGTAGCGAACCCATCGCTTTCAGCCGTGTTGGACGAACACCTGGGCCGCAACTGGCGCACCGACCTTAGCCTGCTTAATGATCTGCAACAACACTGTGATTTCCCAATGGTTAATCACGCGGTGCATCAGGCGAAGCTGGAGAACAAAAAGCGTCTGGCGGAGTATATCGCCCAGCAGCTGAATGTGGTGGTAAATCCGAAAGCGCTGTTCGATGTGCAAATCAAACGTATTCACGAATACAAACGTCAATTGATGAATGTGTTGCACGTGATCACCCGCTATAACCGCATCAAGGCCGACCCGGATGCGAAGTGGGTACCGCGCGTGAATATTTTTGGCGGTAAGGCGGCTT
>PPYE01358776.1_pt1 | contig 11203 bp, 10 predicted proteins | sample 1559881 | NCBI WGS metagenome assembly PPYE01 (sample SAMN08240022, study PRJNA423297) | Human gut metagenome, whole genome shotgun sequencing project.
AAAATTACGCTAAAATCAGCCGAATAGCTAAAAATGAACTATTTATGAGTTTTTCACCTCAACAGAGGTAATGATTTAGCAACAGTTCTAAATTCTGCAATCTGCATACGTTTGCTGCCTAACAACTCTTTTCGGCTGCAAAAATACAAAAAAAATAATGAATCTAAGAATTTTATTAAACAAAAAATATCAAACAGAGTAATATGTTGCAAAAAGCACGGTCTTACTAGTAGTCTGTAAAGTCTAAAAGTTGAGTAAAACGTCGTTCGTCACATACTGATGATTGATGAAATATCACACGTGCCTTACTAAACTTTTAGACTTTACAATCTACTAGTTGTTTATTTTGCGAAATACGTATTTACAACATTTGTTGTTGTATTTTGCAATTTTAGCAACTTGTCGGTAAATTCTAAAACTTTAAACTTAACAGGGAAAGTTTTTGTACCCTTTCCTTCTGATGGAAAAATAACATAAAATGTTTCTACGTTTTCCTGCTGTATTAAGTATGGCTTCTCTATAGTATGAGTCTGTCCATTAAAGGAGAAACTAGTTGTGTATGTCGTATCTTTGAATATAAGATTCGAAGTATAAGACTTTCCTTTTGGCAATTGCAACTCCCATTTTTTACCTTTTAAGCTGTCGATTTTAAATGATTGTGCATGAACTAATTGCCCATTTAGGAACAATAGAGAAATAAAAAAATATTTAAAAATTAGGTCAACTCTTTTACAAGTTGTTCTAAATTCATCCCCCCATTCAAATATCTTTCCAGTTGAAAAGCAACACCATCATCAGCTACGGGGCCTACCACCACATCATAGCCATGAACAAATTTATCATTATCTCTTTTACGATTAGCAATAATAAATTTCGCCCATTCTATTGAAGGACTATCGAAAGCCAATACTTTCAGACTTCCATCAGTCAAAAGTTTCTCATCAAACAAGAACTTTGTCACGACAGGAGAACCAGAACCAATTATACGAGCTCGCTTGATGGCCATATCCATTGCCTGTGGAAAAATATCGGTCAGATAAAAGCCTTGACCAAAATCCTTATAAGGCTTACACTTAGTAAAGTCAATCTTGTCTATGAACAAATTGGACCCATGATATAATTCTAACATACTAAACCTCCTCCATACCTATGGCAAATAACTGCCAAATCATCCACTGCATCATCTAATGAAAGAAGATGCTCTGCCCCATAACATTCATACAAGAATTCCAATCCCTTATATCTTTTAAGATAAGCATAGGATTGCTTCAAGGATAAGCCAAAACGCTGCGCAAATTGGCTCACACAATATATAATATAATAAGTTTTATTCTCTAATTCCATCATTCTCCAACTATTTTTCCATATTTCAGTTCGTCCTTCAACAACTCATAGTTATATCCGGAGCTCTCATAATATAACCCTGTTTCCAAATCCTGAAGTTTTTCAAATAACTCCGAATTATAGACACAATCTAATGCCTCTTCAAGAGAATACTTGAAGTCTTCCATCAACCACATTGCCATATCTTTGATACGGGCATTTATCATGATGCTTATCTGACCGGCAGTAAGCTTTGTTTGTACTTCCATAACTATATACTTTTCTTTTGTGGGCAAATTTACTAAAAACAAATGAGTTTTCTCCATTTTCCCCAATAATTTTATACGATTTTCAGTTTTTATTTGTAATTTCGCAGCAAATTTCTAAACACATATTAATTTTAAATAAACATGTTGCAAAAGTTATTCGGTTTTGACCCTGCTCAAAACAAACTGAAAACGGAGGTGGCTGCGGGTATCACCACCTTCCTCACCATGGCCTATATCCTGGCCGTTAATCCTAACATCTTCAGTCATCTCGCCGCTCAGGGCATGGATACACACGCAGTGTTCACCGCCACCGTACTGGCTGCCATTGTGGGCACACTCGTGATGGCGGTCTATGCCAAGAAACCTTTCGGACTGGCTCCTGGTATGGGTCTGAACGCTTTCTTCGTATTCACGGTCTGCCTCACTATGGGCTATTCCTGGCAGATGGCGCTCACGGCTGTTCTCATCGAAGGTTTCATCTTCATCATCCTCTCCGCTACCGGTATCCGCTCGATGATGGTGGATGCTATTCCGGCTTCCCTGAAACGTGCCATCGGTGCTGGTATCGGCCTCTTCATCGCCTTCATCGGTCTGAAGAATGCAGGTATCGTGGCTGCCAATGAGGCTACTTTCGTCACCATCGGCAAGATCACCGAAGGCTCTGCCCTGCTCGGCGTTATCGGCATCATCCTGACCAGCGTGCTCGTCATCAAGAAAGTGCCTGGCAACCTGCTCATCGGTATTCTCGCTACTACGCTCATCGGCATTCCTATGGGCATCACGGAAATACACGGACTGGTAGATGTGCCACCTTCGGTTTCTCCTATCTTCTGCCAGTTTGATTTCTCCAACGTCTTCTCCATCGATATGGTGGTCATCGTCTTCACCTTCCTCTTCATCGATATGTTTGATACGATGGGCACACTCGTGGGCGTCTGCACCAAAGCGGGCATGATGAAACCGGACGGAAGAATTCATGGACTCAACAAGGCGTTCATGGCGGATGCCGTGGCTACCGTGGCTGGTGCCTGCTTCGGAACAAGTACTACTACCACCTATGTGGAGAGCGCTTCGGGTGTTGCCCAGGGCGGTCGTACGGGTCTTACTGCCTTCATTACTGCCATGTGCTTCTTAGTGGCCCTGTTCTTCGCACCACTGTTCCTGTCAGTTCCTTCTGCAGCAACTACTCCAGTGCTCGTCATCGTGGGTCTGTATATGATGTCGCCTATCAAGGACATCGACCTGAACGACTACGCTGAGTCTATCCCTGCTTTCATCACCATCATCATGATGCCACTCACCTACAGTATTTCTGATGGTATTCTCTGCGGTATGATCAGTTATGTGGCCATCAACGCCTGCTGCGGAAACTTCAAGAAGCTGAGCATCACCATGTGGGTATTGGCTATCCTCTTCGTGCTGAAATATATCTTCATCTAAACAGAGATGAAAATATGGTTTAGATAATAATCCTAACTATATAATGAACAGATCCGGTTGGAACTCATGGGGTTCTAACCGGATTTTTTTATCCCCATCCCTTATTGTAACCTTTCTGTAACATACAATACTGCCCTGTAACATAATCGTCACAAACACGTAATGCGCTTTGCACCCCTGCTTTCAAAATATCATCGTACCTTTGCACCCGAAAGAAATTACAAATTACAAATGAGAAATTAGATATGGGTACAATTTATTTATGTATTGTGATCTTCCTGCTCTGTCTGGCAGTGTTTGATCTTTTTGTGGGAGTCAGCAATGATGCTGTCAACTTCCTGCAATCTGCCATCGGTGCTAAGGTGGCTAAGTTTCGCACGGTGCTGATCATCGCATCCTGCGGTGTGATTCTCGGTGCTATCATGTCTTCAGGAATGATGGACATCGCCCGTCATGGCATCATGAGTCCGGACCACTTTACCTTTGAAGAAGTGATGACGCTCTTCCTTGCCGTCATGGTAACTGATGTCATCATACTGGATGTGTTCAACACCTTAGGTATGCCTACCTCTACTACCGTGTCATTGGTATTCGAGTTGTTGGGAGGTGCTTTCATCCTTGCCACCCTCAAGATGATCGGTGACGATAGCCTCAACTATGGTGTATTGCTCAACAGCAACAAGGCTTTGGAGGTAATCATGGGTATCTTCTCATCTGTCATCATCGCCTTTGTTTTCGGTGCGCTCGTGATGTGGATTTCCCGTATCGTCTTCACGTTCAATTACAGAAAGCATTCCCGCTATTCCATCGCTATCTTTGGTGGAATCGCCTTCACTGCCCTCTCCTACTTCATCTTCATGAAGGGTCTTGGCAAGAGTCCGTATCTGCCAAGTGAGTGGCGCGACTTTATCGACCAGAACATCGGGTTGCTGCTCGTCATTACCTTCGTGGTTTCTGCCATCGTGATGGAATTCCTCCACCTCTGCCGCATCAATATCTTCAAGTTCACCGTTCTGATGGGTACCTTTGCCCTGGCTATGGCATTCGCTGGTAACGACCTTGTCAACTTCATCGGTGTGCCTCTGGCTGGTCTTTCTTCTTACAATGACTATATGGCAAATGCCAACGGCGCTGCACCTGGCAGCTTTATGATGACCTCATTGATGGAGAGTGCCAAGACCACTCCTGTCTATCTTCTCGCTGCCGGTTTCGTGATGATTGTTGCAATGGCAACCTCCAAGAAGGCACAGAATGTGATCAAGACTTCTGTAGATTTGAGCCGTCAGGATGAAGGCGATGAGATGTTTGGCAGTTCTTCTGTTGCCCGTGTCATCGTGCGCAACTGTCAGGCTACAGATTCTTGGCTCAACAAGTATCTGCCAAATTCCTTGAAAAGATGGATCAATTCCCGTTTCGATAAGAATGCCGTAGAACTCGAAGAGAGTGCTGCTTTCGATGTTGTTCGTGCTGCAGTCAACCTGGTGCTTGCTTCCATGCTCATCACCATCGGTACCAACCTCAAGTTGCCTCTTTCTACCACTTACGTTACCTTCATGGTGGCAATGGGTTCTTCACTTGCCGACAGAGCCTGGAGCCGTGAGAGTGCCGTATTCCGTGTTACTGGTGTATTGAGTGTGATCGGTGGATGGTTTATCACAGCCGGTGTTGCTTTCGCAGCCTGCGCCATCGTTTGTCTTACCATGCATTTCGGTGGCATCCTCGTTCAGAGTGCTTTCATGATTCTTGTTATCTTCTTGCTCATCCGCAGCAATATCAAGTACAACAAGAAGGCTAAGCAGGAAAGCAAGGGCACCACCTTCCAGCTGATGATGCGCTCCCACGACCCAGAGATTGTATGGGATTTGCTCCGTCGCCAGGTATCTCGCACCCAGAGCTTCGTTTGCAAATTCGCCCTGAACGAGTTCAATCTCATCGTAGATGGTCTTGCCAGCGAGAGTACCCGTGATCTTCGCCATGCCAACAAGGAACTGAAGAAAGAGCAGGACTTGCTGAAGAAATTCCGCCGCCAGGAGATGCTCGGTCTGAAACGCTCTCCTATGGAGATTGCCATCGAGCGCAACACCTGGTTCCATCTGGGCGCCAACAGCAACCAGCAGTTCATCTACTCTCTCCGCCGTATGCTCGACCCGGTGAAGGAACATGTGGACAACAACTTCAATCCTTTGCCAGCAGAATACATCAACGAGTTTGCTTCAGTACGTCAGAAGATCAATGACCTGATGAAGATGAGTTGCGAACAGATTGAGACCAACCGATATGAGAACTATCGTGAGATTCTCGCCGAGGCTGATGCCTGCAAGGATGAACTTTCCGTGCTTCGCAAGAAACACATCGACCGCCTGCAGAACATGAAGGATAATAGTTTGATGCAGATTTCCTTGGTTTATCTCAACATCCTCCAGGAGAGTCAGGAATTCCTGAGCGTGATGAGACACCAGCTCAGAGCTGCCAAGAAGTTCATGGAAGCCTAAGCGAATCATCATCGGATGAAGAAAAATGAGAAATAAAAAAGAGGATGTGTCATGGACTTTGACACATCCTCTTTTCATTTCTTCATATTCATTTCTTCATATTCATTTCTCATTGTTTCTCATTTCTCATTTCTAATGTCCTTTTTGGCAGGAAATGGCGCCAGCCATAATGCCAGATGCGGAACAGAGGTTCGCTCAGAGCCTCAGCTGGATAATAGCGCAGGAATCGCAAGTCGCGACATAAACGCTGCAAATTATGACCAATAAAACCATTTCCAAGACCATTGCGACTGTCATACCTGCCGAAATTTCCACCAGCAAGTATTTCATGAAGCAACATCTCGCCTCGTCGGATATCTACTGGAACCAACATCTTGTCCTCCGAAAGTCCTAACACTTCACGTAAGACAGTGTTCCCCATGCCAACGCTGCCAGCAATAAAGAACTGAATGTAATCTTCATCTTCATGATTTTCCTTTAAGTTAGTGTTATTATTGTTTTTGTTGAATAGCGACGCATGACGCTTCTTGTGCTCTCCATATTGATGATGGATAGGGTGATGGCAAAAGTACAACTATTTAATGAGAAATGAATAGATTTTCACAAAAAAGTTTCCCAAACTCCTTTTTTTATCTTAACTTTGCAGTCTCTATTGAATATAAATTACAAAAGAAAATACATAATGGAAAATAAAAAGATTCCTTATCGTGCCATCGCTCTCGACCTCGACGGCACGCTGACCAACCACGAGAAAGTGGTGACACCTCGCACCCGTCAGGCTCTCCTGAAAGCTCAAGACAATGGTGCCATCATCATTTTAGCTTCCGGGCGCCCTACATACGGTATCCAACCAGTAGCAGAATGTCTTGAACTGGAAAAACGAGGCGGATTCATTCTTTCCTATAATGGCGGAAAGATTGTGGATGCCAAGACTGGTGAGGAATATTTCTCACAATATCTGCCAGATAGCGTGATACCTTTATTATATCAGTATGCCAAGGAAAAGAACTATGCGCTCTTAGGATATGCCGGCAATGAGATCATCACCGAAATGCCAGACGACCAGTATGTGAAGGAAGAATCCCGCATCAACAAGATGAACGTCAGAAAAGTAGAGAATCTGCTTGATGCCCTGGAGCCTCATCCTACCAAACTCCTGATGACTGGCGACCCTACCGACATGCTGAAGGCAGAAGAAGAACTCTCTGACATTGTAGGCGATAAAATGTCTGTTTTCCGCTCGGCTCCTTTCTTCCTGGAACTGGTTCCTAACGGCATCGACAAAGCACAGTCTTTGCAGAGATTATTGGGTAAAATCAATCTCACTCCTGCAGACATGATAGCCTTCGGGGATGGATATAATGACCTCAGTATGCTCAAACTTGCCGGTGTCGGTGTGGCTATGGCTAATGCTGCTCCTGAGGTAAGAGCGGAAGCTGACTACGTTACTCTTTCCAATGAAGAAGATGGTGTGGCTGCTGCGCTGAACCATTTCTGGAAATGAGACCGGTCTTATCATAATAAACGACTATCACCTGGTTGGCTTTTAAAGTAGGAGTGATTGACTTCTCTACATTCTTAGCCTTATAATTCAAAGTCACCTTGATACTTGATGCCTGCAGATTCTTGAGATAAACCTTGGTGGAATCCTCTGCATCCTGAATAGCCTGCAAACCGGAGCCCTTGACCGTGAAGCCTAAGATTTCCCCCTTGGAATGATTGACGTCCAAGAGGAAAGTGGCATCTGCCTTGGAATCCACTATATTGGTTTCTACCGTAAATACAGGCGCTGCACCATGGAGTTGCACATTCTTCAACTGGCATCGGGGTTCCCCGCAGAAGTTGGACAGGAGCATATAGGAAGCACCATCAGGGTCTGTGGCGATAACACCATTCCATCCCTCAGCTACCATCTCCTTCAAACTGATAGTCTTCTGCATCAGCTTGCGGGTACTTTCAGCATTCACATTACTATAATAGATGATATTGCGCTTATCTACGATGTCGCCAGCCTTCACATTCTTACTCTCGTTGCTATAAGAAGCATAGAGTTTGGAAGTATTCACAGAGTTGTTGTTGGCACGGTTTCCAAAGCCCATGGTCTTACCATCTACGTTGACAACACCCAGAGCATTATCGATATTCACCCAGTTGGTATTCAGGGTGAGGAATTGAGAGCCATCACTCTGCTTGTGTCTCATGCCTGTCTCCTGATTCTGGGCATTGTCGAAATAGAGCGTACGCTTGGTACGGGTCAGTTCATCGGTACTGATAGCCATCAGACCTCCCTGATCCTTGGTGATGGTGGCAGCTGCATTGGCACGCACATAATCTGTATAGATGACTGCATTGCCTGGAGTAGAATAGATGGCAAAACGATTATTGAGCGTTCCGTCGTTCATATTCAGTTCTCCGTTCATCGTATAACTGTTGCCACGGAGATTATAGATGCCGCTGACTACCGGTGTGGCGTTTGTACTCTTACCACTTACCTGATAACTACCGAGGAAGTTACCGGTATTGTTCTCACGGTAAGGTACGATCATCTTGTTCTTATCCGCACTGTTGGCTGCAATGTATCCGGTATAACTGCCCTTACCTGCACTCCATGAAAAACAGCTGAAACGGTCGTCTGTAGAAGCACGGACGATATTCTGGCAAGGGAATATACGGGCTGCAGCATAACGCTGGTTGAACGCATTCCAATCTGTAGGGGTTACATCTGCTGTAGATATGGCCTCATGCATCAGCCAGGTCATCATCACACGGTGAGCCTCTACACCCATACGGCGTGCTCCGATATCAGAGCGCAACAGCCAGGATCCGTCAGACGTTGTAGTCTGGCGTGCCTTGATATTCTTGTAAGCCAAGTTCTCAAGCATCAGCGCATCCGGATCGTTCAGGAAGCAGGCATTGGTAGTGTAAGAAGTGATTTGGTCGAAAAGGAAGAGGCTCCAGTCATTACCATTAGGCATAGCCAGTTCGCCATCTGCCAGAGCCAGCCAGTTGAGCACCTCCTTCATCACCTTGTCATTATTGTGCATGAGCGAATTGGTCTTCCACTTCTCCTCACCGATGGTCTTCTGCTGGAAGAGTTTCAGCGCCAGAGCAGCCTCACCCAACTCCTGTATCACTACGTTCTGATAACTTGTATGGAAGAAGTTGTGGTTCTGGAGCGTATAGTCGTCAAAAAGATTCTGGCCCTTATAGAGGTCAGCCACGGTCTTCTTGTCATAATGCGGATCGATAACGGTCGTATTATGGGCATCATCCTTATGAGAATAACTGTTGATGGCAAACTCACGGAGGCGCTCAAACCACTTAGGAGCCATCTCATCGTTAGGGAACAGACCCAATGTAGCAGCCAGCACATCAGCCTCCCAACCATTCTCTTCAGCTTTCGTATCCCCGTTATAACCGGTAGGTATCGTGCGATTCAACTCATAATTGCATTCAGCCTTCAGGAGTTTCTCGATATATCCCTTCTGTTTGTCGGAGAGTTTATCCCACTGGAAATAAGCGGAATAAGCTACGGACATCGCCCAAAGTGAACTTTCCCAAACATGATCGCTACCGGAAGTAGAACCCCAGTAGTTATTACCTGAACAGGTTTTCAACTTATTTGCCTTATGGGTAGAGTAAGCGAAAACCAGACTCTTCATCGCCATCTTTTCCAGGTCATCCCAAGTAACGCCCTCAGGCAGAGTCACCTTGTCCTTACCATATTTTACGAGGAAAGCAGAAATCATGGAGAGGTCGGCATTGGAGCGAACACCGTCCTCATTATTCTGCATGGTACTATTACACTTGAAGGCACCACATACCTCATTCACAGAATTTGGCGCAGCACAATCCTGGAAGTCATTCTTCAGATACTTGGAGAATTTAGCCAACATATTCATCAGGTCACCCTTCATGGTAGCCTCATCCACAAACTGATTGTTGATTACCCCTTCTATAGGACTGGGCACACTCTCCTCAGTAGGAGTCACCTCTTTCGCCTCATTGGAATGATCACTTACCGCTTTCACCTTTTTCTTGAAAGCAGTAGAAATCTCAGAAGTCTGTCCCTCAGTATTTCCCATTTCAGGAGCGATGGCTCCCATAGATGCAGCCATAGCTACACCAGCAGAAAGTACAATGGCAGAACAAAATGTTTGTTTCTTCTTCATTTTGTTTTTAGCTATTTATTATCAAAAAGTACATTAAAATGAGATGCAGAAATTACCTATGCGAGTACCTTTGTATAAAGATACAGGATACCAATTATCTCATGCAAAACCTGCCTGTCTCATTCCGACTGCAAAAGTAGGTTTTTATCATCAGACAGAGGGCAAGTATTCATGAATTAAAAGTCACAAATCGTTAAAACACGCAGAAAACCTCACTTTTCATTTAGGTATATTCATCTCGTCTCAAATAATTGGTGGCAAAAATACAACATTTTCCTCAAATACAAGAGAAAAGAAGCGTTTTATTTTTGTTTATAAAATAAAAAAGATATAATTATTCTTGTTATTTATAGAATTATGTGTACCTTTGCACACATAACAAATAAAAGCATATCAGCAGTTATGTTACAATTAGACAATTTCTATAAGGCTCGCTTCGTGCTGAGCAAAGTTATCAGAAAGACTGAGCTGGTTCACACTCCAAGAATCAACCCAGAGAGTGATGTCTATCTGAAGCCCGAGTGCCTCCAGAAGACGGGTTCGTTCAAGATTCGTGGTGCTTACTATAAGATTTCACAACTCACCGATGAAGAAAAGGCGAAGGGTGTGATAGCCTTCGGTGCAGAGGTCAGTCTGGTACCTGGTGTCTATGATGATGCCTACCAGAAGGCATTGCAACTGAAGGACGAGCATGGCTACACCTTCGTTCATCCTTTCGATGATGAGAATGTCATCGCTGGTCAGGGCACCATCGGTCTGGAGATTCTCGACCAGTTGCCAGATGTAGAGGCTGTAGTAGTGCCTGTTGGCGGCGGCGGACTTATCTCTGGTGTAGCCTTTGCCATCAAGTCGCTGAATCCTAACGTCAAGGTATATGGTGTTCAGGCAGAAGGAGCAGCAAGTATGGTACAGAGTCTGCACGATCATAAACAGGAGAAGTTGCCTTCTGTAGCGACCGTTGCCGATGGTATTGCCGTAAAGGAACCGGGCAAGATTACTTTTGAAACCTGCTCCAACTACGTAGACGAAATCGTAACCGTGAGCGAGGACGAAATCTGTGCAGCCATCCTGAAACTCATAGAGAGCGAGAAAATGGTTGCCGAGGGTGCTGGTGCGGCCAGCGTGGCAGCCGTGATGTACAACAAGGTTCCGGTGAAGGGCAAGAAAACCATCTGCGTGGTAAGTGGCGGTAACATCGACGTAACCATCCTGAACCGTGTCATCACCCGTGGTCTTGCCAAGAGCGGCCGTCTCTGCACCATCGAGATGGAACTGGATGACAAACCGGGCGAATTGGTAGAGGTTTGCTCTGTCATCGCCGGATTAGGCGGTAATATCACAGGCGTCCACCACGACCGTTCTGCCAACCGCAACAAGGTGAATGCCTGCGTGCTCCGACTCACCATGGAGACAAGAGACGAGGAACATGTAAAAGAAATCAAGGAGGCTTTGGAATCAAAGGGATTCCATCTCTGGATAGTATAACCGTGCAGAGACTTACAAAAAT
>PPYE01047996.1_pt1 | contig 11194 bp, 6 predicted proteins | sample 1559881 | NCBI WGS metagenome assembly PPYE01 (sample SAMN08240022, study PRJNA423297) | Human gut metagenome, whole genome shotgun sequencing project.
ATCAGGTGTTCCGCAAATACGACGATCTAAACGCGAGCGTTCAAGAAAATGTTTCCGCCATTCGGGTGGTCAAATCCTTTGTACGGGAGAAATTTGAGACCGAAAAGTTTCAAAAGGCAGCTCAGAATCTTTATCGCTTGTTTGTAAAGGCTGAAGGTATGCTTGCTTTTAACAATCCCGCTATGATGCTGGCGATGTATGGGTGCATTCTGTCCCTCAGCTGGTTTGGTGCGCAGATGATTACGGTCGGCAGCTTGACCACTGGTGAACTGACGAGTCTGTTCAGCTACGTTATGAATATCTTGATGAGTTTGATGATGCTCTCCATGGTGTTCGTTATGATTACAATGAGTGTTGCAAGTATGCACCGCATTGCAGAAGTTATCAACGAAAATCCTGACATCCAGAGCCCAACAGAGGCTTGCACCGAAATTGCAGACGGCAGCGTCGATTTTGACCATGTGAGTTTTTCTTACCGGCATGGCAGTGGAAAACCAGTCTTACAAGACATCGATCTACATGTTCGCCCCGGGGAGACCATCGGCGTGATTGGCGGGACTGGCAGCGCAAAGTCGAGCCTTGTCAATTTAATCAGCCGCCTGTACGATGTATCCGAGGGTACAGTACGTGTGGGTGGCCGCGATGTACGAGACTATGACTTGGAGACGTTGCGCAATGAGGTAGCGGTGGTTCTGCAAAAGAACGTGTTGTTTAGCGGGACGATTTTGGAGAACTTGCGTTGGGGCGATAAAAATGCAACGGAAGAGGCATGCAAACGCGCCTGTCAGTTGGCCTGCGCAGATGAGTTTATCCAGCAGATGCCGAAGGGGTATCATACTTATATCGAACAGGGCGGAACGAACGTCTCTGGTGGACAGAAACAGCGCCTTTGCATTGCGCGCGCATTGTTAAAGAAGCCGAAGATTTTAATTTTGGATGATTCTACCAGCGCAGTGGATACCGCCACGGATGCCAAAATCCGCCGGGCGTTCCGCGAGGAGATTCCCAACACGACAAAATTTATTATCGCTCAGAGGATCTCCAGTGTACAGGATGCAGATCGCATTTTGGTGCTGGACGACGGGCGAATCGATGGACTGGACACCCATGAAAATCTGCTGAAGACCAATAAGATCTATCAGGAGGTCTATGAGAATCAGACAAAAGGTGGCGGCGACTTCGATCAGAAGGGAGGCGAGTTGGCATGAGTGAAACCAGACAAGTAGGAAGACGAAATGTGCCCGGTGTCAAAGGAAAAGGCCCCAAAAATGCCAAAGGGGTTTTGAAACGTCTATTGGCCTTTATTTTTAAAAATTATTTACCGCATTGTATTCTGGTTTTGGTGTGTATCATCGGTGCTGCATTAGCCCAGGTACGCGGGACATTGTTTCTTCAGACGCTGATCGACGACTATATCACACCGATGATTGGTTCGCCGGACCCGGATTTTGGCCCGCTTGCGGCTGCTCTGTTGCAGATCGTAGGGGTCTATGCATTTGGTATTCTCTGTTCCTTCTTGTTCACCCGCGTGATGGTCAATGTCTCGCAGGGAACGCTGCGAAATCTGCGTGTGGAATTGTTTTCCCGCATGGAGCGGCTGCCCATCCGTTATTTTGATACCCACGCGCATGGCGACATCATGAGCATCTATACCAATGATACAGATACCCTGCGTCAGTTTATCAGCCAGAGCTTGCCGCAGATTTGTTCCTGTGGCGTTACAGTACTGAGCATCTTTTGCAGCATGGTGATTTTGGACATTCCACTCACCCTGCTTACATTGGCGATGATCTGTGTCTCGCTGCTGGTGACGCGCAAAATCGCTGGGAAATCGGGCAAATACTTTGCAGAACAACAAAAGAACCTCGGTATTGTGAATGGCTACATTGAAGAGATGATGGATGGCCAGAAGGTGGTCAAGGTCTTTTGCCATGAGGATGAAACCCTGGAAAAATTTCGGGAATTAAATGAAAACCTGCGGGAAAGCGCCAAGCAGGCAAATACATTTGCCAATATCCTGATGCCCGCCAATGTGCAAATTGGCAATCTGAGTTATGTACTCTGTGCAGTCGTCGGGGCGACCTTGGCAATCAATGGGTATGTTGGACTGACGCTGGGGACCCTGGTATCCTTCCTAACGCTCAATAAGAGCTTTACGCAGCCGATCTCGCAGATCAGCCAACAGCTCAACAGCGTTGTCATGGCGCTTGCAGGCGCGGAGCGCGTCTTTACGTTGTTGGATGAAGAACCGGAAACGGACGAGGGCTATGTTACCCTGGTGAATGTCAAGGAACAGGCCGACGGTTCCCTTGTAGAATGCGAAGAGCGCACTTGCCGTTGGGCATGGAAACATCCGCACAGCGATGGTTCGGTGACTTATACCCGCTTGACGGGTGACGTGGTGTTTAACGATGTAGACTTTGGCTACACACCGGATAAAATTGTGCTGCACAATATCAAGCTGTATGCTACGCCGGGACAGAAAGTGGCCTTTGTCGGCAGTACAGGAGCCGGAAAGACTACTATTACAAATCTGATCAACCGGTTTTACGATATTCAAGACGGAAAGATTCGTTATGACGGAATCAACATCAACAAGATCAAGAAGGATGATCTGCGCCGCAGTTTGGGCATTGTTTTGCAGGATACACATCTTTTTACCGGGACCGTTATGGAGAATATCCGATATGGCCGTTTAGAGGCAACCGATGAGGAATGCATTGCAGCAGCACGCTTGGCAAATGCAGACGGCTTTATCCGCCGTTTGCCGGATGGCTATCATACCATGTTGACTGGCGATGGATCGAATTTGAGTCAGGGCCAGAGACAGCTGCTGGCAATTGCGCGTGCTGCTGTGGCAGACCCGCCAGTCTTGATTTTGGACGAAGCGACCAGTTCCATTGATACTCGTACAGAAGCATTGGTTCAGCAAGGTATGGATGGATTGATGTATGGCCGTACAACGTTTGTGATTGCACATCGCTTGTCCACCGTTAAGAATGCGGATTGCATCATGGTTTTGGAACAAGGCCGAATCATTGAACGCGGTACACACGACGAGTTGATTGCTCAGAAGGGGCGTTATTATCAGCTCTATACGGGCAGTCTAGCATAAGAGAAAAGACGGCAAAAGCGTGGCTGATTTCCTCGCTTTTGCCGTCTTTGTTTTCTTTAATTATTTCGGATGGCTTCACAGGAAGAATGGATGTCCCCAAAAACATTGTACAAGATCCGGAGGTTCAAGCGGTAGAAAGGTCCGGCGTCTATAGGCTGCCAGAGGAGGGTTGCTGAACCTCGATGGGCCTTCTGCGATTGTGATCGTCAAGGGAGGCAATCCGTCCGGATGTTTTGTTCATAATTTGTTCATTGCATTTTTTCAAAAGTTGTACTACAATACAATTAGCACTTGATTAATAAGAGTGCTAAATTAAAATGCAAGAGGTTGATAAAAATGGCAATGAAACAGTTTCAGGCGGAATCAAAACGCCTTTTGGATTTGATGATTCATTCGATCTATACACACCGTGAGATCTTTCTGCGCGAATTGATTTCCAACGCAAGCGACGCAATCGACAAGCTCTACTATAAAACGCTGTCTGACGGAGATACCGGGCTCTCGCGGGAGGACTTCTCTATTTGCATCCAACCGAATAAGGAAGCGCGCACATTGACTATTTCGGACAATGGCTGCGGCATGACGAAAGACGAACTGGAAAACAATCTGGGTACCATCGCCAAAAGCGGTTCGCTCAGCTTTAAAAAGGACAACGAGCCAAAAGAGGATATCGAGATTATCGGCCAGTTTGGGGTCGGTTTTTATTCAGCGTTTATGGTCAGCGACTGTGTGACCGTGACGAGCCGCGCGTTTGGAAGCGATGAAGCATGGAAGTGGTCCAGCAAAGGAGCCGAAGGGTACACCATCGAGCCCTGTGAAAAGGAAAGTTACGGTACGGAGATTCTTCTGAACATCAAGCCAAATACAGAAGAAAACAATTACGACGAATTCTTGGATACCTATACCATAAAGAATCTTGTCAAGAAGTATTCGGATTACATTCGCTATCCCATCCGAATGGATGTGGAAAAAAGCCGCATGAAAGAGGGCTGCGATGAGAAAAATCCCGAATTTGAAACCTATACGGAGAATGAAACCCTAAACAGCATGGTTCCGCTCTGGCGTAAGAATAAAAATGAGATTACCGAGGAAGAGTACAATCGGTTTTATCAGGACAAATTCAATGACTATGAAAAACCGCTGAAGGTTATTCACAGCAGTACAGAAGGGGTGGCTACGTACAACGCCCTATTGTTTATTCCGGCACGCGCACCGTTCGATTTTTATACCCGCGATTACGAAAAAGGACTCCAACTCTACTCGAACGGGGTATTGATTATGGAGAAATGCCCGGATCTTCTGCCGGATTATTTCAGTTTTGTGAAAGGCCTTGTCGATTCGCAGGATTTGTCGCTCAATATTTCCAGAGAAATGTTGCAACACGACCGCCAGTTGAAGGTCATTGCCTCCAGATTGGAAAAGAAGATCAAGTCCGAGTTGGAAAATATGTTGCTCAACGAGCGTGAAAAATACGAATCCTTCTATAAAAATTTTGGTTTACAGCTAAAATATGGCGTGTACGCCGACTACGGTATGCATAAGGAGATCCTACAGGATCTGTTGTTGTTCCACTCTTCCAGTGAGAAAAAACTGGTGACGCTCAAAGAGTATGTGGCCCGCATGAAGGAAGAGCAAAAGTATATCTACTATGCCTGTGGCGAGACAGTGGACAAAATTGATCTCCTTCCGCAGACAGAGGCATTGAAGGATAAGGGGTATGAGATCCTATATCTTACGGATAATGTGGATGAATTTGCCCTGCGCATGATGATGAAGTACGAGGAGAAGGAGTTCCGCTCTGTTTCCGCTGACAACTTAGACTTGGAGACGGAGGAAGAAAAGCAGGAAGCTGCAAAGAAAGTGGAAGAGAATAAAGATTTGCTCGCGTTTATGAAGGATGCTTTGGACGGAAAGGTAAAAGAGGTAATTCTTTCTCAAAAGCTCAAATCCCACCCAGTTTGCCTGTCCTCTGAGGGAGCGATCTCTATTGAGATGGAAAAAGTGCTCAATGCAATGCCGAACGACCAGAAGGTCCAGGCGCAGCGGGTTTTGGAGATCAACGCGAACCATCCGATCTTTGAGAAACTCTGTAAGCTATATACGGAGAATCAGGATCAGTTGAAGGAATATGCAAAGCTGCTGTACGATCAGGCGCTTCTGATTGAAGGCGTATCCATTGACGATCCAGTAGCATTTTCCAATCGAGTCTGTAATTTGATGGTATAAGATTTCTGTATAGTCCAATATAAAAAGGCTCTGTAGTCGGCCATTCAGCCGATTACAGAGCCTTTTTATTCCTGCATTTAGGCAGTTGAGAAAGACGAAACAAAATTCCCCGATATGCGGAGAAAAAAGAAGTTATGCGAAAGATCTCAAACCCAATACAATAAGGTTCAGGCTTATTGAGAAAAGGAAAGGGGATTGGTTAGGAAAACCGCTGGTTCTGCTGGTAGAGATGCCACGTAAAAAAGCGTTCGCTTCAAGTATTAGACAAAGCGAGCTACTGACAACAATCTTTCAATGGATAGAAGTTTGTTGTTAGAAGGGTACTTGCTCGTTTACAGGCCGTGGGCAAGTGATACAAAGGGGGATGTTCTATGCGTCTGAAGGCGCTCGCCGGTAATAGGGGCCCCTTATAAGCCTACTTGGAGAGGGTTCCAAAGTTATGAAATGACGGGGCCCTCGTTTTTTAGAAACTTAGATATTTTCCAATCAGAAAGAGGATGCCCCTTTCCTATGAATCAAACAATTCGTAGTTTTGGGACACCCTCTTGACTTCGAGTAAGGGAATGGGAACCACCTATACAACCCGAAAATGTTTCATCTTGTCTACGGATTTTCCACAATGAAGACGGGGAGGAAACCTTCTGCTTAAAGCAGACATTTTCCATATTTAAAGACCAGCTTACGGAACACGGGCAAAGTGGGATAGAGTGCACGCGCCATTTTATGGGCATCGGACCGCAATTCTTCAACCTCATCCTGTGTGAGAATATGTGGGCTAAACTTGGCCTTTAGCGCCAGTTCTTCCGAACGCGGGTTCATAGAAGCACCAAATGCAGCGAGGTCTGTCAGATAAGCGTAAATCGCAAGAGCCGCTTGATTGGTATTGACCAGATGAAACCGTTTTTCACGCCGTTTCAAAAGAATAACCCGCCGTAGGGCAACCAGGAAAAATCCACCGCCAGCCGACAAAAATACCAAAAGAATGGGGGAAAGTGGGCCAAAATCAAATGAGACAGGTTCGGCAGTAGAAGATGCGCTGGAAGATGTCTCCACCGGAGAGGAAGAAGATGTAACTTCACTGGAAGACGGCTCACTGCTGCTTTCCGGTTCACTTTCTGGTAAACTGGAGGACTCTTCTGGAAGAACATCGCCTGATTCGTTCAACTCACCAGAGGTAAGCTGGACACCTGGCGTGACCTCCAAAGGTTGCCAGCCCAGCCCTGGAGTATAAACCTCTGCCCAAGCGTGGGCGTGCTGATCTGGAATATCTGCCCAGCCATCCTCCCCATAGTCCCTTGCGGTAACAGCATATCCCTCTGCATAACGCGCGGGAATTCCCTGTGAACGCAAAAGTGCGACGGCTGTGCTGGCAAAATGAACACAGTATCCTTTATGATTTTCAAAGAGAAAATAATCCACAAAATCGCGCCCTTCCGGTGTTGTCCCGGGGGATAGGGTGTATTCGCCGCTGGATAGGACCAAATCTGTGATCGCGCGAACGACGGCCTCCTGTCCAGCGATTTCTACGGAGGGAATCCCCATCTGTATGCAGTACCACTGTAACTTTTCCAGAAGGTTTTGTGGCAACTGCGTATAATGGGTATTGCCAAAGGAACGATACGCCTGTTCCGCAGAATAGAACGGTTCGGAGACCAATTCAAGGTCTGCAGTCCGAGAAAAGCGGGTCAATTCCCATGTCTGTAGCGTATAATTTGCCATGCCAAATGGAGAAGTCGCGCGAATGTAAGCGTCATGGACAAATGCGGTACCGGGCAATTCCTCTGGACGGGAAGCCAGGCCATAAGGCGCGTAGATACAGTTCCGATTGGCAGCAACATTTTGTATTTCAATTTCCACCAAAAGCGATTGCTCTTCTGGAAGGGCATAAAAGGAGAGAAACTGTCCTGCCATGTTCTGTGGGTTAAAGTAAAGGGCGTCCTCCAGCTCGGCGTAGGAAGAGTCGGGAAGAGGTTCCCAACTGACACCGGTATAAACGCTTCCGGAAAATGCGTGCAGATACAAAGGCGTTTTGTCTGGATTCTTGACCCGCAAGACGGTTTGCCCGGTATATTCCCGGTTGCCCGCTGTGTTAAGATTGACACGCCCCAGTGTGCCGCCTTGTGTAGAAAAGAGGGAGGATTGATAAATACCGCTTTCCAAATCCTTCCGAAGTTCTTCAATGGCAGCCGGACGGGTATAGGTGTCCTGAGGAATCAACAAGCTCATACCCACCAGACAAAGGCCAACGGCGGGGAGTACAAGCAGGGCGACACGGCCTGCAGCGGATGTTCGGCCAAAGGAACTGTGCGCGCAAAAGCGGCTAAATAACAGCGTAGCCCAAAAGGCGAGCAGCATCAATACGGAAGGCCATGCAGGCGTGATCGTGAAACCCAGTGGAACAAGAAGGAAAGGGGCTGTCCCCAATAGGGAAAGCCAAAAGCTGTGCCGGCGGACGGTCCAGCATATATAACACGACAAAAAGAACAATACAAACGCCAGAAAGATCGTACAGGCATTTGTATATTCGCCGACCGGCAAGTCAACTCGAAATTGTGGAAAATCAAAGCGAGAGTGCGCACTCATAGTAGACAGAATCTGATTCGTAGTTAGAACGAATCCCTGAAGGAAATAGGTTCGCAAAAAGTATGCGGTGATACAATAGGCCGCGGATAAGGCCAATAAGAATGGAAGGCGCCATCGCTTTAAAGAAAATACCACAAGAAATAGAAAGGTAAATAATGCGATGCACAGGGATAAAAATAAAGGCTTGACCGATAGAGAGAACGCCGACACAAGACATTGTGCAGTTCCAAACAGGCTGAGTAGAACCAAGAGCGTATCTGCCAACAGAATGGATAAACTCCCCCGTTTTGGATTCTTCCAGGCCGGACGGCTCAGGAGAATCCCCGCTTGATTTTGCTCTTTCATGGCACTTCCTCCCATACCGTGCCGCTGACGAGCTCCTCAATGTGCTGCGGCGTAATGGAAAACATATAGGGATACTCTTTTACGTCCCCCAAACGCATGCGGCATTCCGGAACGGATAAACCATCCTTCGGTGCTGGATGCGCCAGCAATTGGTTTAAAAGAGCATAAAGATCGTCAAAACTTGCCAAGTGTACTTGGCGAAGCTGAACAGCGTTGGGATCGTACCACTGCACCTCGTATTCCAGACCATTTTCCAATAAAAAATGGGAGAGAGCGGCAAGCCTGTCCAAGACACCGTCCAACATGTCGGTGTCACCAAACAGATCGATCATAATTAAAGCGGAACTGCAAATAGGAAGGCTGAACTCCTTGACCATAAGGTCTCCTGTGCGGGAAGAAAGCTTCCAATGAATGCTGCGCAACCGATCCCCCTCCCGATAGGGACGGACTCCGAAAATTTCGGAAGGATCGTCTCCGGGCTTTTCTGTGGAAAAGGTATCGCTTTCCGGGTCTGGAGTAGAAGAGGATTCCAAGGCAAGTTCCAAAGGGGCAATATGAGGAAGAATGAACAATTCCTTTGGCTTTGGAACTCTATGCCGGCAAGTAAACAGACCGAGAAAATCGTAACATCGTATTTCTTCCAAAGAGAACAACAGCTTTCCGCAGTGCTGGGCAATCGCTTCGCGCTCGATCCGTTGCTTTCCATGAAAGACAGGCATAAAAACCGTTTCGGACGTTTCCTCGTGACTGAATGTATTGGAGTAACGGAGACGAATACGTGCACGTGCCATAGGAAATGGCGTTCGGTTTTCCACAATCAATTGGACGGGAAACGGACTTTTTCGGGCAACGGCTGTGAGGGGAATTTCCACATGGGCGCGCATGGCACACATCCCAGGCAAGCTCAAAACGAGGGAGAGGAACGGCAAAACCAGTGCGAAAATCAGGACAAAATAGGACAAATATCCATTAAAAAAAATATAAAATAGAACAGCCCCTACAAGAGCAAGCAAATAAACCAGTCGACATCGCAGCATAGGCACACCTCATTTAACGGTGGGCGCATTGACGCGATTTAGAATTTTTTCCAAGAGAGAGGCGACAGAAACATCCGCCATTTTGGCCTGAGGGCTCAATACAATGCGGTGGCCAATGACGTCGTGAAAGACAATTTGGACATCCCGCGGAATGACATAGTCGCGTCCACTCAGATAAGCGGCAGCCTGTGCCATACGGGTCAATGCAATGGAACCGCGGGGACTTGCACCCAGACGGATGAGAGGTTCTTTGCGGGTGGTAGCCGTCAGCCGTGCAATGTAATCATAGAGGCTGTCTGCCAGATAGATGCGTTCCACCTCCCGCTGCATGGATAAAATCTCCGTTGTTCCTACCACCTTTTGGACTTGTTCCAAGGGATCTCCCCCTTGTTTCCGGCGTAGAATCTCAATTTCATCTTCCAATTTGGGGTACCCCATCGTCAGGCATACCATAAAGCGATCCATCTGGGATTCTGGAAGAAGCTGTGTACCCGCAGATCCGACAGGATTCTGCGTGGCAATCACGATATATGGCTTGGGGGTTTCACGTGTTACGCCGTCTACGGTGATGCGTCCTTCTTCCATCACTTCCAGAAGTGCCGCTTGCGTTTTACTGGATGTTCGATTGATTTCATCCGCCAAGAAGAGGTTGCACAGAGCCGCGCCCGGCTTGTATTCGAGCTGGCCGGTGGACTTGTTGTACACAGAGAAACCGGTCACATCCGTAGGCATCACATCCGGCGTGAACTGCATTCGCCGGTAGTCTAGGGCCATCGCTTTTGAAAAAGCCAAGGCCAGAGTGGTTTTTCCAACCCCTGGAATATCCTCCAGCAGGATATGCCCCTGGGCCAGGATTACCATCAGCATTTTGCCGATCACGGCATTCTTTCCGACAACCGCCTTTTTTACTTCCTCTATAATTTCTAAAGCCTTCTGCATTCTTCATTCTCCTATTAAGAAAGTCATATGTTTTACAAATATTTTTCCAAGAAATTTCTTAACTGTGTCTATTATAGGGAATGTGGGCCTACTTTGCAATGGAAGGGGAAAAGAGTTCAAAAAACATTTAAATTTACTTGCCGCGTCCTTAGGGGCGCAGTACAATAGGAGTATCAACAGTGGGAGGTGGCCGATATGCAGGAACTTGAAAAATTGCAGAAGTTACAGGAGCTTGTAGACCAAAGCAGAAAAATAGTCTTTTTCGGTGGTGCGGGTGTATCCACAGAAAGCGGAATCCCGGACTTCCGCAGTGTGGATGGGCTTTACAATCAGCATTATTCCTATCCGCCAGAGGTGATGTTAAGTCATCGTTTTTATGTAACGCATACGAAAGAGTTTTTCGATTTTTACCGGGCAAAAATGCTCTATCTGGATGCACAGCCCAATGCCGCCCACATAAAATTGGCAGAATTGGAACGGGCAGGAAAGCTGACAGCGGTCGTCACACAAAATATTGATGGATTGCATCAGAAGGCGGGAAGTGAACGTGTAATGGAGCTGCACGGATCGGTGCATCGCAATTTCTGTCAGCGCTGCCATCAGATATATGACGCGCAATTTATGCTGCACAGTACTGGAATCCCAACTTGTACATGTGGCGGTACGATCAAGCCGGACGTGGTGCTTTATGAGGAGAGCTTGAATCCGAATACATTGACCGAAGCTGTGGACGCTATTGAGCATGCTGACCTTTTGATGATCGGAGGAACATCGCTGGCGGTTTATCCCGCAGCCAGTTTGATTCATTATTATCGGGGGAATCGTCTGGTTCTCATCAATAAATCGACCACATCGATGGATCAAAACGCAGATTTGACAATTCAGGGAAGCATTGGAGAGATTCTCGGCGCTATCCAGGTTCGATAGCCGTTTGATACCAGGGTAAAAT
>PPYE01208522.1_pt1 | contig 11192 bp, 5 predicted proteins | sample 1559881 | NCBI WGS metagenome assembly PPYE01 (sample SAMN08240022, study PRJNA423297) | Human gut metagenome, whole genome shotgun sequencing project.
ATGCAGCTTTTTGCCTCGGATATGACAGCGAGCATGCACTCTTCCGAGGACAACCTGATTGTCTCGGCGGTGGAGAGGAACGGAATGAACCGGTACTGCGGAGCCGGCGTATCCAAAGCCGTATACCCCGAGGAGGAGAACATCCGCTACTGCACGCTCAGGTTCACCGAGTCCATACTGAAGGGTCACTGGCTTAAGATAGACCGCATGGTGGATCTGAATATGGCCCAGCATAAGCGCCTTATGGCCACCAACCCCTCTCTCATGCCCAAGGATCCCCACGTGGAGTATATGACCGTGTTCGACACTCTCACTGACCCAACCAAGAGCGAGGTCACGGCGGAGATGGGACAGCTCAAGCGTGAGATAGTCTCTGAAGCGATCATTGTCGACAGCAGGGGCGTCGAGCACTCCGAAACGCTCAACAGAGCGGTTAATCTCTTCACATCGATAGAAGGCTTCACCGAAGATCTGTTTAAGTCTCCCGACCTTCAGGATGAAGAGAACAAATGCAAGATGTCGACGAAGAGGCTTACATCAGACAATGCCGTCGCTTACGCTACGGCGCAGTTGCAGACTCTCCGCAGGTATGAGAAAATGGCGAAGGAAAGAGTCGGCATGGTTGCCGCCGGAGCCGTCGACAGCATTATGGGAGCCGACAGGGTCGTCGCGGACACCTATATGGACTCCGTACAGTATCCGTACAACATCTGCGCCGCGATAAGGGACAAACACCCGATCGTCGCGCGCTATATGCTCTATTATGTAAGGAAGATGCTCTCTGAAAGGCTCGCCTCATTCGAAACCGAGATCAGCGACCTCAAGGATCAGGAGACCATCTTCACCAAGGATTATTACAGTGAAAAGAGCAAAAACGGCGAAAAGGATACGGATCATGAGGATCCTCCCACCGCTTTGTCTATTACCAGTCCCGGCTGGCTCAGCGGTATTGGCGTAAACTCCGCCGCCTACAACAAGCTTGTACGCACCATCGTCAAGGACTCCAACGCCTTCGTTGAGCTTGTCAACAAGCTCAACGGGCTTCTCCTCAAGACGGAGATATACAACACCGTTATTAAGCGCGTCGACATACTCATCGGCATCTATGAGGACTTCTTCCACGACCTTGAGAAGATACTGCTTTACAGGAGGAAGGAAAGAGAGATCCTCGAGGAGGAACAGCCCAGGATACAGTTCTCCGACGTGTACGTCTGCAGCGACACCGTATGCAAGAGGTGGATGTACGATAAGTTTGAAAGCAGTATAACCGGCTTCGATTCCACACTTCCCGACTCCGTAAAGCAGACCTTCTTCGATACCGTGTTCGGGGAGTATGAAAACAAGCACAAGGAAATAGTGGACAAGACGTCCTTCACAAGAAAGCCTCTGTCTACAGAACAGATGTTTGAGTCCGCGATCATCAAGCCTCTTACCGATAAGTTCATGGAGAAGGAGCTGCTTCACGTTCGCATGGATATCATCTCGGCAATCAAGCTTGAGTACTCCATCCACTCTCAGCAGGACTGCCTGACTGTCAATGGCTCCAAGGTCGACCCGAGCGCGTACGACTTCGAGCAGTACTTCGCCTCCGTTATGCGTCAGGTCAAGGAGCTTTCGACTCCGTATTTCTCCTACCACACCGTTTCGGAAAATGTGCACAAGCTCCTTACCCCTAATGCCGACGCAAGTGACATAGCCGATGACGAGGAAGACGAGGACACTGTGACCACTCTTCCCTCCGCAGGAAGGCTCCTGTGCTATTGGGGCGTTAATAACCGCATTGTGGCGCAGCACCAGCACAAAGAGGACAGCGATGTTATCGACCGCGATGCGCTCAACTCGATGTTCGGCATGAGGGACGGTGAAACCTACTACGTTGTAAACGACGACTCCTTCGACCCCGCTAAGCTTATCTGTTATTCCTCCATCTATGATTTCGTCATAGAGAACCTTGACAAGTATGCCAAGAAGTCGAAGGCGTACAGGGAATACAACAAGCGTATGCTCAGGGTTATCAAATCCGACTACAACGTCGGCGCGGGAAACACCGCGTATCTAGATACGGTCCACCCCCATCTTGACAGACGTTGGCATGCGCACGCATATCTGCCTCTTCTTATGATAGACGATGAGGTGGAGGAACAGAAGCGCATCGCAAGAGCTTTCCTTCTCGGAACCGCCTGCAGGAGGATGTGGTATATCGAGATCGACCGTGAGATGTGCTGGGCGTTCAGAAAGAAGGATCAGAGGCTTCCCAACAGGATGATACTGGAGGAGAAGCCCGTGACCAGACCTTCCTTCTATCAGCTCTTCCTCGCGGTCGACGAGAATACCGTCGTTGTAAACGATATCCATAATCAGGCGAGGCATGACGTCACCGACGCGTATAACAAGATCCGTGTCGGAGGAATAACGACAGCCGATCTTCTAAAACAGCCAATCGTCGAGGGCTTCATCGGTGACAGTTATACCGCAGCCGATATTAAGGATCTATGTAAGGTGTACTATGGTATCTACAACGACACCAAGAAGCCCGTCAATATTCTCGAGGTCATCTATTCGGTTTATACCGACAGCTACGACCTGAAGCTTGTCTCCACGCTCGTCGATAATTTGAGCGGTTATCTCAACGAGTACTGCCTCAAAATGACCAACGATCAGCCCGGCGCTGCGGCAGAGCTGTTCGATGCCGCAGCCAAAGCTATCGGCGCGAACTTTGTATCCTTCCCGGATGCTTCCATAGAGTTCAAGATGCTCATAGAGGCATATCTGTAACCCTCAACTCGCTGCTTACCCTGCTCCATAAGCCGGAGCGGGGTAAGAAAGGAATTATACCATGAAACTGTTTCTTGTAGACATAATGGGCTGCCTTGAGCTGCCGCACCATGAGACGTTCTTCTTTAAGGACGTCAGGGAAGGGCGCATTGCGCTGTTTAAGCGTTCGCTGACTTCGCTTGACGAGCTTTCTTTGGTGCGCGACTGGCTCACGGAGGAGGTAAACCGCAATCCTTTCAGTATTGACAACGGGGTAGTTGTGTTCTTTATCCCCAGAGATCTGACCGGACGGCGCATTCCCATGGACTACGAGATTTATGTCAAGCTTTGCGTCAATGAGCTCGTTTCCCGGCATCTGGATAAACGGTTCAGGTTTGTATGCTTTTTTCTTGATAAAGCCGACCGCAACGCCAGGGATGATTCGGAGTACAGACGCATAAGGGAAGTATGTGAGGCCTTCTCATCCAACAACCCCGAGCTGCGGAATGTATTCCTTCCGGCCTCATTCGTCCCGAAGGAGGCCGATGCTGCGGAAACCGAAGCGCTTATCTGCACGCTTGGCGACGCCACCGCGAAGCAGTTTTATCTGCGCGTTCTTGACAGCGTAAGAAAAGCCGATCCTATTGAAGGGGTTCTTACTCATGAAGACTGGTACAGGACCAGATTCCTCGGACAATGCAGTGAGACCGTTTCTGATATTTCGGATTTCCACGTTTCATACTTCTCCGGCGACGTATCGAGGAAAACCGAACTGCTTCTCAAAACCGTGGAGTACGTCTGCTCATTCGTGCAAGAGTACAATCCGGAACAGGATTTTGCTCTCCAGTTCAAGGATTTTCTTACTGACAAGAATTTTTCTGAGTTTGATCCCGATATGGATATGATCAAGCTTCGCATAGCGGTATTAAAACGCAGACTGGAGGAATGGACTTCCCCTGAGGCGGCGGAAGTTGAAAAGGCAGATCCTCTTGTATTTGAAAACGAGGAGCATTATAAAGAGTTTGAAAGAGAGATCGAAAATGTATCCGCGGATGAACTGAACCGGCTGATGCGGCAGGCTATGAAAAGGTGCTCCCTTAGGGAAATGTGCGGGCATGAGTTCACTTCAAGCACCATGGACTCCCTTCAGAAGCTTCTTGCGAACGCGGATAAGCGTCTAAAAGCGTTCTGCGGCGACAGAGTCCGTGATTTTTCAATCTTTTTCCGCCAGCATGACTCCGCCGTCATAAACAGGGAGAATGACGAGTTGTTGACTGATAACGAAAGAGAGGCAGAGTTTGAGCTGGCAAAGCTGATGAATCAGTATTCAGCAAACGAGCTTCCCGGCTATTCCGAGGAGCTTAAGATCCAGCAGGAGTTGGATCTTATCGGAAAGAAGATATACAAGATAGGAGCTTGTCTTGAAAGGATGAAGCTTCTTCCTTTCCTGCTCACCATTCTGTTTGCTCTTACGTCAGTCGGTCTGTACTATTACGGTGTCCAAAACAGTGTGTTTGACAGGGAGAATACACTGTATGTGTTTATTCTGTACCTTGCCGTAATTGCCATACCGTTCGCTTTGGTCTATTTCAGCGTAAAGGCTTATTACAAGAAAAAGGTTCGGAAACTGTTTAAAAAGTGCATGGAGCTTGTCAGGGATTATCTGAAAAGCTTTGCCGGCAAGGCTGAGGAGTTCGAAAAGAACATCAATTCCGCCATGAACTATTACTGCATCACGGAACAAAATAACAGAGCCTCGCAGCGCAGAAGGAATGACCGCGAGTATGAGGAGAGGATACTCTGGCACAGACGTAAAATTGCCGAGACTCTTGAAAACCTGCAGTACTTTGACGGCTTTATCGCAGGAGTCGTGCCGAAGGAAGAGACTGCTAGCCCAAGGCTCGACCCGTTCGAGGACGACGCGATGCACAGCGAGTTTTACCAAATGCGGATATTCTGACAGAACCCGGATTATGACTGAGAAAAGGAGCTATAGTTTATGTATTTGGCGATTTCCGGAGCTCTTCTATTAATAATACTACTCGTCGCGCTGCTTGCCAGAAGGTTTAAGCTGCCTTTCGCCCATAGGATAATACATGTCCGCTCTGTACTGGCGGCCATTGCCTTGGGCGTTGCGGCAGTGTTTCTGTTCAGCAGAATACTCAGCCTTCTGAATCTTGTTTTCTCAATCGGTTTTATTCGGCAGTTCCTGTACAGCATTATGCCAGGCGCAAACGTATCAAGCGGGTTGCTCTGGATGATCACTCTTGTATTGAACCTTCTGCTCGCTTCGGCTTATTGTCTCGGCATGTTCCTGATCTGCAAGCTGTGGCTCAAGCCCGTGTCTAAAAAGCCGTATCTTTCAACAAAGAACCCCATAACTAAGGTCTTTAATTTCATCGGATCGTTGTTTTACAACTTAGACTCTGGAACCGCCGAGATCAAACCGAGCGGCGCCGTCGTTGGGGATAAGACATATGCGCAACGTCTTCGCCGCGATGTTGATCGTCGAGTCGCTTGCGATACCGGCATACATTCATTTTCAGCTCAGTTTTATAGATGAAGCTCTTTTCGCAAGCATCGTCAAAAGCCTGTATATGATACCTATGGTCTCATATTTCGTGCTCGACCAGATCGTGATAATGCTTCAGGCTGCGGCGGATAACGACGAGCTCTTACTCGAAACTGAGGAAAACGGCCTCACTCATTTCGGAGATCTGAGCAGACTTGCCGAACTCTACAGAAAGCTTTTCGGAGGAGATGCTCTTATTGACGATATAGTCAACAACAACATTCAGGAACAGGAGATGTTCTCCGGAGTATCCTCCGAACAGCTTGATCGTGTGGATAATCCCGAACTGTTGTCGTCGATCTGCCGTAATATCAACAATCTGGTTCAGCCCATGGCTTCAAATTATATCGACGCTGTCGTCGATCTGATAAACGGTGACAGCGTTGCGGTGTTCGATTCTCTTTCAAGCGAGTTCCTGTTCTACTATCTCGCGTTTTTGCAGAAGGAGCTTTTCCTTCGCAGAAAGGCTATGGTCGTGTGTGAGAACGAGGAACAGGTTGCAGGCCTCAAGGAACAATTCGAGGATATCTTCCTCAGAATGAATAAGGTTCACAGCATCTGGACGATCAACGATATTTCGGGCGTCGGAACGGACGACTCCAACACCGATATTCTGATCCTCACCGACAGACAACTGCTTGACGCGCCGATCAAGGATAAGTATCCCGATTTCTATGCGGGGCTCTACAACATCCTTGTGTTCGATCCTTACGAGAAGCTGTGCCGCTCGACTTCCTTTGTCTTCAGGTTCTTCAATACTCTGAAAAAAGAAAACGACGGAGTCAGATATGCGTTTATTCTTCCTCAGAATAATCGTGATATAGGTGTTGCTCTGAAGAACCATCTTGACGGTATTGAGATAAAACACTATAACAGCCTCAGGGAAAGAACAGGCGTGATAATAATGAGTTGGCGCGGAGAGTCCTATTACAAGACCCAGCACGCGATCGCTCTCGATCTTTACCACGATTTCGGACTGGGCTATACTCTGTCGCTTATCGCCTTGAACAGCGGCGTCCCGAGGATCTCTATTCAGGCTCCCGGCAGCATACCACTTAAGTCCTATGCCGCGACCGTTAAGAATTACTCCGCGTCAATAGTGAAACACTATCTGCTCAAGGATTCTCTTAACGTTGATTCGACCATCACCCATAACCCGCTCGCTGTGTTCGACGGCGCCGGGCTGATGTTTGACATTATTTATGACGAGTACAACAATATCCCCGACATTGAAAATCGCGCGCTCTTCGGGGATATAAAGCTCAGCTCAATGGTTCACATCATTTCAAGACCATATATGCTGCGAGATTACTTCGCGCACAACATGAATGCCCTTGCCTCGAACAAAAGAGGCATTCAGATGCTCGTGCCTACTTTCTTTACCGATCTTCGCGCCCCGTCCGTCGCGCTGCTGGTACGCCTGAGAGAGCGCGGGATGACCGGAGAGGAAATAGTTCAATGGATGAGCAGATTCGGCTGCGATGAGAAGAACGTTGAAAACTGTCTTTCGATTGCCGTTAGTGAAGTTCTTGGCGACAACCATCCGTTCACGGTCTACAACTGCTTCTCGTTCGGTGAGAAGGAAACTTCCTCCTTCATCGGCTCGGATTATCAGTATTCCCGTTCCATCCGGCTGACAAACAAAGCGCTTTATAACAGCGTCATAAAGTCGACCGAAGACAACGTTCGCGTGACGGGAACGTATGAAGGCCTGCTTCCGATACCCCGCGTTTCAGTGTATAACCGTTATCTGCGTGGACAGAAGATCTCGATAGACGGCACAAGATATGAGATCGACATGGTTGGCGACGGAGTTATACGTGTAAAGAACGAGGAAACCGTAGAGAGAGAAAAAGAGTACACCGCTTTCTTCGATCTTCCCAAAGCCATCCTGCATGATGACGTCAGCAAATCCTATGGTAAAAGCGAGGATTTCTCGCGGGACATAGTCAAAATCGATGTAACCCGCAGCATAAAGGGGTATTTCTCTCATATCAACGGGCTTGATTTCTGCGGCGACAGCACGCTGTGCTATAGAATGGATCAGCCTATTATTGAGAGCAGGAGCACTGAGTGTCTGCGGCTCCGTCTGACCTTCCCGTTTGGGGACGACTACGATACGTCCGCCGCGCTGTTCGTGATGCTCTTCCGGGGAATACTTGAGACTGTTATCCCTAAGAACTATCAGGATATTGCGGTGGTCTCCAAAATTGATAAAGACTCATTCAGGGAAGAGTGGTTCGACAACTCACCCCAGGACGCTATGAGAAAGGATCCTCTGCCTTCGGACTGGCTCGAGACCGATTACTACGATCTGCCTATCAGCCAGTGGTTTAAGAAGCTTTTCCCTGTATTCGACGAAACTAATTTCGAGAGGAATGGGACAGACCGCATCAATATCTATTTCATTGACTTCGGCGATAACGGCAGCCATCTGCTGTATACCCTTGCTGAAGAGATGACGCGCATGTTCAACATTCTGTACGGTTATCTTGATTGGACGATAAAAAATACGGAATATGGGCACGAGTATCTTAAATTCGGATATAATCAGATTCCGGCGATATTCAATCTTCCCACTGTATACGACTGTCTCAAACGGATAGCGGATCATTCGCCCGATAAGGCCGGTATGCTTCATGAACGTCTGGTGGGGTTCGATGCTTCGGGAAGTGTGCGTTGCAGCTTCTGCGGGCGTCCTGTTGCCGTTTCCTACTCTAAATTTGACGATGACAGGATAATCTGCTCTGACTGTGAAAAGCATCGCACTACAGAGCGTAAGGAGATAAACGAGCTGCTCGCAAAGGCGTATGACACTCTGGAGAGCAAATACAAGATAGCTTTGCCAAAGGGTATTAAGATACGCTTTAAGACTGCCAATTCTATCAGAAAAGCAGGCGGCGTGACTCCGGGAAGCCGCGTAGTGGGCTTCTATGATCTGAAGCACAGAGTGGTATGGGTCGAACGCGGAGGACCTGCTCCTTGCGTGCTTGCCACTCTCATGCATGAGCTGACCCATGCATGGCAGCATGAAAACATCGACATGACCAAATTGGACAAGAAATTCATCGAGGGTCACTGCGTCTATGTCGAGCTTGAGTGCTCCAGACTGCTGGGTCAGAGAGTATACGCGGATTTCTGGGAGAGGATGATCGAATCCGGAAAAGATGAATACTCCGAAGGTCTTCGCTACTGGAATGAGCGTATGAAGCATGAGTCCGTCAAGAATATCTTTCAGCATATCGCAAAAATGTGAGGAGTGTGAAACGTGAAGCGTATTCTCGGCTTACTAATCGTTATACTAATATCTTTCTCTGCCTTCATCGGATGCAGCAATTTTGCGGATGACATTGACGACGCCATATCCTCGATGGAGCAGGGCTACGATAACTATATAGACCAGAATGGGACGCAGCCTCCGGTCAACAGCGTTTCAGACACATTGGACAAGATGCTTGCTGACTATGTAAGCGGCCTATCCTATCCATCTCCGTCTTCCATAGTCAGCACAACTGTCGATCCTGCCGAATCGCAGGAGTTCATAGACAGCGCGAATACGACCGTCTATAACGAGACAGAGCTTGAAAAGCTGATATTCGATGTTGTCCGCGCTGCGGATAAGGAAGTCAGATTTAAAACCATTGGCGGATGGCTTACCGACGATCTGCTCTATGATATTGTTTTCTATCGGATCCATGACGTCCATATGGTAGACGCTTTCGGGCTGTACTCTTACTGTGTAACTGTTACTACGAGCGGCTCGACAGGAACCTTTCTCATTGAGTTCAACTATATTGACGACTGTTCTCAAGAGGAGGTTCTTGAGCTTCGCTCCATGATAGATACCCGCTCAAAGGAGATCGTGCGCGATCTGAAGCTGGGCGGAATGAGCGATTATGAAAAGGTAAAAGAGATCAACAAGTATCTGTGCGATAACGTCTACTATCCGAAAAAGCCATATATCTCGCATGATTTCACCCCATACGGCGCTCTGTTCTCCGGACGAGCCGTGTGCGAGGGATATGCGAGAGCGACTAAAATACTGTGCGAGCTTGCAGGGCTCGAATGTTATTACGTTGTGGGCTACTGTGACAACGACCCTGTAGACGGAGGTCATGCTTGGAATCTTGTTAAGGTAGGCGGCGACTGGTATCAGCTGGACGTTACATGGAACGACGGAAGCGGAACCGACGATTATTTCCTTGTTACGGATGACGTTATGGCTTTGTCCAGAGATTGGGAGTGCGCGGATTATCCCGCTTCTGCGACGACTCCCTACGCGGCAAACTGAGAGGTAAGAATATGAGTGATGAAACTGCAAAAAACACAGAAGGAACCAACCACGGTGCAGAGCCTGATTACAGTGAGCATTTCGCGCTCACGGCAAAGGGCAAGGGCTGTTCAGGAAAGCTTTACGGCAATGTCACGCTCGTTGCTTTCCTTGTGCATGACCGGAGCAGCGCATGGAAAGACGGCGACATCGACAAGATAAAGTCCGTTCTTGAAAAAGCCGCTAAGCTCATCAAGGAAAAAAGCGGGCTAACAGACAACAGGCTGAAAGTATCCTACGCCTTTGACGACGTACCGATCCAGTTCAGATATGACGGTGAGAACTATGAGCACATCGTCCATGAGGTACTAAAGCAGTACGGTTTCGACAACGCGGCGGATTATCAGGCGCACTACGAGAAAAAGTTCAAGAAGCACGAGGCTCCTCTGATTTTCATTATAAATCGCAACTTCCGTTCTTTCGCAAGGAACGTTGAGTCCGGCGCCTCCGGAAGCGAGTACTCCTTCGTTTCATTCAATGACGATACGGATTCCTGTGTCAGAACGATGATACATGAGGTTCTGCACCAGTTCGGAGCTATTGACTATTACCTTCCCGAGACCGTAAAAAAAGCAGCCGAAAAGATTTTCCCCGACAGCATTATGCTCCATGGCTTGGAGATCGACGATCTGACGCGGTACATCATAGGATGGGACAAGAAGCTCTCGGACAAAGCGAAGCAGTTTCTGAACGAGACCTCCGGCGTTACTGAGAAGGAGATTGCCGAAGCAAGAGAGAAGGATAGGGATAACGATTGGTGATCGTTTTCAATCGGAATTTATTATCAACACTCCAATTGCTACAGGGGGGGCGTAGAATGAAAAGAATATTGACCTATCTATACAGCGGCTTATCATTGTTCGTAGGTATCTGGGGTATTGTTAGCGGCCTTGTTAGTTTAAACGGGCAACAAACCGCAAACAATTACTTTGTATATATTTCTCTCGTTGTTTTAACGATTTTCGCACCTGTAGCAGTGTACGCAATTTCCAAAAGAAACAGGAAAGATACGCTTAGGTCTATTAAGCAACGTTTTATTGAAGACGAAGAAATGCTGCCCAGCACGCTCTCATATCTAATTGATACAATCGTTTCCCCCAGGATTACCAATAAAGGCGTTAGCGTTGAAAAGATTGAGTTAGATATCACGATAGACAAATCAAACGATGGACACATTGCTAACTCCACAATTATCCGAACTTTTAGCGGAATAAAAGCAAAACATAAGATAAGTGAGCTTGATCTGCTTATTAATCATCATATATTTGCCGATTTCAATGATTATCTGGTCACCGCAAGTTATGGCCTCAAGAACGATGATGGCGAATACACCTATATGCAAGAATTCTCTCCCCGGGTTTTTGAGAGGAGCAAATCAACTATGCTTATTCAGATTCCTTTTAGGTATAGAATAGAACGAAAGCAGGACTTTTCTGTTAGGCTAAAAGTAATCTGCAAAAAGAGCGATATCAATTTAGAAGACAGTGTCGAAACATTCCCTATCGATCCAAGCACAATGTTTTCGAAGTGGAATTG
>PPYE01412166.1_pt1 | contig 11189 bp, 9 predicted proteins | sample 1559881 | NCBI WGS metagenome assembly PPYE01 (sample SAMN08240022, study PRJNA423297) | Human gut metagenome, whole genome shotgun sequencing project.
ACGATATGCGAATATTGGGTAGAATTGTGGGAGTACGAAGTACGGAACAATTCGTAAGGCATCTTTTGACCCCAACATCAAGATAACGGTAAAAGAAAAAAGGAAGCACAGAAGGATTCCCGTATATGGGAATCAGCTGCGTTTCCTTTTTGTGTTTTTCGGCGGCTCCGGTTTTTTCATGGAGTCGATGATTTTCTCAATCAGAAGCTTTTTTGTATAGACATCAAAATTCAGAAGGCAGATGAAAGTGAACTTCTGCAAAAAGTCTGCATCTTTTTCACTGAGATTTTCCAGATCTGCAAAAGCAGATTCGCTGATGATATATTCTTCCTGGATGATTTCTTTTAAACGCTCTACCTGATGGGATTCCAGACAGAAGATACCGTCATAAATCTCCTCCAGTGTCGGGGAAGATTTTTTGCCGAAATAGCGGTCGGTCAGCGGATTCAGGACATTCTGGATATCACTGATACTGAGGACACTTTTAAAATAGTAGATAAACACCAGGGTTAAAATATGCTCTTTGGAATATTTTTTCTTTTCCGGCGGCGGGAGCAGATTATTTTTTACATAATTGTTGACCATGGTTTTGGTCAGAATTGGATCTTCCTCATGCCGTTTTGTAGGATACAGTTCTTTTTCCATGAATGTTATGACCTGATCCATATATAGATTGATATCCGGAAGCGCTTCCAGTTTTGCATGGTCAATTCGTGACAGACTGTCCAGTATGCTGTTTAATAAATCGTTTGTATTGATTGTCATGCGAACTATCTCCAGTCATTCGTGATTTATGTTTTGTAATGTTTAAAGGATATTATATAGTATTGAAAACCGAATGGCAAGCCAATGTTGTTGACGGGATCAGGCACCTTATGCTATGATAGCACAAGGTTAGAAAATATGTTCGATAAAAGATAGCAGTCAGAAAATGAAACAGATAGAAACAGATAGAAGAAATAAATGGAGGAAGCATGGGCAGATATGATTTGCTGAATACACAGCAGCAGGAAGCGGTTTTTCAGACAGAAGGACCGGTGCTGGTACTGGCAGGAGCCGGTTCCGGAAAGACGAGGGTTTTGACGCACAGAACCGCTTATCTGATAGAGGAAAAAGGGGTGAATCCATATCATATTATGGCAATTACCTTTACAAATAAAGCAGCAGCAGAGATGCGGGAACGTATCGACAATCTGGTGGGATTCGGTTCGGAGAGTATCTGGGTATCTACCTTTCACTCCAGCTGTGTGCGGATTCTTCGTCGGTATATTGACCGTCTGGGCTATGACAACCGGTTTACGATTTATGATGCAGATGATCAGAAGACGGTGATGAAGGATGTGTGCAAGCGGCTTCAGATTGATACGAAGCAGACGAAAGAACGTGCGTTGCTGAATGTGATTTCTTCCGCAAAAAATGAATTGATCTCTCCGGAGGAGTTTACCATGCGGGCAGCCGGTGATTATGCAAAACAGAAGCAGGCACAGGTTTACCGGGAATATCAGCAGACGCTGAAAAAAAACAATGCACTTGATTTTGACGATCTCATCATGAAATGTGTGGAATTGTTTAAAAATGATCCGGAAGTGTTGGATTCTTATCAGGAGCGTCTGCGCTATATCATGGTAGATGAGTATCAGGATACAAATACGGCGCAGTTTGAACTGGTGCGGCTGCTGGCAGCCAAGTACCGTAACCTTTGTGTGGTAGGTGATGATGATCAGTCAATCTACAAATTCCGTGGAGCCAATATCCACAATATTCTCAATTTTGAGCAGTATTTCCCGGATGCAAAAGTCATTAAGCTGGAGGAAAACTACCGTTCTACACAGAATATTCTGGATGCTGCCAATGCAGTGATCAAAAATAACGTGGGCAGAAAAGCAAAGGCGCTCTGGACGCAGCAGGATGCCGGTGACAAGATTGACTGTAAGGATTTTGATACAGCATACGATGAGGCAGAGTACATTGCCCATAGCATCAATTCATTTGTGCGCAAAGGGGTATTTTCTTATGGAGACAGTGCCGTACTGTACCGGACCAATGCACAGTCACGTTTGTTAGAGGAGCGGTTTGTCCGGGAGAATATTCCGTATAAAATCGTGGGTGGTGTAAACTTCTATGCAAGAAAAGAAATTAAAGATTTACTGTGTTATCTGAAAACGATCGACAATGCACAGGATGATCTGGCAGTGAAACGGATCATCAATGTACCGAAACGGGGAATCGGTGCAACGACCATAGCCAAAGTACAGGACTATGCAGATGAGAACGGAATGAGTTTTTATGCCGCGCTGAGACAGGCGGAAGAGATATCGACGCTGAGCAAAGCTACTGCGACCAAGATTCGTCCTTTTGTGACTTTTATTCAGATGCTGCGCAGCAAGCTGCCCTATATCAGTGTGGAACAACTCATGGATGAGATTATTGAAGATACCGGTTATGTGGCAGAACTGGATGCGGAAGGTACAGATGAAGCCCGTGCCCGAATTGAAAATATCGATGAGCTGATCAGCAAGATCGTGGCCTATGAGGAATCTGTGGAACAGCCGACATTGAGCGGATTCCTTGAGGAAGTGGCATTAATTGCAGATATTGATAATCTGGAAGAGGACAGTGATTATGTGGTGCTGATGACACTGCACAGCGCAAAGGGACTGGAGTTCCCGAATGTTTATCTGGCAGGTATGGAAGACGGGTTGTTCCCAAGTTATATGACGATTACTTCTGATGACCCGACCGAAGTGGAAGAAGAGAGACGTCTGTGTTATGTGGGAATTACAAGAGCCAGAGAACATCTGACTCTGACCAGCGCACGGATGCGTATGGCCAGGGGAGAGACACAGTATCACAAAGTCTCCCGTTTTGTGAAAGAAATCCCGAAGAGCCTGTTGAACGGCATGGTGCGGGAGGAACGGCCAAGAAAAGAAGAACCGATCAAAGATTTTGGGAATGTAAAGCAGAATTTCAGTCGGAAACCATACGGCGGCGGTTCCTCTGCACCGGCAGGGGGTATGCCTTATTATAAATCTTTCAGCCTGGGACAGAAAAAAACGCAGCAGTTTGGTGGTGGGACAAAGCTTGGCAGACTGACGTATGCGGAAGGTGACCGGGTGCGTCATGTGAAGTTTGGAGAAGGTCTGGTAAAGCAGATTGTTTCCGGTGGAAGAGACTACGAAGTTACTGTGGATTTTGATGATTTTGGCACAAAGAAAATGTTTGCATCGTTTGCAAAACTTCAGAAGTTATGATATAATCGCCTATAACAATGAACAATACGGAGCAGAAAATTCAGATTTGTAAAATAATATTGTGAACGCAGGTCGCAAAGCGACTGTGTTCATGTAGCGAAAGTGGATTGCGAATGTCCGCTTTACCAGCGTTTTGTATTGTGAAATGTGAAGTAGAAGGAATGTATTAAGAAGGAGTGAATGACATGAACAATGATTTGATCAGTGTTGCAAAATTAACAGAGTTATTTTCCAAAAAAATTGATGAGGAAAGAAAGACAAAATTACTTTGGATTCTTGCCATTGTTGGAGCAGTTGCAGCGGTAGTCGTAGCAGCACATTATATTTATAAGTTCTTTGCTCCTGATTATATGGATGACTTTGAAGATGAATTCGAAGATGAGTTTGATGATGACTTCTTTGATGACGAGGATGATGAATACGAAGAGGAAGACTAATCTGCATCAGCGGAATGTAATTTGATGCAAGGATGATCCGTATTGGAACGCCCACTCACAGAATGCGAGTGGGCGTTTTTTGCCTGACTTCAGAGTTGAGATGTTTGTGTATGAAAAATAAAGAAAGCATTGTGAGGAGAAAGATTTGAAAAAAGGACAGATGTGTGAAGGCATTGTAGAAAAAGTCAAGTTCCCGAATAAGGGAATTGTAAAAGTAGAGGACAGTGAAGTAACGGTAAAAAATACTATTCCGGGACAGAAAGTTTCTTTTGTCATCAATAAAAAGCGAAAAGGAAAAGCAGAGGGACGTCTGCTGGAGATTCTGGAAAAGTCAGAACTGGAGAATGCAGAAGCTAACTGCCCGCATTATGGTGTCTGCGGCGGATGTAATTATCAGACACTGCCGTATGAAGAACAGTTAAAACTGAAAGCCGGACAGGTGCTGGAACTGATGAAAGCAGTGGTACCAAATGCGGAGGATATTTTTGAGGGAATCCGAAAAAGTCCGCAGCAGTTTGGTTACCGAAATAAAATGGAATATACGTTTGGTGATGAAGTAAAGGATGGTCCGCTGGCACTTGGTATGCACAAGCGGGGAAGTTTCTATGACATTGTAACTGTGGATGAATGTCGGATTGTGGATGATGACTACCGCAAGATCCTGGGTGCAACGGTAGCATATTTCAGAGCACAGGATATTCCATTTTACCATCGGATGCGCCATGAAGGATATCTGCGTCATCTGCTGGTGCGAAAAGCAGTAAAGACAGAGGAAATCTTGATCGATCTGATCACGACTACACAGGAGATTTGTGCAGGGGAGAGCTGTGTGAATGAAACAGCACTTTTAGATGGCTGGAAAGAACAGCTTCTGGCACTGGAACTGGATGGAAGTATTGCCGGCATTTTGCATACAAAAAATGACAGCGTGGCAGACGCAGTGAAAAATGAAGGAACAGAAATTTTATATGGTCAGGATTATTTCTATGAGGAATTGCTTGGGTTAAAGTTTCGAATCTCTCCGTTTTCCTTTTTCCAGACCAACTCTCTGGGCGCAGAGGTATTATATCAGACTGCCCGTGAATATATCGGAGACAGTCTGGATGAAAAATCGGAGAAGACGGTATATGATCTGTACAGCGGAACCGGAACAATCGCACAGATTCTGTCGCCTGCGGCAAAACATGTGATCGGAGTGGAAATCGTGGAGGAAGCCGTAGAAGCTGCGAAAGAAAATGCACAGTTAAATCAGCTGGAGAACTGTGATTTTATTGCCGGTGATGTCTTGAAAGTTCTGGATTCCATCGAAGAAAAGCCAGATTTTATTGTGTTGGATCCTCCACGGGAAGGAATTCATCCAAAGGCACTGGAGAAGATCATCCGTTATGGTGTGGATCGTATGATTTATATTTCCTGTAAACCGACCAGCCTACAGCGGGATCTGGAGGTTTTACAGGCACAGGGATATGTGGTGGAACGGATTTGCTGTGTGGATATGTTTCCAGGAACGGTGCATGTGGAGACGGTAGTACTGCTTTCCCACAAAAAGCCAGACGGACATATCAACGTAAAAGTTGAGTTTGGCGAGGGTGAGGGAAAAGTTCCACTTGATAATATTGCTAAAAGAGCTGAAACATACAAGCCCAAGGAGCGAGTGACCTACAAAATGATAAAGGAGTACATAGAAGCTAAATACGGTTTCAAAGTACATACCGCATATATCGCAGAGGTAAAAAGAGATTTGGGCTTGCCGATGTATGATGCTCCTAATGCAGTGGAGGAATTGAAGCAACCGAGGAAGCATCCGACGGTGGAGAAAGTGGAAGCAATTAAAGATGCCCTCAAGCATTTTGAGGTTATCTAAAATCATGAGCGTACCATTAGAAATAATGGTATACTTATGATATGGGAGGCGAATATTATGATTATACCTGTAAGCGTTAAAAATCAGAGTATTGATTCTTCTGGAATCACAAGTGATTACAAAGCTGCTATAAGTGAATATATTTGGAATGGTTTTGAAGCTAATGCTAAAAAAGTTAGTATAGAATATACACTTAACGAAGCGTTTGGAGTTAAGGAATTAATTATAAAGGATAATGGTGATGGAATAAATTACGATGAATTGGGGGAGACCTTTGGTGCTTTTCTGGCATCAAAGAAGAATTTACTGTCATTACAAATAAAATCCAAGGCAAATAAAGGGAAAGGACGATTCTCTTTTATTGCTTTTTCAAGTAATGCAGAGTGGCATACTGTCTATAAAGATAACAATGTTTATAAAGAATATGATATTAATATGTCCAGTGATAAAAAAGAGGTGATTGACTGTTCTGAACCACAGTTATCTGACAGACAAGAAACCGGAACAGAAGTGAAATTTACCAATATAAATACATTAACTGCGGAGAATATGGGCTTTGAAATAATAGAGCCAGCATTACTTAAAGATTTTGCTTGGTTTTTGTACCTATATAAAAATAAGAATGTAGAAATAGTAGTTAATGATGAAAAGATTGATTATGAAAAGTATATAAACACAGAGTTGAGCGAAAAATCTATGGTTACAATTGAAGGATATAGATTTGAGATTAACTTAGTTGTATGGCAGGAATCAATCTCTGAAAAATTCTGTTGTTATTATTTTGATGACAAAAACGTGTTGAAAGGAAATCGAACTACAACTTTTAATCGGAATACGGTTAACTTTAATCATAGTGTGTTTGTGAAGTCAGAATTTTTTGATGATAAGGAAAATGTTATAGGTGATCACAATGATACCCAAATTAATATGTTCGAATATCCAGATGAGAAAAAGATTCTGAAAAAATTGCATAAAGAGATTCAAATGCTTATTGAGAAAAAAATTAGTGTATATTTATCAGATAAAGCAGAAGAAGCAGTTGAAGCAATGATAACAGAAAGAAAAACGTTCCCGGAATTTCCAGATGATGTATATGGACAAATGCGTAAGAATGATTTGAAGAGGGTAACAAAAGAAATTTTTAAATTGGAGCCACTAATTTTTCATAAATTAAAACAAATTCAAGAAAAATCGTTATTAGGTTTTTTGAATTTGCTTTTGAGCTCTGAAGAGAGAGAAAATGTTTTAACTATAATAGAGCAGGTTGTGGAATTATCACCTCAGCAGAGAACTGATTTTTCAATGATATTAAAAAAGACATCCTTGGAGAATATCATTGATACTATCAAGTTTATTGAGGATAGGTATAAAGTAATAGAATTATTAAAAAGTATTGTGTATGATTTGACAAAGTTTGCAAATGAACGTGATCATGTGCAGAAGATTGTAGAACGACATTTTTGGCTTTTTGGTGAACAGTACAATTTGGCAAGCGCTGATCAGAGAATGCAAAAGGCATTGGAGCAGTATAGGAATATTTTGTATGGAGAAGAGGATGTTACAGCAAAATTAAATTCAGATGCGGAAAATGAACGACGTATGGACATTTTTTTGTGTAATACGCGAAATATCGAAACAACATTTGAAACAACGCTGGAAGAAAATATTGTTGTTGAATTGAAAGCACCGAGAGTTCTGTTAACGAAAAAAGTATTACGCCAAGTAGAAGATTATATGGATTACGTTAGAAGACAGCCTCAATTCAATAGTGAATTACGGAAATGGAAGTTTATTGCCGTATGTAAAGAAGTAGATGATTATGTTAAAAGCCAATATAAAGCATTTGAAGATAAAGGAAAAGTTGGGTTAGTATTCCAAGTTGATAATTGTGAAGTATATGCACTTACTTGGGATGATATATTTAAGAGTTTTGAAATAAAGCATAAGCCGATGTTAGAACGATTGAAGTATGATAGAGAGCGGGTGGCAAATGAATTAATGGCAGAAGTAAGTGATACTGAAGGGCGAGAAAAAGCGGATACTCTTACGAAAATTGCTGTTGCAAAAGTGTTGTAAAATATTAGTTGATAATTGAAAAAGGAGAGCTAATAAATAATCTGTAAATGAAAGGATGGAGTTGATAAGATGAATGCATCTTTTTATAACGAAATCAAAAAAATTTTAATCTCGGCGAGAAATAAAGTTTATCAAACAGCCAATTTTGCAATGGTTGAAGCCTACTGGAATATAGGAAAATCAATCATTGAAGAACAGGGTGGCAATGAAAAGGCGGAGTATGGTACAGGTTTGTTAAAAGAGTTGTCAAAGCAAATGACGCAGGATTTTGGCAAAGGATTTACCGTTGCCAATTTGAAAAATATGCGGCAGTTTTATTTGACATTTCCAAATGGCTACGCACTGCGTAGCGAATTAAGTTGGACGCATTATCGGCTCTTGATGCGAGTGGAGAATGAAAATGCACGAGAATTTTATATGCAGGAAGCTGTAAAATCCCAATGGAGTACCAGACAACTTGAGCGTCAGATAAATTCTTTCTTTTATGAAAGGCTATTGTCCAGTAAAAATAAAGAGCAAGTTGCAGAGGAAATACAGACATTAGAACCGGCGAAAAAACCAGAAGATGTCATCCGCGACCCATATGTGTTGGAGTTTCTTGGACTGAAATCTAATGATGATTTTTATGAAAGCGATTTAGAACAAGCGTTAATTACACATTTGCAGAAATTTCTTTTGGAACTTGGTAGAGGGTTTTCATTTGTCGCAAGGCAGAAAAGAATAACCTTTGATGGACGTCATTTTAGAATTGACCTTGTATTTTATAATTATATTTTAAAATGTTTTGTTCTGATAGATTTAAAAGTTGGGGACTTAACACATCAGGACTTAGGGCAAATGCAGATGTATGTTCATTATTATGAGCGGGAACTTATGAATGAAGGAGACAATCCGCCGATTGGTATCGTATTGTGTGCAGATAAAAGTGAGTCTGTAGTTAAGTATACGTTACCTGAAAATGAAACACAGATTTTTGCTTCAAAATACAAATTGTATTTACCAAGCGAGGAAGAATTGCTGCGTGAATTAAAACAGGAATATCAAGCATTGGAATCTATTAAGGCATTGGAGGAAAATAGTGGTAGTGAAGATTAGATTTTGCATCAAGGTGGTGCAAAATCTATATCAGTTATGTATTTGTGGGAAAGGGGATGCATGAACAGTATTCGTACTGTAGAAATATTGCTTATATTTCCGTGATTTTGTGTGGATATGTTTTAATTTGATACTCACGTCGAGACGGTAGTCTTGCTTTCCAAGGGTGAGGTCGACTCGAAAAAGATTCGGGTTGAGTTCTCTTTGGAAGATATGGATATGTCGGAGTTCCAAGATGGAGCAACCTACACCCAGATTAAGGACTATGTGCTGGAGCATAGCGGGTTAAAGGTATCCAATCTTTATATCTCACAGATTAAGAGGAAATGTGGGATTGAAGTTGGCAAGAATTTCAATCTGCCGAAATCAGATGATTCCAGACAACCCCAATGTCCGCCGGAAAAAGAGAAAGCAATCCGAGAAGCATTCAAATATTTTGGGATGATCTAACATCCCGCAGAATGGAGGTTTCTTATGGATAGATTGATTTCTTGTGAGTTCAACATGGATACCGGTTGTGTAGAACTGAAATTTGCTGACGGCAGCATGATTGCGATTGATACGATCGCCGTGGAGAATGAGGTTGCCGACAATATGTATCAGCGGTCAGAACTGGATTATCTGATTTACAACGACCCGGTTGGATATGCCGATTTGATACTAAACGGTGATCCTGAAACCTATTTGAAAACCGTAACAGAATACAAACCTTTGGATAGCTGACAACACGCTGCCCGCAGGAGAAAATCCTGCGGGCGTTTTTTGCTTATATTATTTTCCTCCATTGGATCTCAATTTCGGAAAGAAGATGACAATCTTGAATCCCTTTCCCCACTGGGATGTTGCTTCCAGATAAAGGTTTAGATCATCAGCAATCTTCTTAACCAGGTAAAGCCCCATACCAGTAGCCTTCTTTCTGCTGTCAGTAGAATCCCCGGTAAAGCCCTTTTGAAAAATATACGGCAGATCATATTTTTTTACACCGATGCCGTTATCCTCAACTGAAAGGACATCTGCGGTCTCCGAATGTATCATAGAGATCGTTAGCATGGGACTATCGCTGCTATATTTTATGGCATTGCTCACGATCTGTCCCAACATAAACTGAAGCCCTCTACGGTCTGTATAGACTGTTTCAGATTGCAGTTTATTGAGAATTACAAACTGCTTTTCTTCCAGAAGTGGGGCATAGTCCTCCAGAACTTCCCCCAAGCAGTCATTCAAATCGATATCCTCAAACTGATAATCCTTTGTACTGCTTTTTAACCGGGCATAGTATAACATCTGAGTGACATCCTCCTGAAGCTGACTGCGGACATAATCCAGCTTTGCTTGCAGGAGAGGAGATATTTCGTCGCTCCGATTATCCAGGAGCATGGTCAGCAACGATAGGGGCGTTTTCGCTTCATGTGCCCAGCCCTCCACATATTCTTCATAGTCCTGTAGGGCATCTGCCATACTGTTGCTCTCAGTTTTGTGTTCCTGTAAAACTGATGCCAGAAGCCGGATAGATTCTCCTTCTTCCCGGCTGATGGCACTGAGCAGCCGTTCCTCGTTGCAGATGGTAGGATCACTGAGGAAATCCCGGAACAGCTCTCGGCGGGTGGTCTCCCGCTTGTTTAGTACAAACAGAATCGCTGAAAACAGAAGGATGCTTGTCAGAACTACTAACCCAATCAAGATTTGAAATGCCTGAATGTCAGAAATCCAAAGAATGATAGCACAAAAGCAATCCACACCCAACAGCAATAATAGCCAGGGGTAGTATCTCTCTGTTATGCGCCAAAGCTGCTTCATGGATCCACCCCCGTTTCCAGACGATAGCCCACCCCACGAACCGCAACGATTCGCTGCTTCATATCAAGACCGGACATCGTCTTTTTCAGCCTGGTCAGATTCACCTGCAAGGCATTTTCATCGATGTATTCCGTGGTTCCCCATAGTGCCATGCAAAGCTGCTCCGTTGTAACCAGAGCATTGCCGCCGGACAAAAGAGCAGCCAAAAGTTTCCCCTGATTTTTGGGAAGCACCACAGAGGTATTATGAATATAAAGCGTATAAGTCTGCTGGTCTAACAGGAAATCTGCTCCCTCTATGAGATTGGTACGGCCTTCATACCTTTTGAGAATATTGGATACCCTGGCAAGAAGTCGATCTTTTCTGCACGGCTTCGTCAAATATTCATCGGCACCCAACTGGAACGCTTGCAGTTCATCCTTTACCTGATCTCTGGAAGTCAGCACCAGGACGGGGATAGCAGTTTTATTCTTTAGCTCCTGGCAGATTTGAAAGCCACTGATTTCCGGTAAATTCAGGTCTAAGATCACGAGGTCAGGACGGAGGGCTGCCAAGAGCCGAGCGGCATCTTCAAACTCGGTGATTGCCTTCACAAGATACCCGTCCTTTTGGAGCATATTGCAGAGTTCTTCCCGCATATAGACTTCATCTTCCACAACAGCAATTCTT
>PPYE01047997.1_pt1 | contig 11188 bp, 9 predicted proteins | sample 1559881 | NCBI WGS metagenome assembly PPYE01 (sample SAMN08240022, study PRJNA423297) | Human gut metagenome, whole genome shotgun sequencing project.
TCATAATATCATACCTTGTAATTATTTACACCATTATAATCACAAAAATGACACCGATAATATCTCTACTATCTGCGTCATTCCTTTCATGTCTTCTTGAAATATTTACTCCATTTTCTTTCAATTTTAAAAATCTGTTACGATATTTTGCGTTATTCTGCGATACCTTTTCTTTGAAGAAAAATGTCTGTAAACCTTAGTTTTCAACGAACTTTTCAATATTTAACTGATTTGATAGAATAAGACAAGGCACTACATGAGAATGGTAGGCGGTTAGTCCTTCAACAGAGGGACTGAACCCTCTGATTACATAGAACTCCTGCTTGCAGAAAATCTGGGAAAGGAGGGCTTGACTTATAAGTGATTTTGAAATGCTCTCCATCGTACTAATGATATTTAGTATTGTTGTGGCGATTTTGATTGCGTATATAAATCAATCAAAAAAGTAACCGCCCCTCGCTCAAGGAATGCGGTTACTCTTTTGAGTAATTAAATAATTTGGACTAACCAACTATCAGTAGTACCTTTTTATATCCTTATTCTAACAAATACTTATTCAAATGTCAAATCTGACACTCTTAAAATTTTGCTATCAAATTTAATAATCCTTTCCGATTTACAGAATACCTGTCAACGAAACAATGGAGCAAGCACAAGCAAAAACATCCATACATAGAGAGGTGATTGCCCATTTCTTTTTCTTCTGTTTGTAGTATTCCAACGCATTATACAATTCTTTTACACCAAAAGCCAATACTACAAATTGAAGTATTTTAATCATATCCATTCAATCACGCTCCTTTGGCAAATTCCGAGTTATCTGTCTGTATTTCTTCCTCATCTTCTTGCCCTGCGGACAAGAAGCATCCCTCGCTTTGCTCGGTCAATTCAAAATTTTCTAATTCGCTTAACCTTTTGGCAAATCGGAAGCTTGCCCTCTTTCATCCGTTACAATATGTCTTATCCCACTATTCCTGCTGTTAAAATAAGTTCCCAGAAACGTTGGAAATGCCTTATATTTATCCAGGTCTTTAATCGGTATCCAACGCATTTCCTCTTTTACCCCTTGTGTCGTGCTGTTACTATGAAGCTCTTGCGTACCTCTCGGTTTCATCAAAAAATAAAAACTGAGTTCATGACAATTCATTCCCTTTAATGCACCATCATTTTTGTCAAAAAAATTTTCATGGATAACTGCCAAATGGTCTATCTCATAATGAACCCCTGTTTCTTCTAAAACTTCCCGACGCACTGCATCTTCTGCCGTTTCACCATGATGGACTCCGCCGCCAATAGAATAAAAATAATCATCTTTTTCGTTGCAGGCAAATAAAACACATTCATTTTCTACTATAATTGCTGCCGCACGATATCTGAACCATTTATTTTCTTTTGTAAATCCACAATCGCACATCCTCTTTTACCTCCATAACGTTCTCTGTCTACTAGAATTTATATGGCATTCCAAATAAAACAAAAGCCAAATACAATCCCCTAAAAAGAAGTGCTAAATGAGTGAAAAAGTATACATAAAAGTAATGCAAACAAAGCTTTCACGAAAAACCAGCTTAAATACGCCAGCCAGCTTTTCATTCCGTCAGCCTTTCAGCTGCCTTGTTTCTTATCAACTGCGGTTCTTAGTTCATTGGCATAATTGTTAAGAGCTTCACAAGGTTCGTATTTACACTTATAACCAACGCCATTAATGATAAAAAATGGATAGAATGCTGTAATTTGCATTTGAGATCCATCGGATAAATTCAGCGTAAACGTAACGTCTTGTCCAACATATCCTGCTGTATATGCGTCGGTCCTGCTATAGATTACTACTTCCCTGAGATATGATACTAATTCCTCTGTTTCTGTTATTTGAATGGTTGTATCGGGAGGTATTAATCGGACATTTGCCGAAAAAATATCTTCTGCTTTTAAATTTTTGAATGGCCTGCGGCCAGAGAAGAAAAAAATACTAATACCGATACCTATCAGACCTATCAGCATAATCATCAAAATTTTTTTATTCTTCATCTGCTTATCCCCCCTTTGTAAAATTTTAATTATCATTCGCATCCGTCTCTGTGGTTTCTTCTGCCTCAAAAAGCGCAAAGCCACTGTCATATTTTACATATAATTTTTTCGGTTCTTCCGGATTATAGTAAATCTCCTGCCCCTGCTCTAAATGAGTACCACAAAAATCCTTGGTAGGCCATTCCAAATTGTTAACAGAAGCTACCTGTCCTAAAAGCTGCCAGCCCTCCTCTTTCGGAAGATCAAAGCCGGTAGCGTTGTACAGGTACAGGGAACCATCATAAAAAACAGAGATTCGCTGCACCTCTTCAGAAGCATAACCGGTAGAGGGAACGGCGCTTGATTCTAATGTGGTCTCCGCAGAGAACTGACACCCGTACAAAAGGAAACAAATAAGTCCAAAAAATACGCAAAGCTTTTTTATTGCCATAGTCCCTCTCTTTCCTTTTCGTCCCCGAAACATTTACAATTTTCTCTCATTCGTATTATATCACAACTTTTTCGAATTATCATTCAATCACAATCCATCCAGACCAGATGCCTTCCGCAGTGAAGGCACTGGAAGAGATAGCACTGCAGATGCCCTCCATTGACGGATTCCTGGATCATTTCTTTTTGTTCCTCATCCCACATAGGATCGTCCAGCACCTCCTCCAGCACGCCCAGAGCCCGCAACTCTCTGACGCCCACAGAGCCTAAATAGGCACAGTAATCACTACAGTGGACGCGCCAGTATTCCTGCTGCCAGCCACAGTACCCAGGAGTTCGATGGAGCAGCTCGTCCAGTTTTTCCAGATCGTCTACACCGTCATCTACGGAGCAGTCATCCTGAAAGCTGCCGTCATATTTTCTGGCCGCCTCACCGCTGGCGATGCACTCTGGACACAGATACTCAATATCTTCCACGGAAAAGAACGGATTGGTATAAAAAATATGAGTCTCCTTGCCACAGCAGTCACAGACAACACCTGTTGTGGACTCCTCAAAAGCGCCAGTTTCCAGAGGGTTCGGGTGATACCGGAAGGTGGGCAGGCTCAGTTTGGCCTGCCGTTCCTTCTCTTTCTGCTTTTCCTCCAGCGTTTTGGGCTTAGGAATGGCGTAGTGGTTGCCCCAGTTTTCCGCATATTCCTTCAGGGCTCCCAGCCGCTTAAGCGTTTTTTTATCGGAGCGATTTCCAATTTGGCAGAGCAGTTCATAAGCGTCCCTCTTAAAGTCCAGCAGATCATATACATCCACCAGCACCGCCTTGGCCTGCTTGTCTTCCGATTGCTCCAGGTTCTCCTTGAAAGCATAGAGAGCGCGGATGCTGTCCGGACCGCCTTCTGTCTCTCGAAACTGCCTTTGGAATTCAATATATTGCTTCCGGTATTCGTTCATGGTCACACCTCCCATCAATCCCACCAGAAGTACCACACCGTGGACTGCCGCAAGACATCCGCCAGATTGCCCACAGTGGGGTCATCCTGCTCCTGATCCACGATGTCAGGGCAGAAACCATATTGTTCTGCAGCAACTTCCATGGCCTTCTCCCTGGAAACAGGGGTCGGGAGCAGGAACTCCAGCTCGTCATGGCTCATAGCGGCAGGGATGGCGCCATACTGCTCAAACCAGTATTTTGCCACTGCCATCAGCTCCGGCGTATCCGGACACTCATTCCAATTTCCAAATGGCAGATAGGCGAAGATCTCCCAAGGGTTCTTTACTGGAACTTTGGCCAGAATAAGGGGATAAGTCATGTGACGATCCAGAGCCCAGTAACTGGAAAAACGGCAGTTATCATAGCCGCCCTCTATTGTACCAAGAACTTCCTCCCAGTCCATGTCATCATCCTCTGCTTCTTCCTTGCGCTGGCTGATCAATTCTTCCAGAACGTCTTTCCCATCCTTTGCAGGAACTTCTATCATCTTTTTCCGGTACTTCTTCACAGCGTTTCGGTCAAATTCGTAGCAGTCCGCATCATGTTCCGGATCGGCATTCATTACCAGGCACTCCAGCAGCGTTTCATCATCTGCTCGAATAAGGATAGGAACAAAGCCATCATGGAGACTGTCCCGCTTAGCGTAGCTATACGCTGCCATAATGGGGTCATCATCTGTCATAGCAGGAAAATAAGTACATTCGCAGTCTAAATATTCCATAATCGCCTGGGCCGCCTCGGAAGGATCCAGGGTATCCTCGTCAAAGTTCTGTCCCTTCCAGTTTTCAAAACGTTCTCCAATTCCCTTTGCCATAGCCTGATAATCATCCTCGTCAAAGGGAATGAACAGATAGGCTTCGTCTTGAATCTCATCGGAGTAATTGCGCTCCTGCCCGATGACGCTGATTGCGTAGTTGTCAATGTCACTAGGGAAATAGGGACTATCCGGCTCCCCATAGTAGTAGGAAGCAAATGCTCGGCCAATTTTGTTGAACATAGAGCCGACCAGCTGCCCGTCCAGTTCATCTCGGATAAATTCCCTTAGACCCACGCTGTCAGGATCAGCCTTGACCTTTTCTACTACCTCTCCGTACTCCGCGAGGAATTCCTCGCCCATCAGGTCATGCTCCATGCACCAGCGCAGGTAAATAGCCATGTGGTTGTAGGCGTTGATCTCATCCACAAGAAGTTCCTTTTCCTCAATGGTTTCCAGATGCCAGCTGGCATCATCCATTTCCACTACACAGTCGTCATCACTACTATCATCTGGCTCGCTATCCAACGGTTCCCATCCGATTTTCAAAGTCATCTGCTCCTCTGGCAGAGAAACACTGGCGCTGCGGGTAATGGTATGTTTATCGTCTGCCGAAAAGCCGATGGTCTCGCCATCTTTTAACGTTACATCACACGCCAGCACATAGGAGGCAAGGCTTGCCAAAAAGTCCCGCAGATCCTCAGGCTCGGCATCAGTGTTCAGTACCTCCATCTCCTCCTTGCCGAACACATCCATGCCGTAAGTGTAACCGTTCAATCCGCCCTCGCTCCGGTACAGGCCGAACCAGATCCAGTTAAAAATGGGCAGTTCGTCCTCTTTCATCATATTGGCGAAGCCCTCGTAGAAGCGGGGTTCAAACACCACGCCGCTGGTGAATACGCCGGTAACATATTTCTGCTTACAGCACACTGCCATTGCCTTAGTAAACAGTTTGCCCCGTTCCAGCAATTTTTCCTCCTCGCCAAGTACTGCCACCATGATATGGGCCTTGTGTGCTTTGGCCACTTCTATGGCTTCTGGCCACATATAGTTGTTTTCGGCGTTAATCTCTGCTTCGCTATCCGGAATGTGACTATAAAAGAGTGTCGCAACCAGCATCATGCCGTTAACTTGCATTACCACAACATCGCTGCTGTTCTCATCATCTTCATCGTCCTCTTCCGGCCCATCGTCCACAATGCCCCATTCTTCCTGCAAATCTCGGATAAACTGCTCTTTGTCCCACTCTGCTTTGGAAAGGAGCACAGACCCTGCAAAGGAACCCTTACAGTCGGTTTCCTCCTCGTCAGCATCATCCTCTTCGTCAAGATCCCCTGCCTCTTCATCCAGATCATAGAGGGCTTCATGCTCCAGCCTGCGGATGAACTCCTCGAAGCTGTCTGCCAGATGAGTGATCTGGTAGTCGTTTTCCTGATCCACATGAACCACCGCAGGCTCTCCCTGAGGGCCGCAAGCACGGTAGTCCAGGAAAATCATATCGTGTCCGGCGCTTGGGCAGTCGCAGATAGCCACACCGATAGCGGGATATTCCCACTCATCGATCATAAACTGGCTGCCCAATTCCCCGCAGAGGGAATAGCTCTTTTCCCGTCCAATACCAAAAATTCCTGTAATGGCCACATGATCTTCCGCCCAGCTGGTCGGCTCATCACAGGGACAGCAGGTATTTACCGGAATGCCGCCGTTGTGCTGCTTCATCAGCCAGATGTAGGAGGCGGGCAGCTTGTAGCCCAGTTCCTCCTCCACGCTGGCGATCAGCTCATCGGAAGGCGGCTCACTGATATATTCTTTCAGTGCATACCAATTATCGTCCCAGAAGTTAGTAAGGTCGAAGTCCTCGAAAGGGGTGTCGCCAGGCACGAATTTTTCCTTCTTGTTTCGGCTGTGCTGGCGTTTCCGAATCTCCGCCTTGCATTCACGGATCACTACTGCAGCATTTTCGTCCTCTGGATCCAACTCTGCCCACCTCTGGGCGTAGGGGATAGCTTTTTGTTCCTGACCGTGAAGATACTGATATCCATAAGCCATCCGCATATTCCACTCTGCCTTGTCTTCTCCTTCTTCTCTGACGGACTCCAGCACCTCAATGGCGCGAAGCAGAGCCTTATCCCCTTTGTAGTTGGGAGTGTCCTCGTCGTGGTCGCCAATAATGGCGTAATTTTCCAGTGCCCTCGCCAGTGCGTAGGAAATGTGGTAGTTCCGCCACTCCCTCGGAATGGCATTTAATGCCTGAATACAGCGGGTGTACTCGTCCTCTTCGTTCCACTGTTCCAGCTGTGTAAAGAATGCCTCTTCGTTCTGCGGGGTGTAAGGAATATCGTCTATCTCCGTCAGTGTTTCGTCCAACTCGTCATCCTGATTCTCAGTTTCTGGCCCATCATCTTGTTGCTTTAGGGGCACAGAACCTGCTTCACGGCGGAAGGTGTGGAACATGGCCCATGGGATGTCTGTGCCTTCAAAGAACTCTTTCGCCATATTCAGTGCCTCTCGAATGTCCCAGGCGATGAAGTCCACATAGCCGCAGTAGAGGCCGGTGGCCCCGCCGGTAAGAGTAAGCACTTCCGAACCATCCTCGGCGGTAAACAATTCCTCCAACTTATCCCTGAAGTCGAAGATCCTCTGACTGCCTTCCTCTTCCCGCAGGGTATCCAGAGGATAACAGAAAAAGCCCGCCACTGCGCCGTCGGCATGGAGATCGTCCATAAAATCATTGTCGGCATTCAGATAGCCATTGATGAGCGGCACACAGCAGGTGGATCCTGCCATCACATCCATCCGCCAGTCGGCATCCGGATCCTTGTTGGGTTCCATTTTGTAGCCAAGGCAGCTCTCCAGATAGATTTCCGGATCGGTGGAGAGTTCCAGCCCCCGATTCTTTAGAGCGTCGGGAAGCTGAGACATAAGAATGGACGGCTCTGCCTTGGATTCCACCAGCACATCAAAGCTGTCTATGTATCTCATGTGGGGGATCTCGCCCAGCACCTGATCGGTAAGGGTGGTAAGCATCCACCAAGCCCTGCCTTCTTCCTCCCTGAGCATAGGCAGCAGCTTTTCGCAGTAGGCGGAGATGGAAAAGCTGTTTTCCCCCTGTTCCTCCAGCCAGATCTGCACATCCTCCCCTGAGATGTCCCAGCCATCCTCGGTACGCAGGCCCATGTTTCGGATGGGCTGACGGCCTACCAGGATGTTCCAATGCTCCAGCACCTCTTTGGGGGCGTGCTTTTGGAAGTATATCAGCTCAAACAGCTTGACCTTGTTGCCCTCTGGGGTAAGGATCAGCTCGTACTTCTCCCCGCCCACGCCCATTTCGAAAGAAATTTCGTCAAATACCTGATTCAGAATCCCTTCCATCCGGTTTATCAGTTCCTGGCCCTGGGTGTGATCCTTGTCCCCGTCTATGATTTGGCTAAGCTGGGCTTCCTGCTTGGCAAAGTCCTCCCATGCCGTCTCTGTCCTCTCTCGGAAACACTCCGAGAACTGCGGCAGGGAAATGCCCTTCCTGCACCAGTCGATCAGTTCCTCAATGTCCTGTTGGGTGTTGAGCTTCGGATCATCACCAGGATGCAGTTCCAGAGCTTTTTCAAAATACTGCAGAGCGCGGCCCTCCTGATCCAGATAATAGTAGGCATACCCCATACGGAAATTCCAGGAATAGGTATCCCCCAGTTCCTCTTCGTGGGATTGCATCAATTCCAGTGCCCGATGAAGCAGCTTTCTGCCCTCTGGATTTCCTGGATTTCCTAAATTGTTGTAGGCTCGCGCCAACTCCATATCGGCTTCAGGGGTGCGCTCCTCAGTCGGAATAGCCTCCAGCGCGTCAATAATTTTACGGTGTTTGTCCTCCTCATGCCACTTCTGGCACTGCTTCAAAATATCCATATCTGGGTCCTCCTTGTCCTCATCCGGTTTCCAGTCTTTAATCTGCCGGAACACGCCATTCTCATCCCGTTCAAAGGCGCAGGGGGCGGGTGTACGCAGAAACGGAGTGATGTCGGGATCGTCGTTGCAGATGGTGTTCAGCTTGTAGATCCCTGCATTGTTGGGGTCGTCCATGTACGCCTCGCTCTCGTCCCCTGCGGTAAAACGCCAGCCGCTGTCCCAGCCGCCATCCGGCTCCTCCCTGTAGCAGTAGCCAACCTTGCGGCCCTCCACCGTAATGCGGTTGGTTGCGATGCCGCCATCGGCACCTTCCCAGTCGGGAAGCAGATGTTTCACATCTTCTGCTTTTACATGGTAGTTCCGGTTACGGCCGGAGGCTTCATACAGCTCTTTCCGCAGCATCTCCACCTGATAAGCCATATCCGTGATCTCATCCTCTCCCATCATCTCGCTGAGATCGTATTCCAGCGGGGCATGAACAAAGTCCGCCAGGGCCTTGTCCATGGCCTCGTGTTCCTCTGGCGTGGCGGTAATGCGGATACGGCGGGAGAACGTGTTGTACTCGTCCAGATCCTGAAGGTTCACACTGCCGCTGACGCTGCACTCCAGCAGGATGGCGGCCAGGTCGGCAACCACATCAATGGCGAAGTGAAAGTCCGTCTCCATGCCATCGGAATGTGTAAACTCCAGATACTCCACGGTCTGGCGAAAGTCCCAGTTCTGCTTGTCCAGCCCGATCTTGGCAAAGATCTCGCTGAGAGGAATTTCCTCCTTCTTCTGATCTGCCAAAAAGGCCACAAGGTTCAAGCTGTCATCGGAACCTCCAATAAAGTTGCCCCAGTACTTGTTGATATACATTTGTCTACCTCCTATTCCCAGGTCACCGGTAACCATTCTGGTACCTCTCTCTTTATTTTTATCAAGCTTCTGTTGTCACTCATGATTCTCCACTCTGATGACAGGTCGGTAAAAGTCATAATCGCCATTCAAGTCACTCTCTTCCTGCACTTCCGGTTTGCAGTGGGGCGAACATGGCAGAAAACCGAGAAACGGCCCCAGTCCTCCGCAGATATTGCATCCGCCATCGCCGCCGCAAGTGGTAAGCTCATCAGCCTGCACCACTTCCCTCATATAGGGATCGTAGGAAATGGACAGACCAAAGAAGTTGGGTTCTTCCATATCGTAAGGCCTGTTTTCGTCCTCATCTATGTCCTCAAACCAGTGCAGACGCATGGAATAATCTAACCCATCTCCCCACGGGAACAGGGTTCGGCACCCGCCACCGCACAGGTAGGCCCATTCATCTGCTGTGGGCAGGGAAAATCCTTGCTTGTGCAGCAGATTTTGAAAATTCAGATAATCCACCTCGTGATAGAGACTGGCCTGCCAGCCGTCGCCATCCCGCCGGAAACGGGCACGGCCTGCCAGAGTAAGGCTTTCTCTGTCAGTCAATGCGAATTGGCGAAAATCCTCCAGCCAGTCCGAACGCAACCGTGGATCCTCCAGTTTGACCGGCTCCCAGTTAATTTCCTCCAACTCCTGGCCTACCAACATGGGGCTGATGGCTGTCTGCCGGACAGGAGCCATGCTCTCTCTGATGAAGTCTGCCGGATTCTGCTCGATTTCCCATTCCCCGAACAGGTACTCCAGTTCCTCCTGGCTTTCCTGATTCAGTCCCACGGCAAACTGCTCCCAGCCTAATGTAACGGTATCGCCTGGGACAAAGACGAACTCCCTGCTATCTTTCCTGAATATGCCGGTAGTACAGCTCTGACCCCAGCGGTCAAAGGTATGCAGACCAAGAAAAGTCATATCATAACGAGCAGCCAGTCTTTCCATCAGCGCCTGCTTCTCGGTGGTTTCCATTTGATTAAATTGGGGGCGCAATAGGTTTTCATTCATAGCAAGTCCTCCTACAGTCTATCCAGATTCTCAAGTAAACGCCCTGCATCAAATCTTGAGCAATGGCTCGGTTCAGTCCCTTATTGGAGTGATAGGCTGCCCAAATCATTTTGGCCAGCACCATCAGGTCATTGATGTATTGGGAGTACACGCAGAACACATCCCCGTCGGAGTCGAAGTGAAACAGCTCCACACCGCTGTTGTGTTCCTCAAACTCCTGGATCATACCCCTGACCAGACGCTCCCAGTCCTCGCTGCTGCCAGCCAGTCCCAGCTGTCGGAATTCTTCTATCCGGAATCTGTCGCTGTTCTTCAGCAGAAGGGAGATCTCATAGGGGTGGTGGGAAATGAGAAAGAATGGCGCAATCTGCTCCGGCTTTACCCAGATTTTAAATGGTGGACGCGGATCCGGTGTCCAGGGCAAGAATTTGACCGTTGTAAATTACTTTCTGTTCCATCCTCATTTCTCCTGCATTTTCCTCAGCAGCTTCACAATCCCGTGCGCTGCCAGCCATCCAGCCGCTCCTGCACCGCGTCAATCTTCCAGCTCTCGCCCACTCGCTTCATGAGGAAGCGGCGGTCAAAGCCGGTATTTATCTCTCTGGTGTAGATGTAGAACTTATTCTTTGTGATCTGCTCCGCGTCAAGAAATTCTTCCCCGTTGTAGGTACCCTGCGGGCTGTATGAGAGGCCCAGGGGCCGGTAGCCAGGACGGGGCGTTTCACTCACATACTTCTCCCAGATCGCCAGCAGACGGGGAACTGCCTCGGCATCTTCAAATCCGGCCTGCTCCATGTACCGCTCCCATTCCGTCATTTCTGCAAAGAAAGAGGACAACACCCTGCGGCATTTTGCCGCAGCCTGTTCGTCCAGCTGGGCTGACTTTTTGGCCTTTTCCCGTTGAAGCTGGGAGAAGTGTTCCATCTGCTCCTTAGTGAATTGCACATGGGCCACCGGATGGATGTAGTTGTTGCCGGCGACAGCCAGCAATCCATCATAAGTAACAGCAGTGTGGTCAATCCAGATATGGGAAAGCTTGGGGATGGAGGCTGCCTGGATCAGACCGGCATCATCCAGCCCTGTGCGGCTGAGTGTCAGAAGATCCAGCTTGCAGCCTTGCAAGGCGGACAGACCGCTGCCGCGGATGGCGGCGTTACCGTCCAGCAACAGATGACGCAGCTTGGGCA
>PPYE01072822.1_pt1 | contig 11187 bp, 9 predicted proteins | sample 1559881 | NCBI WGS metagenome assembly PPYE01 (sample SAMN08240022, study PRJNA423297) | Human gut metagenome, whole genome shotgun sequencing project.
ACAAACAAACCGATAGAAATAGAAGCCTCTCTATCCGGTGGATTAAAGACGGCTGCGACTTCCATTTCTGTTCTCACGCCCGAATTCACGATATCAGCCGAAGAATACGACGTTTGGGCAAAAAAAGCGATCGTTAAACTCACAGCCGCCGATCCGCAATACCAAGATGCAGTGAACCGCTATGCTGTGCTTTATACCAACAGTACCGGACAATGGGTCCAAGCCGCCTCCACACACGAAGGCAATGTTCACACCCTCACGGGATTGTCCCCCGACACACGCTACCAGATAAAAGGGACTTGCAACAACGAACAAGAAAATGTCAATTATCACGGAGATTGTACAATACGGACAGAAATCGCTGCTGGCGTACCGAATGGAGACTTCGAAGATTTGACACAAACAATAAGCGTATCCGATATAAATCAAGGTGGACGTTGGTCCCCCACAATAGGAAATCCCACTTATCAAAGTACATGCAGTTTCACCATAAACGAGCCTGTCGGGTGGGCTAGTGTAAACGCAAAAACAAGCAATACATCAGCAACCAACCAAATGTCTTGGTTCGTCTGCCCGTCCACATACAACACCACATTGTCATGGACTGGAAAAGTCCCTGGAATTCCCATTTTCGGAGGTGGGGGAACCGACACCCCGGACATTTACAAAAATCTAACTGCCCAAAATGGCTCTAACGCTATGGTCGTTCGCAATGTCGCTTGGGACGAAAACGGAACTACTCCTCCCCCCCACTATAAAACAAGAGGGTCGGCATACTATTACAGCGAAAACGTCCCCTCGATAGCCAACCGCTCCGCCGGAAAACTATTCTTGGGCAGCTACTCCTATTCCGGTAATTCCGAATCCTATAACGAAGGAACCTCGTTCTCTTCCCGCCCTTCGACCATGAAAGGGTGGTATAAATACACTCCCGACAATAACGATGGCTCTGAAACCGGAGTGATCTCGGTAACATTGTTAAACGGAGAAACAATACTCGCATCCGGGACTATTAACCTTACGGCAGCATCAGACTATACCGAATTTACAGTTCCATTGGTCTACACCGTCACCGACAAAAAAGCCAACTTGTTGAAAATAATGATTACGTCGTCCAACCACGCTTCATATTCACAAAGCGAAGAAACCGCAACGATAAAAACGACCGACTACTACTCCCGATACGAATCCAATTCGAGGGGAGCGACCCTGACAATAGATAACTTAAATTTCATTTATGAATAAACCACATAGCGATATGAAAAAGATATTCTACATAGCTCTGACCGCAGTCTTGGGACTGGCAGGCACATCTTGCGACCGCGAGAAACTCACCTACGACTCCGAACCCGGAGAAATTTCAGGGAAAACCGGAACTCTCGATCTTTCTTCTTTCGATGCCATACCCAATAATGACATAAAAGAAATCGAGAAAAAACCGGTAAGCCGAGCTGTCGACACAGGCGATTTTACAGTACAGATATTCCGCACGGACAACGGTAGTGAAACGCTCGAAAATAATTGGAAATACAGCGAAACGCCCGAAATAGTTACACTAAACGTCGGTAATTATAATTTAAAAGTATTTTCCCACGAGGTTCAACCCGCCGAATGGGAAAAGCCTTACTACTATGCAGATAAAACTTTTTCTATCGAAGAAAACAGAGTGACACAAATCGATACGCTCGTATGTACCCTCCAAAATATAAAAGTCACGGTTTCCTACTCCGAGGATTTAAAAACACTGATGGGCGAAGATTGCAAAGTAACAGTCGAAATCGGAAAGGGAACACTCGATTTCGATAAAGAAGAATCTCGTGCCGGTTATTATCGGTCCGACAGCGAAAGCAATTTGCTTATCGCCACCTTCTCCGGTACGATCGACGGTTATGAAGAAGTCAATCGCATACAGGTAGACAACGTAAAAGCCGGCGAATGGCGTAAAATACATTACGATATCAAACGACCCGAACCGGGAAGCGAGACAGGAGGCGTCACACCGTCGGTTACGCTCGATGCCTCATGCGAAATAATCGACCATTTCGGGAATGTCACGATAGACGAAGAAGTTATTGAAGACCCCAATCCCATCGACCCCGGCACAGACCCTGATCCGGATCCAGATCCCCAACCTACCGATGCTCCGAAAATTACGAGCTCGACTATAAAATTAGGGACTCCGGTCACTGTAACCGAGGGATTACAAGTAAGCGTAGATATTACAAGCTCCGATAAGAACGGACTTACAGGACTTGTAGTCGATATAGAATCGCCGACATTGACTCCCGACGAACTTGCAGGTATGGGATTGGCTTCGCATCTCGATTTGGTAAATCCGGGCGACTTGAAAACAGCCATCGAAGGATTGGGATTCCCCACTGGCTCGAACGTCTTGAACCAATCGAAAGTAACCTTCGACATCAGCGACTTTATGCCGTTATTAGGATTATTGGGCGCAGGGACTCACAACTTTATCATAAAGGCTACCGACGCGCAAGGAACGACAACAGAAACATTAATACTCGTAACAGAATAATATGAAACGCTATATAAAAACATACTTTACTTGCGGACTGCTCCTTGTAGGACTACTATCGGCTTGTAAAGAAGAAGACATGACCCTCGGCGAAGGATCGGTAAGGCTGAACGTAAAAGTTTCCGACGAGGTGGCTGTCGTTTCCCGTGCTATCGACCCGGGCATATACGACTCCATGCAAACCCGCATATACAGCAGTAAAGGGCTCATTCGTTATTACGATAGAGAAAATCTCATGCCCGACATACTGAATTTGGCAAGCGGACAGTATCATGTCTTTGTAATAGCCGGAGACTCCGTCCCGGCGGCATTCGATACCCCCTATTATACAGGATCGGCCGACTTCGCCGTCCAAAGCGGAGAAACTACCTCGGCCGAAGTAAAATGTACTATTGCAAATACGTTGGTGACGGTTGCGTTCTCGCCCGAGTTAGCAAACGTTGTAACCGACTATAAAGTAAAAATATTTACTACGACCGGCGAGCTCTCATTTACAGAATCTACCGTAGATTCCGTGGGATACTATATGCTCAATGGGAAAGACCGCAACTTGGCATGGAGTTTCGAAGGGAAAAAAACAGACGGTAAAAACTATACCCAATCGGGAGTTGTCGAAAACGTAGTTAAAGCGACGAAATACGCATTCACATTCAGCTATAACGCCGACAACGCAGCGACCGGAGGTACATTCATCGACGTCAAAGTAAACGAATCGACCGTAGACTCCACCCATAATGTAGTGATTACACAACGTCCGCAAATTGTCGGAGACAAATTCGATATAACCCAACCGCTTTATTACGAAACGAACAGCGGCAAAGAAACTGCAATTTGGGTGAATGCTGCTACCAAACTGAAAAATGTAAAACTTTCTTGTGAGCAATTCCCCTCCTTAGGGCTCTCGACCGATACCATCGATTTCCTGTCGGCCTCCGAAAACATCATCACGGAATTTCAAACCAAAGGCATCGGCGCTAAACACATCTATCAAGAAGATAAAGACCTTTCGAATGCCAAAATCACACTGTCCGAAAGTTTTATAAAATCGCTCCCCGACGGAGAATATATCTTCACGGTAAAAGCCGTCGATGCAAATGAAAAAGAAAATACTCGGGTTTTGACGATAGTCGTATCCGATGCCATAGTCGTTACGGAAGCCCCGGCAAGATCCGGTATCTGGGCAAAGAAAGCCACGCTATCAGGGACTTTGGTAAAAGAAACATCGGAAACTCTCTCTTTCCAATATCGCAAATCCGGTTCGCAAGAATGGATATCCGTTCCTGCCGTCCTGTCGGGAACAAGTATGTCTGCCGAGGTAACGCAACTCGAACCGGGAACGACATACGAATATCAAGCCGTTGCAGGAACACAAGCCTCGGTAAAAACGATAACGTTCACTACCGAAGAAGCGACGACACTGCCCAACAGCAGTTTTGAAGATTGGCATACCCCGGACAAAGCAATGGTAATATACCCGCAAGGAGGGGAAATGTTTTGGGATAGCGGGAACCACGGTTCTGCGACGATGAATAAAAACGTGACTACACCCGACGAGACCTACAAACACAGCGGTAAATATTCCGTTAAATTACAATCTCAATTTGTCGGTATCATGGGTATTGGCAAATTTGCTGCCGGAAACTTGTTCACCGGACAGTTTATCGGAAGAGACGGTACGAACGGTATCCTCGATTTCGGACGAACATTTACCTCGCGACCGTCCAAACTTCGCGGATATATTAAATACACGCCGGGAACCGTAGACTATTCCGAAACAGATGCTCTTACAAATGGCGCGACAGATATAGGCATTGTCTATATCGCACTTGGAGACTGGGATGCCCCGGTACGTATCACGACAAAAGATAAAAACTTGTTCGATAAAAATGACGAAAAAATAATCGCCTATGGCGAACAAGAATTAACAACCCAGACACAAGGTCAAGACGGTGGTCTCTTGGAGTTTGAAATTCCGCTCGATTACCGTTCTCTTACCCGTATTCCCAGCTACATTGTAATCGTGGCCTCTGCCAGCAAATACGGAGACTACTTTACAGGTAGCACGGGTAGTACCATGTGGCTCGACGATTTAGAATTGATTTATGAATAAACTCATCTCTGCGATATGCTCATCTCTGCTTTTGGGGGTAAGCCTTACTACGGTTCACGCTCAGGAGTTCGACCGAGGTATTGTACTAAATACATTCATACCCAAAGGACAATGGGTAGTAGGTAATTCCATATCCTATTCCGAATATAGCAACGACAACTACCAGTTCCTCGTCATCGAAAACATGGACGGTATAGGCTACACATTCAAAGTGAGCCCCATGTTTTGCTACATCGTCAAAGATAATTTGGGATTGGGAGGTCGGTTTGCCTATGAACGAAGCCTGACGAAACTCGACAATGCCTCCATCAAAATAGGCGACGATCTCAACTTCGACATGGACAACGTGTATAGTCTGAGCCACTCCTATTCGGGAATGGCGATCATGCGTAACTACATCAGTATCGGGAACAGTAGCCGCTTCGGACTTTTCAATGAACTGCAACTCTCTTTGGGTGGTGGAGAATCGAAAATGGTAAACGGGTCGGGAGAATCTCTCACAGGAACATTCGAGCGTTCGTTCAACTTCAATATCGGAATAGCGCCGGGGCTCATGGCATTTCTCAATGACTACACAGCCATCGAGGTAAACGTCGGCTTATTAGGTTTTAATTACAGTCATGTCAAACAGACCACCGACCAAGTTTATACCGGTAAACGGTCTCAAAACATGGCAAACTTCAAAGTCAACATCTTTTCTTTGGGTTTAGGTATCGCTTTTTATTTATGAAAAACTTAAAATACATATTGATTTTAATAGGAATACTCATTCCCGGACAAATATTGCTTCATGCCGAAGTGCAAGATTCGACAACCGTCATTCCCGAGACAGCAACCATCGTTCCGAGAAACACTTCTGTCGCCACGTCCGAGCCCGATACGATCGCCGAAAAACACGGGCTCAGCAGAAAAAAATACAAACGGGGATTGAAAAACTATCTGCTCATTCCCCAAAAGCAATGGATCGCAGGTTTGACTCTCTCGCACGGAGAATTCGACAGTAAAGACAATAACCTCCTGATCTTCATCAAAGATTTTAATTTCAAAGGCAACATAACTACCCTGAACCCATTCGTAGGCTATTTCATCAAAGACAACGAATGTATAGGTATAAAACTCGGATACAGTCATTTAAGTGCAAACTTAGACAATTTGGATATAGACATCGACGACGATATGCAATTCAATTTGGGCGATATACGTTATTTAGGCGAGACCTTCTCGGCCGCTCTGTTCCATAGGGCATATATCGGAATCGACAAAAACAAGCGCTTCGGCTTCTTCAACGAAACGGAATTAGCCTTTTCAAGCGGTTCGAACCGCTTTGTAAGAGGGAGCGACGAGTCATTGAAAAATACCAAAACAACGACATCTGAAATCAAATTGGGGTTAAATCCGGGATTCTGCGTATTTATCATGAACAACATCAGTACCAGTGTTTCGTTCGGAGTAGCCGGATTACGATACGGAACGATCAAACAAACGACGAATAACGAAGAAACCGGAAGTCGTAGATCGAGCGGAGCCGATTTCAAAATAAACTTGTTCAACATCAACATTGGCATGTGCCTGCACATATAGAAGTAAAATGAAACGAAACTATATACATATCATATACTCTCTTTTATGTACACTCCTCTTATCGGCTTGTATTAAGAACGATATTCCCTACCCTCGCATCAAAGCGCAGATATTAGGGATCTCCGCCGACGGACAAATCGGTACAGCCGCTATCGACAACGACAAACGCATGGTAACGATGGAATTGTCCGATACGGTCGATTTGCGACGAGTACATATCGAAACCCTCGATCTCACCGAAGGAGCCGTATCCGATCTTCCTTCCGATTCGATTATCGACCTCTCCAAAAGTTACACGTTGACCCTCTCCATCTATCAAGACTACACATGGACGATAAATGCCACCCAAAATATCGAAAGAAGTTTCAGAGTAGAAGGACAAATAGGAGCACCGGTATTCGATGCCCATAATCACAGAGCCATTGCCTATGTCAACAAAGACATCGATTTAGCGAACATAAAAATCACCGAACTCGTTTTAGGCCCTCAGGGAATAACCTCATATTCTCCCGAAAAAGAAAAACTCACCGATTTTTCTTTGGGATACCAAAAAGTCATTATCGTATACCACGGTATTATGGAAGAATGGACCCTATATATCGTACCATCTGAATCCGAAATATCTACCGACGGGGTCGATGCTTGGACGAATGTAGCTTGGCTACACGGTAGCGGAAAAGAAGATGCCGAAAATGGATTCGAAATAAAAGAAGCGACAGCCGGCACATGGGAAAAAGTGCCCGACGAATACGTCACACACGATAAGGGAAGTTTCACCGCTCGCATGATACATTTGAAAGCCAACACGACCTATGTATGCCGAGCCGTATCTGGTGACTTGACAGGGAACGAAATAACATTTACGACCGGAAGCGCAGCCGAACTTCCCAACGGAAGTTTCGACGATTGGAACAAAGTAGGAAAAGTCTGGAATCCATGGGCCGAAGGAAGCGAAAACTTCTGGGATACAGGCAATAAAGGAGCCACTACATTGGGTGACAGCAATACACAACCCACCGACGACACTTGGTCGGGAACCGGACAAGCAGCTAAATTAGCGACCAAGTTTGTAGGAATAGGTTCCATCGGGAAACTGGCTGCCGGGAATATGTACACGGGAAATTACCTCCGTACAGAAGGAACCAACGGGGTGCTCAACTTCGGAAAACAATTTACCCAACGCCCCACACGGCTAAAAGGATATTTCAAATACACCTCGGTCGAGATAAACAAATCGAACGACGAGATGAAATATCTTATTGGACAACCCGATACCTGCCAAATCTTCATAGCACTCGGGGATTGGAGCGAGCCGGTCGAGATACGCACAAAACCAAGTGACCGCAAACTATTCGACAAAAACGACCCGCATATTATCGCTTATGCCGATATGTACAGCGGGAAATCCATAACCGAATACACACCGTTCACTCTTGAACTCGAATATCGAGATACCGACCGGATTCCCACCTATATCGTAGTAGTAGCATCAGCTAGTAAATATGGCGACTATTTCACCGGGGGTGACGGTAGCGTACTCTTCTTAGACGATTTCACGCTCGAATACGATTACTGATTTCGGCAGGTTCCCAGTGAATCCGAAAGCCGAAAAAGGGAAAAACCATATCTGACACTCCGCCTCTACTCCGAGGCCGATAGGAAATTTCGTATGATTTTTGCAGAAAAGGCTATAAGATTTCTCTTGGCAAACAAGAATCCCACCACTTTCGCCCCTGCCCTATCCCGCAACATTACGGAGAGTTGCAGAGCAATAAAAAGGAGGTGGCACGAAGAAACAGAAGGGTTGGAAAAAATGAAATATTTAGCATTCAACCCCTCCCCCTGCCGTGTTCCGTGGCATTACGGAGTGTTTCCGTAAGCGAATATAGGGGGAGTGTCCGCAGGGCGAGGGGGTTAAAACGAAAATATCTCATCTTCGACGAGCAGAGGGAGAGTAGGTTAAATAGCTCTCGCTCGTCACATAAAAATACTAGACCATAAAGGAAAAAGAATCTCCCTCCTCCCTATATTCTGAAAATAAGGAAGTCGACTCTTAGAATAAGGATTTATGTCCGACTATTGGGAAGATATTTTAAACTCCTCCTCTGCCGTGCCCCGTATGCGGGGTGTTTTGCACAGCGAAATATAGGGGAGGTGTCCGAAGGACGGAGGGGTTAAAAAACAGTATAGCAACGTTGTTGTAAAGTTTCTATACTCCTCCCCTGCCGTCTCCCGTAGTATTACGGGGAGTCGCAAAGCAATAGAAGAGGGGTTAGAAATAGAAAAATTGCACAATCTATTTCTTCTTCTCCTTCGCAAATTTAATCGGCACTCTCGGTCGAGACAAAGCACGAATAACCAACCACACTCCGGCAATAACAAACGGAATACTCAACAACTGCCCCATATTCAACAACATAGTCTCCTCGAACACCTCTTGATTGTTCTTGATAAACTCGATACAAAAACGAGGTAGAAATATGCCTATCAAAAAGGTTCCGAAAATAAGACCCTCCCGTTCCTCCGCATTACGTTTCCAATACATATACAAAAGCAATCCGAACAGAAGCAGATAACACAAAGCCTCATAAATCTGGGTAGGGTGCGACGGTTCCGTAAAAATAGGAGCAGCACCCTTCATCCACTCCGATAAATTCTGTATGAACCGGAATCCCCACGGCAAAGTCGTCACATGTCCGTAAATCTCATGATTCATCAAATTACCCGTACGAATAAGCGCAGCGACCAAAGCGACCGGAACGACCAATCGGTCAAAAGTCCACAACATATTCCGGTGAGTAACCCGTCGGGAATATAGCCAAATGGCGATAATAATCCCTATCGCACCTCCGTGACTCGCCAAACCGCCTTCCCACACTTTCAATATTTCTAAGGGGTGCTGCGAATAATAATCCCATGCATAAAACAAGCAATGTCCCAAGCGAGCGCCCAAAACCGTCGCGATTACCACATAAATAAACAACGAATCGAGCCATTTCAGGTTCACCTGCTCATGACGAAACATGCGTTCCATCATGTTGTAACCGACAATAAAACCGATAGCAAAAAACAATCCGTACCACCGTATCTCGATAAAACCGTCGTAAAGAGCCGGATTAGCAGTCCATGTAATAAATTCAGTCAACATATTTTAGTAAAAATAAAACCCTACCGATATTGGCAGAGGCAAAGATAGTGCAAGATGAGCGCAGAGACAAACGGAAACCTCGTTTCCGATTTGACTATGCCGAACCGCAACCTATCTTCGTACCAACAAAGATAGCGAAAGGTGAGTGCAGAGACAAACGGAAATTTTATTTCCGATTTGGCTATACCGAACCGCAACCTATCCTCGTATGTACAAAGATAGTACAGGCCGAATATAAAAACAAATCTATTTGCTAAGACCCAGCCTATATTTAACCCAACCAAAGATACGAAAAACAATAGAAGAAAAAATGATAAAACCATTTCCCCTTCTATTGTTTGTTACAATCCCGTCGAATAAACAAATTCATTTAGCTTATACCAACCGACGCACCAACTCGTCTCGATCACCATACAGTAAATCGATAACAGGAATTTCGATTAACGTATAGCAACCGGGACGTTGCAACATAGCGGCACGAGCCGTACATACTAAAACCTGAGCTGTCAATGCCGGATTATTGATAGACATATTGAACTCGAACCGCTGGTTCTGTGTCTTTCCCGAAACACCCTTCCGGGTCATGTTCACCCCATGCCCCATATCTTTCAAAGCATCGACACTCTCCACCTGCATGACATGCGTTTCATCATGGGCGAAATAATCGTCAGTCTTTATAGCGTGAGCCACCTCTTCGAATGTATAACCCTCTTCAAGTTCAATATAAACCATACGACGATGTATACCCGTTCCCAAAGGTATAGTCATCGATAAAGCCGCTTTTACTCCGGCGATAGCCTTCACAGCGACCGTATGTCCCATACTCATACCGGGACCGAAATTAGTATACGTGATACCTTTGGGGGCACAAGCCTCCATAAGGGCTCGCACGACCGAATCCGTTCCGGGATCCCAACCCGCCGATATAATAGCGACCGAATTGTATTTTTTCGCTGCTGCATCGAGCGTTTTGCGCAAATCGCATATCTGTGTGTGAATATCGAAACTATCCACAGTTCGTATACCCTTTTCGAGAGCCTTGATAGCGAAATGTTCCACTTCGCGAGTAGGCGTACAAAGAATAGCGACGTCCACATCTTTCAACTCGTCGAGAGAAGACACTACCGGATAAGCCGACAATTCCATGGGAACCTCCGAAACACGACGACGGACTATTCCCGCTATTTCAAAATCAGGAGCGACTTGCAAAGCATCTAAAACAAAATGCCCTATATTGCCATAACCGACAATGGCAGCTCTAATCTTTTTCATATTCTATTCATTTAAATTACGAGGCGTAAAGATACAAAAAATCTGTAAAACTCAATTCTTGCATATAAATTTCTAACAATTTCCCCAAACTCCATACAAAAAGAGCTAAACATTTCATCTCGCTTTTCAGTTTGTAAACATCATTTCCTCATGAGAAGTTCCAAAAACAGTTCGAAAATTTCGGAAACCCGTCCCACCCCTTCGTCGAACCCCGTTATGAAATACAATGACATATCACGAATAGAAAGGAAAGCCCTTTTTGAACAAAAAATCGGCATAAGGCGCAAAGAAAAGCAAAGTTCTACATAAATAAATGCAGGTCAGCATCTTGTATGCAGGGCGAGTTGAAGCAGGCTTCGGCATAAAATGCCTGAAAACACCCCTTTCGGACAAAGTTCGGCTACTAAACAGCTACCGGTTCCGAAACGGGGTATATGCGGCATAATGAGTTCTGTTTCATTGCTTTGCCTTGTTTTGCATAGCTCTTGGTAAGAAATAAGTAACTACCTTTAGAAACGAAAATTTTAGAGTTATGGAAAC
>PPYE01171322.1_pt1 | contig 11187 bp, 8 predicted proteins | sample 1559881 | NCBI WGS metagenome assembly PPYE01 (sample SAMN08240022, study PRJNA423297) | Human gut metagenome, whole genome shotgun sequencing project.
CCGCTGCCCGATGCGCCCAAGATTACATATACCTTGCCGCGCTCAAATTCCAAATCCAGATCTTCAAAAATATTCCGATCGGAAAAATAATAGTAGGTCAAATCCTTTGCCGCCAGTACTGGCATACTCTTCTCCTCCATTCTGCCCTGCACCCCGGTCAGCTTAAATCGGCTAAAATATCTTTTGGTTTTTTCCGCATGATCGAGATAGATGCCAACAGTACCGCAATCAGGATCACAACCGCTGCGCCTGCCAGCACCACTGCCATCTGCATTGGCCCGATATAACTTGTCAGCTGCAGATCCTGCAACAGGCCGCCGATCATTTTACCAATCGTGCCCGACAACGCAAAACTAAGCAACACCGATACCGCAAACGCCGGCAGACCGACAATATAATTCTCCAGCACGATCTGTTTCGTGATCCCCTTGGTAGAAATCCCGAGCGAAATCAGGATGCCGACCTCGGTCATACGCTCACGCGTCCACATCAGCAGGATCAGCGCCAGAATACCGATGCTCAGCACAAGAATCACGATCAACAGGAAAAAGCTGATCGTCTCCGCTCTCTGAATCGCGCCCGCGGCCTGACGGTACACCGCATTATTTTCCGAAATGATGAAATCATCCCAGTCTGCATACGGCTGAGACTTGAGGTCCGCGACTGTCTGCTCCATCAGGGCTGGGTCGTCCAGAAACAGCATGATGCCCGAGCTGTAATCGTACTCCTCCGCTGTGCGGTCCGGGAATTTAATCTGGTACAGTTCCTTCGCGGTATTGATGTCTGTGAAAATAATGTTTTCCTGCAGCTCAGACTCCGGCATCGTCGGGCTGGTGGGTTCGTTTCTGGTGACCGAATAGATACCGACGATCTCAAATTCCACCTGCGTACCGTAATGGCTGGGCTGCCATCCCGCTACGCCTTCCACCACGCTTGCTGTGACCGTGTCTCCGACCGAAAGCCCATTGAGCTGCGCGATCTCCTTGGAAATCATCGCTTTGTGCTCGTCATCCGCTGTGATCTGGCGTCCATCTGCCAGCATAAACGAGGACGCGATAAAGCGCTCATGCAGCGAGCTGTCTGTGCAGCCGATAAATTTGGGTACAAACTCGCCGGGCATCCCTGTACCGCTGTACGAGCCGGGTATCAGTTCCAGCCCGTCCACATACATGTAATATGTATCCACACCGTTGTATTTGCTGACGTTGTCCAGCGTCCGCACCTGCTGAAGCAGTTCCTCATCCGTCTTCTCCCTGCTATCGGCAGCAGCCTGGATGGTAAAATACCCGCCGATGCTGCTGCGTAGTTCCTTGACGGCATCGCCGGAGGCGCCGTACAGCGCAAGCCCCAGCAAGGAGATTGTCATCAGCACAACGAGCAGCAGGAACAGCAGCACGGTCCTCTTTTTATTGCGCGTTACATAGAGCCATGCGCGTTTGTGTATCGGCATATTCTTCTCCCCTTTCTCAGCTTAACGTCGTCAGTATCTGCCTTGGCTGTAATTTGAAGATAAACGAGCCGCCTTTGCAGATCGCCGCAACGATGATCAGCAGTTCCAGTGCGACAAGGATCAGCACTTCCGCCAAGCCGAAAGTAAAGTCGATGTGTTCCGGGCCACCGTAGCTGCCGCTGTCAAACTGATACAGCTCTGATGCAGCGCCGCTTCTGGCCGCCTGAAGGATTTCTTCCTCTGAATATTCTTCTTGCGACGGCTGGGCTGCTTCTATTGCGGATGTAAGCATCTGGTTCCCCACGGTATCTGCTACCGGTATGCTGGCGGGGAGTGCAGCCGCAAACGCAATTGCTGCAACGATTACCGCTTCCAACACAAACTGCCCAATGATCTTGAATTTGCTGAAGCCAAGCGATAGGTAAATCGCAACCTCCTGCCGACGGCTCCGCACCCACATGGTAAATACAATGAGCAGGATGGCCATGCAGCCGACTACAATTGCAGCCACCAGGCCAGCTACCAGATTGCGAATAGAGTTGAGCGGATCGACAGTAGATTTGTACATTGTGTCATCAAGGGAAATCTGGAAGAAGTCTATATTCGGAATATCTGAATTTTTGACTCTCTCAACTACCGTTTCAAGTCGAGAGGGATCATCCACAAAAAATGTGAGATTAATATAACTCTGCTCCGGAATATAATCCTGATAATAGTTGGCGCACCACAGGTCAACCAATGCTTCTACCGTTTCTATGTCAGTCAGGATCCAGTTGTATGTAATATCTGTTTCACCTATATTTATTCCTGTTGGCTGATATCCATTCACATGGAATATACCCACGATCTCCAGTTCAGCTTCTCCAAAGCTTTCACTCACTTTGTCAGCTCGGTTCATACTCGCGCCTAACAGATTCAGCGTGATTGTATCTCCTATGGTTAATCCATTTAATTTTGCAAGTTCATCAGAAATCAATGCCTTTTTCGAATCATCGGCCGAAATGTGACGTCCTTCTACTAACTCAAATGCACCTGTTCGGAATTTGCTATATAATTCAGTATTTGTATTGCCATAAAGCTGCGTTTGCGAAGTGTTCAGCCTAAAAAACTCCACCCCCCACTCTTTAAAGCCATCTTCTATCCTGCCTAGCCACTCTGGATCGTCACGTGCAAGCGCATACTCTGTGCCCCAGCTTCCTGCAATCAAGGTTAAGTCCTTAACATTTATACCATATAAATAATCTTCCGCATTATAGTTTGAAATCCCATCGATTTGCGTTATTGCATCAAGCAGCTCCTGATTTACCTTTGGCCCGGTGTATACTTTTGCTGTGCCTCCGTTTTGCAGATTCACACCTTTAAAATATTCACTGTTTTCCGAATCGATCGCCGGTGAGGTTACAACAAAACTGGTTCCAAGTTCATGTTGCACTTCTTGGGTGACTGTATTGCTACTTCCCCACACCGTTAGCCCAACAGCAAGACTGAATGATATGACGAACAGCAGGATCAGCAGCAGCATACTGCGCTTGTACTTCCTCCTCAGATAAAGCACTGACCGTTTTAACATTATCCTCCCGCCTTTCTTTTGCCCCAAACATTTCAGCTTAACGTCGTCAGTATCTGCCTTGGCTGTAATTTGAAGATGAACGAGCTGCCCTTGCAAATCGCCGCAACAATGATCAATAGCTCCAGTGCAACAAGGATCAGCACTTCCGCCAGACCGAAGGTAAAATCGATATGCTCCGGGCCGGCATATGTACTGCTCTCATAGGAAAACAGTTCATCCGTTGTGCCGCTCATCGCCGCCTGTCCAATTTCTTCCCATGTATATTCTTTTTCCTGCGGCTGGGCCGCTTCGATTGTCGATGCCAGCATCCGGTTTCCAATCAAATCCGGTACCTGCTGGCAGGTGACAAATGTCAGCGCCAGCGCTACCAATGCTACGATCGACGCTTCCAGCACAAATTGACCGATGATCTCAATCTTTCGGAAGCCGAGCGACAGGTAAATCGCAATTTCTTTCCGTCGGCTGCGCACCCACATCGTGAATACCACGCAAAGCACAATCGTGCAGCCAACTACAATAATACCGACTATTACCGCAACGATATTCCGGATGGAGTTGAGCGGTTCGACCGTAGACCTGTACATCGTGTCGTCCGCAGAGATCGTGTATAGCGAGCTATCAAAGGATTTTATATCTCTGACGCTATCCATAATGGCATCCAACTGTGACGGGTCGTCCACAAAGAAAGTCACGTTACGGTATCGGAGCTCATGCTCACGCCCATCGTACACATACACATCCCCTATCCTTTTGAAATACTCAACCGTCTCAATATCTGTCAGCAGCCAGTTATAGGTGATATCTGTTTCCGCAGTCCACCGCGTTGTCGGCTGATAGCCGTTGACATGATAAATGCCGATGATCTCAATTCCATGCGGCATCCCCCAGATTTCATTTGGATTGGGATAGCCCGCCAACCCGGCGCGTTGGCTGAGTGTTATATGGTCTCCAACTGTTAATGCATTCAGCTTTGCAAATTCATCAGAGACCAATGCTTTAAACTGGTCACTGGCCGTGATGTGGCGGCCTTCTACCAATTCGAAGGAACCCGAACGGAATTGCCCATACTGTTCGGTAGTGGTGTTTCCATAGATCATGGTTACATGCTCACGCATATCAAATCTTCTCTCATTGGCTGCCGGATCCGTACTCCTAGCTCCTAATTGAAACATTCCAGGATAAAGGTTGGCATCCTCGACATAAACATTCATATCAAGTTCCGCGTTGAATCCGGTTATCCCGTCAATATGCTCCATCACCTGCCTTATGGTGTCGTTATTTAACTCCGGGCCAATATAATATTTCTGTGTCTTGCCGTTGATGTCCGTCACGTCTTGATAGTATGCGGGATCATTTGTGATCACAGTAGGAATTCGGAAAACAAAGCTTGTCCCCAGCCTATCCTGTACCTCCTTGGTGACTGCATTGATGCTGCTGCACACACTTAGGCCTACCGCGAGGCTGAATGAAATGACAAACAGCAGGATCAGCAACAGGATTGAGCGTCTATTCTTCCTCCGCAGATATAAAATTGATCGTTTCAGCATTTGATCCTCCTCTATCCGAAATCGTTTTTAGTAGTGTGTCCGTGCAGGCTCTTTGCCTGCTGAACAATAAAAAACACCGTTTTCTTATCTATTATTTTATCAATCCTTCTTTTTATCTGATAGCGAAAAAATACACAAATAAAAACCAGTATTTTCCACCAACTGACAATGTCACAGCTCAAAAGGAGGCCCGCTCGCATACGCGAACAAAAAAACAGACTGCCTGAAACCGGACAGTCTGCTTACAGGGATAAATATTTTATTATAGTGCGCATCCTGCCAGACGAAAGTCTGGACGGGATGATCAACCAACCGGTATGCGGGCACGCCTGCGCATTGGTATAGATTCAATTGGGTCGAGCGGTCATGCCGCCGCAAGCTGGGCAAGATGATCTCTACCACAAGAGCAGCCCTCCCCTGCCCCCTGATCATCCAACTTATCATTACCGCATATCATGGCGATACTGACCGGCCACTGTATCCAACGCTTCTCTTCGATTCAAAATTCCTCTGCTGCAAGTCAATACTACGGTTGCGTTATATAATGTCAGCATAGTGGAGGCCGGAGGCTCCGGCTTCCACCTGAGATACAATTTATTTGATTTCCACCTAAACCAGGTACAGGTGAGATATCCTGCCGTCCTCTTGCCAAGGCCGGTTCATTTCTCCTGCCTTTATATTATCCGCCATTATGACAAACGCTTACCCCTGCGCACAGCAAAGCTCATGAACTATCTCAACCCATTTCCACAGGCGCTGGGGCTGATAGCGTACAGTGCTGATGTCTTTAATCACAACCTCAACATTACACCCGCGAACAGCGTCCAGCCGTGCACTAATCTCCTTGCGGATACCGTCCTCGTCAAATGCTTCAAACGCCAGTGATGCCGGACTGGGTTTAAGCGAGATTACATAATCACGCCCAATCACCTCTGCGGCATGGCGTGCATCACTCCACGGGCTGACTGAAACTTTGCGAAGCGACGGGATTGTGCGCAGAATATCCATCTTATTGTCCAATTGTTCACAGCAGCCATAATAGCTGACAGGAAAACGGGAAAGCCACTTTTTTTCGTAGTTAAGCGAAAATTCGTCGTGCATAGCGGGTGAAACAGAGGTAAAAATCTGGCTGGCTGCCGCCCCCCACATACCGTTGCACACCATGCCGGAAGCAGTACCTGCCGGCAGTGATCTGGTATAACCATAGCCCCCCGACCCAATGCGGTAATTGGTGTTGTTGGTTGCCAGACACCCCAGTTCCTCATACTGACCGAGACCGGAAAGATAGCAGTCCATGATACGCCGCATGGAGGCATGTACCAGTTCTGGCTCATCCACAAGATTAACAAGAAGCTCCTCCACCCCCATGTATTGCACCAGATCATCCATCGGCGCAAACCAGAATCCAGGGCAGCCACGCTGTTCAACACGGATGATATCGCCCAGTATCGTCTGATATGCTTCAAAGGTTTCCTGTGATTTCTTCTTATCAAGTGTAACCACAGGTGGATGTAATTTTTCCAGGTCATCTTCACACATGATTTGAGGCGTAAATGCATGGCTGACAATGTTATTGTTAATATCTGTATTGCTTGTTTCCTCTACAATAGCCAATCCAACACCACTGTTTTCAATGATTAAAGGCGCATAACACACAGGTTCGAGCACCATATCCCCACGCATATGCCGCCACATATACAAACGGCGGCGTAAGTCCTGCTCAATTCGTCGGGCAAACGGCGTAGAGGCCTGATTGGTCAACTCGTCATCTACATTCATTTCATGCCATGGGATTTCACTGTGGATAAGAACCGGCCGCGCAGGACACAGGTCGTTGACATCCTCCCATAAGTGAATGCGTTGCTGCTGTTCGGGCAGAACAGCATATTCCATATACTGCTTTGCCAGCGTCCGCAGGATTTCTGCATCTGCTGCGGTGTATTCGACAGGAATGTACTGATAAGCAGTATCATTGGAAACAGCCGTACCCGGCGCATCAAACGATTCATGGGTGGACATGTTATCAGCCATAGAAAACAGCTCCTTTGTGATCATAACGAAAAATTTCTGTTGTGTCTGTATAGAATATGGAGAGGGTGGATCAGAATGCACACGAAAGGCACCAAAAGATTGGATGCTGTGTTGCGGGCAGACTGAAAACTTTTATTAAGAAGTCCACTCATCCAGTTGAATGAGAAAATCATCCACATTAGAAATATCAATAATCTCCGGGGTAGTGGGATAGAACGGATCGATCGTCTTACCTTCGACGGCATCTATTGCTTTTGCGATGCAGTTATATCCCATTTCATAAGGATTAATGCTCACGGTTGCAGCCAGCATGCCTTCCTTTACGGGTTCAGCCCCGGAAATACCGCCGAAGCCATAAACGATTATGGAATCTGACAGCCCGGATTGCTGGACGATCGTGGCTGCGCTTACCGCAACATCGTCCGAAAGGCAGAAAACAGCATTGATGTCGGCACCATATTTTTGGACTGCACCTTCCATAATGGTTGCGGTTTTGTCTGGTGCGGTATCAGTATACTGCATTTCCAGAATAGTGTGGCCAGCCGCTTCGAGGCTGTCTGTATAGCCGGCCATCCGATCCGCAGACGTAATATCACCTTGTGTCCCGGCAAGAAGCAAAATATTGCTGTTTGGAGCCAACTGTTCTGAAGCATATTCTCCAAGTGCATAAGCTGCATCATAGTTGGAAACGCCGACATAACTCAATAATTTATCAGATTCAAAGGTAGTATCCACTGCAATAACAGGAATTTCTGCATTTTGTACGACATTAGCAGTTGACTCAGGCTGCAAAGGTGCGATTACAATAGCCTCTACCGAACTGTTATTGAGGGATGTTTCGATCATATTAATCTGCTCATCATAAGAGACTTCACTGGGGGGGCCATTCAGCTCAACCTTGCAGCCAAAATCTTTTTCAGCCTGACGGACGCCAGATGCGACGCAGTTCCAGTAATCAGAATTAAGGGTTTTCAACACTACGGCAATAGTGTGCTGCGCCGAAGCGCCGTCATCAGCTGCCTGTGTATTGTTATTTGTCGGAACCGAATCTCCTGCATTGCCGCAGGCTGTCATAGATATTACAGACAGACCTGCGATCAAAATTGCCAATAATCTTTTTTTCATTGCAATCTCCTGCCTTCTTATTCTTTTTTGGATAATTTTCACATACATATGTGTTTAAAAAATTCTTTCTGCACGATATAGGTTTTAAAACAGCGGATCCGTCTGCGGGAAATAAACAATTAAGGAACCGGAGAATAAAAACTGCTGCGTTCCCTTTTCAATAAAAAAGCAGAGGAGAGACTGCGGTTTTAAAGAATTTAGCATCTTCCGATTGAAGAAAATGCCTTTTGTGACGAAACGGTTTTATAGTAAAAACTAACGGCAGCTGATTTTTGTCACAGGTTCCTTAATGTGTTTTTCCCTGTTGAATATATTATACGATGTATGATAAAATGGCAGTATCACAATCCGGCAGTTTTTCGAGTTTAAGAGACGATTTTTCTGGCATGTTATTGCACATTCTTGCAATCATACTGGGGGGTGCCCAATTGGAACGATACGGCATGCGGCCAGTACCGTATTTTCGTTATATGCTGCCATGCAAACCTGGAACCGAACCTCAGCTAGCACATCTTCAGCGTGTTTTTGCACAGGACTACGGCTGCCATCGGGCACCCCATGCACACGCAGAGACAGTAGAACTTGTACTGGTTACGCAAGGGGAGGGAATATTCTATGTTGATGGCGGAAAGGTGCCTGTAAGCAAGGGCAAAATGGTAGTTTACAACAGCGGCATTGTCCATGAAGAACGCTTTCAAGATGAAGATCATCTGTCATGTTTCAGTTGTAGTATCAGCGGGCTGCGTATGGAAGGCATGCGGGCAAATACGCTGATTCCAGATGATGTATATCCTTGCTTTGACACAAATGACCGTTTTGAGGAAATCCGTGATATCATAGAATATATGTTGTTGGAATATGCACACCCGCTCGCACATTCGGCTCGCACTGCAGAATATTTTCTGCTCGCTTTACTTTCACTCGTATTGGATGTGATTGCATTGCCGCAGGCAGACCCACCTGTGCAAACGCGGGAGTCGCTGCTATGCAAACATGTCAAGCAGTATATTGATCAACATTACTGCGAGGAGTTGACGCTTCAATGTATAGCTGATGCCGTATCGATCAGTGTTTCCCGCCTGTCGCACATTTTCAAAGAGAAGATCGGATATTCACCGCTGCAGTATGTGCTTTCCCGCAGGATTGGCGAAGCCCAGACATTACTCGAGACAACGGATCTATCGGTAACTGATATTGGTATAAAAGTCGGATTTTCAAACCCCAGTTATTTTAACGTGATGTTCAATAAGAAATGCCATATGACACCGCTTAAATATCGAGAGATATATTATCGAAACACTGTGCTTCCCTTGACACATTCAAGAAGCGAGTAACTCCGAAGTGTAAACGATTTGAAAACCCGACGGCAAATGCCGCCGGGTTTTCAAATGATCTGAATGAGGGGTACAGAAACCTGGTATAGGAACAAACAGGCAATTATCTGGCGTACATGCCGAAATCCCCGGGCATGGGTTCTGCAATGCCGGGCACGCCGACCAGGTTCTTTTCGATGATCTCGCGTGTGCGGGTGCCGTCTGTGATCGCGCGCTCCGGGAAACCCAACGGGTTGAACGTCGCTATCGTATCCTCCTGCTCGTTGAAGCCGATCTCACGCAGCGTCCGGAAGATTCGGTCGAAGTCCACATCGCCCTCGCCCAGATGGCCGAGATGGGCATGGCAGCGTACCGTACCGTCCGCATACAGCGGCGCCGGATTGACGTTGTAGCGGAACAGCTTGGTATAGTCATAGGTGTCGGCAAACAGCACATGCTTTAGGTGGCGGCGCGCATACCGCAGGTTGTGCTCGATGTCGCCCTTGCCGCCGTCATAGTGGAAGGTGTGCGGGATGGAATACAGATAGCCGAGCGAAGGGCTGTCATAGTACCGGATAATATCGTATGCATCGTTGTTATGCTCATAGAAGTCGTCCGGGTGCGCCTGAATATCCAGGCGGATGCCCTTTTCCTCCATGATCGGCACCAGCTCGTCGAGCGAACGCATCAGCTTTGCTTCGCACAGCTCCGGATTCTGCCGTCCGGGGCCAAGTTCGGTGTTGAATACGCGGACATCCATCAGTTCGCCGATTTCAAACATCCGCTTCCAGCAGTCTACCGCATACTGACGGACGAACTCGTCCGGGTCCTGCCAGTGGAAGCCGGTGGTCAGCGACGCGATTTTAAGGCCTGCGTCGGCAATCGCTTTTTTGTGCCACAGGACTTCTTCATTCGTCGCTTTCGGACGCTTCAAGAAGCCCGGAAAATCCGCGTTGTACAGATTGATGTATTCATAGCCGGCACGGGCAACCGTATCGTACTGCTCCTGATAGGTCATGCCGGTTTCCCAGAATGCACTGCCGTCAAATGCAATTTTCATATCATTTTACTCCTTTCCATATTACTTGAGCATGGTTTCATGCAGGAATGCTGCGGACTTCCGGATCGCCACCAGATTGTCCGGCATGAGCGGGTCCTCGACCTCGATGGAAACCGGGCCATGATAGTCGCCCTCGGCCAGCGCCGCGAAGAAGGTCTTCCACCACAGTGCGTCGTGGCCGTAGCCGACCGCAACATAGTTCCACGAACGGTTGACCGCCGGGCCGTTGTACGCGCCCTGCTCGTAGCAGTCGAGGCCTTTGATGTGTGCGTTGATGTGGGAATCCTTGCCATGCACATGGTAAACCGCCTTTTCCTCACACAGCTTGCGGGCCATCATGATCGGGTCGCCGCCCATGAAGAACACATGGCTCGGATCAAGGTTCAGGCCGATGATGTCGCCCACCGCCTCGCGCAGCTTGAGCACGGTCGGCACATTGTATACCAGATTCATCGGATGGTTTTCCAATGCGATCGTTTCCACGCCGCAGGACTTTGCGAGGTCTGCCGCCTTGCTCCAGAAATTGATCGCAACGTCCCACTGGTATTTCAGCACGTCCATCATCTCGGGCGGGAAGGTGTGGGTGACCCAGTTCAGGGTTTCATCATTCGGGCCGCCGGCCGGCAGTCCGGACTGGGAAACCACATGCTTGACACCCAGCAGCTCCGCCAGGCGGAAGGTATTCATCACATCCGGCGCGTGGCTCGCCCAGCGTTCGCCGGGGCCAAGGGCGTTTGCCGAGCAGTTGAGCGCATACAGCTCGAGGCCGCGGCTCTCGATGGCATTCATAAATTCCTTGCGGGCTTCCGCGCTGTGCAGCAGCTTCTCCATATCCAGATGAGGCGCGCAGGAATACCCGCCCGTTGCAATCTCCAGCACCTGAATGCCCATCTTGACCGCTTCGTCCAGCACCTGCTCGAACGGCATATCCGGCAGGCCGTCGGTGAACAGGCCCAGCTTCATCGGGTTCGGGTTGAACGATGCTACCGGCATATCAAAATCTTTCGGATCAATACTCATGACAATTCTCCTTTTCGTCTCGGTTGTGTTGTGATTCAGATCAAAAATTCTACCCATGCGGAATCCTTTTC
>PPYE01358505.1_pt1 | contig 11187 bp, 8 predicted proteins | sample 1559881 | NCBI WGS metagenome assembly PPYE01 (sample SAMN08240022, study PRJNA423297) | Human gut metagenome, whole genome shotgun sequencing project.
CTGTTAGTGATTTAAGTAAGAGTAAAAATATAGATAAAATATCTACTGATATAATATCATTATTAAATGTATATAATATTGATGGAGATTACATTAAATTCAAAGATGCTAATAATGGTGGTATGATAGGTGGAGAAAGGGTATCGCTTGAATCTTATAAAGAAGGGGTTAATAGAATAAGAAGTATGGTTCAAGATATTAAAAAATATAGTGAAAGTGTTATATCAAGAAATGATGGTGTAATAACTATTAGAGATCATAGTGAGCCTCGTGAAAATGATGAAAAGATTCTTGAAACTGAACGTGAAAAGATATATAAAATGTTTATTGAAGGTAAAAAGAAAATTAAAGAAGCACAAAATAAAAGATAGTGCTTCTTTTGATTTCACTTGATTTTAAATATCTCTTATGTTATAATATACAAGCATTTAAGAAAAGGGGTTGAAGTATGGAAAAAGAAATTTTAACATTTATAGAAACTAAATTTGAAACTGGTACAGATGCAAAGCAGATTAAAAATTGTAGAAATTTTGCCTTATATTTAGATTCATTTTGTATAAGATTAACTATAAAATCAGCAATGAGTTTATTAAATAAATCATCTAAATTAAAAGATATGGCATCAGTAGTTGATAAAATAACTCAAACTGGGGATGACACATTAATTAGATATGAAAGCATAGCATCATTGATATCAGCATATAACATATTAATTGAACAGGCAAAAGAAAGTAATGAAGAAAAAGCAGATTCTAATGATGAATTATATGAAACACAAATTTGTGATTGTGAAGATCCAATAAAAATGTATCTTCAAGAAATAGGCCAAAGTAGAATATTAACTATGGAAGAAGAACAAGCTCTTGGAAAGAGAATAGCAGAAGGAGACGAATCAGCTAAAAAAGAATTAATTGAAAGTAACTTAAAATTAGTGGTGTCTGTTGCAAAAAAATATAGAAATAGTAATTCAGCATTAACATTTTTAGATTTAATTCAAGAAGGTAATTTTGGACTTATGAAAGCTGTAGAAAAATATGATTACACACTTGGATGTAAATTTAGTACTTATGCAACATGGTGGATAAGACAATCAATTACTAGGGCAATCGCAGATAATGGAAGAACGATAAGAATTCCAGTACATATGGTTGAAAACATTAGAAAATTGGCAACGACAGAAAATGAATTTATGTCAAAAGAAGGTAGAGAACCAAGTACTAAAGAATTAGCGAATATACTAGGAATTAGTGAACAAGCAGTATTAGAAAGAAAAGTATATCAAAATCCATTATTATCTTTAAATGATATAATAGGTTCACCATCAGAAGACCATGATACAGAATTATTAGAATTCATAGAAGATCCAAAAAGATTTGATTTGGAATTTATGGAAAAAGATTACTATAGTTCACTTAGCAATATAGTTTTTAATGATTCAAACTTAAGTGAGAGAGAAAAAGAAATTATATCATTAAGATTTGGATTTATGGGAAAAAGATATACACTTGAAGAAATTGGAAAAATGTTTGGACTTACACGAGAAAGAATAAGACAAATAGAAGTTAAAACATTAAAAAAATTAAAACGCAATAAAAAAATCAAAGAATTTAATGAAAAAGAAACAACGAGAAAACTTTTAAGATAGGGTTAATATGAATAAAATAGAACAAGCAAAAAGAGAAAGCGTAACAAGTTATTATTATGCAGATGTTAACCTTTATGATGTTCCAACATTTGAAGAAGAACAAGAATTATTTAAAAGAATTAGAAATGGTGATATTGAAGCTAGAAATGAGATTATAGAAAGAAATTTAAGATTTGTAGTAAACATAGCTAGACAATTTATAAAAGCAAACGAAACATTACCATTTCCAGATTTAATTCAAGATGGTAACCTTGGACTTATAGAAGCAGTAGATAACTTTGATTATACACTTGGATATAGATTTAATACTTATTCTGCATATTGGATAAAAAGTTATATCATTATGGGAATAGTTAATAAATCAAGAATAATAAGAATACCATGTCATTTACACTATGATATTTTTAAAGCAAGAAAAATCGCAGCACAATTGCAAAAACAAGGAATTGAGCCAACTAGTGAATTACTTGCAAAAGAATTAGGAAAGACTGCAAAAGAAATAGATGAATCAATAAAATATAACTTCGATGTATCATCATTAGATATAATATTAATGCATGAAAATGTAGATGATTTTTATTATAGAAATGAAAGCTTATACGAATCAAAATATAGTGAAGAATGTTTAATGGATAAAATATTTTATGAATGTTTAATAAATGATATAAAATCCTCTGGTGCACTAACTGATAGGGAAAAATTTATATTAATTCATAGATATAATTTAGATGGAAATGGAATAAAAACTAAAACTGAAATTGGTAAAGAATTAGACATATCACGTGAAAGAGTAAGGCAAATAGAAAAAAGAGCCTTAGAAAAGCTAAGAGATGATAAATATATTAGTGAATATAATTTAGGATTAACTAAGTAGGAAATGTTGTAATTTCCTTTTTATTTTGATAAAATATTGCTTATGGAAAGAGATAAGATTAAAAATTTTTGTATAATAGCACATATAGATCATGGTAAAAGTACTCTTGCTGATAGGATACTTGATATTTGTCATGCTGTAACTGAAAGAGAGAAGAAAGATCAAATACTTGATTCAATGGATCTTGAACGTGAACGTGGAATTACTATTAAACTAAATGCGGTAGAACTTAAATATAAAGGGTATACTCTTCATTTAATAGATACTCCAGGGCATGTAGATTTTAGTTATGAAGTAAGTAGAAGTCTTGCAGCATGTGAAGGAGCTATACTTGTAGTTGATGCAACACAAGGAATAGAAGCACAAACACTTGCAAACTTATATTTAGCACTTGATGCGAATCTTAAGTTAATACCTGTTATTAATAAAATAGATTTACCAAATGCAGACCCTGAAAAAGTTAAGGATGAACTTGTTAATACTATTGGATTTGATAGAGATGAAATAATATGTTGTTCTGGTAAAACTGGAGAAGGTGTAGAAGAATTACTTGATGCAGTAGTGGAAAGAATTCCATCTCCTAAAAGTAATAGCGATAAATTAAGAGCACTTATTTTTGATAGTTACTTTGATCCTTATAAAGGAGTAATAATACTTATTAGAGTAATGGATGGTAAAGTAAAAGTAGGAGATAAAATAAGATTTATAAATAGTGATGCAGTGTATGAAGTGTTAGAACTTGGAAAACATACACCACATGAAGTAAAGAAAACTGAACTTTCTAGTGGTGAAGTAGGATTTTTGAGTGCATCAATAAAAAGTATTACTGAAGTAGAGGTAGGAGATACAATATGTTTAGATGGTGAAACTGTAGAAGCACTTCCTGGATATAAACATGTAGTGCCTATGGTATATAGTGGTATTTATCCAATAGATAGTTCAAAATATAATCAATTAAAAGAAGCATTATTAAAACTTAAACTTAGTGATGCAGCACTTTGCTTTGAACCAGAAACATCAGTAGCGTTAGGATTTGGATTTAGATGCGGATTTCTAGGACTTCTTCATATGGAAATAATAGAAGAAAGAATAGAAAGAGAATTTAATATAGATATTATTGCTACTAGTCCATCAGTTATTTATGAAGTAATTAAAAGTGATGGAGAAACTGTGATGATAGATTCACCATCAAAGATGCCTGATCCAGCTAAAGTATCTAAGATATTAGAACCATATGTTAAAGCAAATATATATGTTCCAAGTGAATATGTAGGTGCTATAATGGAACTATGTCAAGATAAAAGAGGTATATATAAAAATATGTCATATATAGATACAACTAGAGTTAATATTACATATGATTTACCGCTTTCAGAAATAGTATATGATTTCTTTGATAAACTTAAGAGTTATACTAAAGGATATGCATCTTTTGATTATGAATTTATTGGTAATTATGAGAGTAAACTTGTTAAGATGGATATATTATTAAATGGAGAAATAGTTGATGCTTTAAGCGTAATTGTACATAAAGATTTTGCTTATAAACGTGGTAAAATAATATGCGAAAACTTAAAGAAAATTATACCAAGACAAATGTTTCAAGTACCAATACAAGCATGTATAGGAAGTAAAGTTATTGCAAGAGAAGATATAAGTGCGATGAAAAAGAATGTACTTGCTAAATGTTATGGTGGAGATGTATCAAGAAAAAGAAAACTTTTAGAAAAACAAAAAGAAGGTAAAAAGAGAATGAAACAAGTAGGTAGTGTATCAATACCTCAAGAAGCATTCTTAACAATACTTAGTACAGACTCAGCAAATGATGATTAATGAAAGAAAGTAAGAGTATCATTGTAAGAATTATTTCTTACATCTGATGTATCACTTTCTTTTATAATGCTCTCTGTCTTAGGAATATTTTTAAATATACTTTTTTCATGAGTAACATAAGGCCTTACTTCTTTATATACTGGTATTATTTTACGAACAACACCTAACGTTTTATTAGTACTAGAAACAATATTTGATATTTTAATTCCTTTTAATAATCCTAGTATATTACTATTCATATAATTCACCTAATATATTATATTTTACTTGTTTAAAAAAAGTTAAAAAATGTGTTTTTATTTTTATTTTTATATGTTATAATCAATAGTAGTAGAATAAGAAGGAATTGATTTATGGCTAAGGATAAAGAAAAGAAAGTCAAAACTAAAGTTAAAGCAAAAACTAAAACTAAAACTAAAGCTAAGACTAGTGATAAAAGTGCCAATACTAAAAAAATACATATAAATCCTATTAAGTTTATTATAGATGAAATATTAATTCTTGTTAAATCTATTGGTATGGGTATTTTTAGCTTTTTTGATGGTATTGTTTCTTTTATAGTGTCATTCATTTTTTATACATTTTGGGGTATTAAGAATATAATATTGTTCTTTTGGAATTTATTCTTTAAAGGATTATTTGGTGAAATATATATAATGTTATATTCATGCTATAGTGGATTTATATATATATTTGGTACTATATTTGTAGATTTACCATTATTCTTATATGATAAAGCAAGTAAGGTTGCTTATAAATATTATAAAAAGTATAAAGATTATCAAGAAAAACAAAAGGCTAAAAAAGCCCTTAAGAAAGAAACATCTAAATCTCTTACTAAAACTATTGCTGACTATATAACTGAAAAGTATGAGAATTTATCATTTGTAAAAGAAGCAAGGGCTAAAAAAGAAGCAAGTTTAGTTGTTTTAACATTAGATCCAAATGGTGCTGATGCGATAAAGAGTGCTACTAAACAAACATATAGATATTTAATAAGAGATAAAGAAGGCAAGTTAGTTAAAGGTTATTTCCCAGCTTTTTCAAAAATGGATGTTTATTCTTATCTTACTGATGAAGGATATATTGTTTATGAAATTGTAACTAGTTGGGCTATAAATTTCTTTCATGCTGAAGCTACTGCATTTAAGCAAAGAATGAAAACTAAAGATTTAGTATTCTGGCTAACACAATTATCTACTTATATTAGAGCTGGTATTGCACTTGCTGATGCGGTTAAAATCTTAGCAAAACAAGATAAAAGAAGAAGATATAAGCCAGTATATGAATCTCTTATATATGAACTTACAATGGGAGAAAGTTTTAGTGATTCATTAAATAAGCAAGGTAATGTTTTCCCAGCATTACTAGTAAATATGATTAAATCTGCTGAGTTAATTGGTAATATTGAAGATACATTGGATGAAATGGCTGAATATTATCAAGAAGTAGAAGATACAAAGAGAGCTGTTGTTAGTGCGATGGCTTATCCATGCGTAGTATTGTTATTTGCAATAGGTATAGTTATATTTATGCTTACATATATAGTTCCTCAATTTGTTGGTATTTATGAATCAATGAATGCTGAACTTAATATAGTAACAATAATTACATTAAATATATCTGCATTTTTAAGAACGCAATATGGTAAAATAATTATTGTACTTGTAGTAATTGTAGTTTCTTATATAATTTTATATAAGAATGTTAAGGCATTTAGAACATTTATGCAGACAATATTTATGAAATTGCCAGTAGTTGGAAATATACTTGTATATAAGGAAATGTCATTATTTGCTCGTACATTTGCAACACTTCAAAAAAATAATGTACTTTTAACAGATAGTATTGATATCTTAGCAAAAATAACAAATAATGAAATATATAAATCAATAATGAGTCGTACAATAAATAACTTAATTAAGGGTGAAAAAATGAGTGAATCATTTAAAGATAATTGGGCTATTCCTGATGTTGCATATTATATGATTTTAACTGGTGAATCTACTGGTGAACTTGCTAATATGTTAGAAAAAATAGGTGATTATTATCAAAAATTAGAAAAGAATAGCGTTAATATGATTAAGACATTTATTGAGCCAGTGTTGATAGTATTCTTAGCAGTAGTTGTAGGATTTATTCTTATTGCAGTAGTTGTACCAATGTTTGGAATTTATTCAACAATCAGTTAGTAAAGTGGGGGATTATAATGATAGAAATATTTACAATGATATATATAACAATTATAGGAGCTATAATGGGTAGTTTTTTAGGATGTATGGGGTATAGAATTCCAAATAAAATAAAAACTACCTATCCAAGTAGCTTTTGTAATGATTGTGGAAAACCACTTAAATGGTATATGAATATACCAATAATATCTTATATTGTATTAGGCGGTAAATGTGCTTATTGTAAAAAACCAATCAATTTTATTTATCCATTCGTAGAAATAGCTTGTGCATTGTTATTTTTATGTAATTATTTGACTTTTGGATTTAATATGAATTTCTTTATAAGTACAATTATTACTTGTGCATTAATGGTTACTATTGTTAGTGATTTCTTATATTTTTATATTTCTGATAGAGTACTTATTATATCAGGTCTTGCTATTGTGATTACGTTATTTATATTTGAAACACCAGAAGTTGTATTTAAACATATAATTTCTGCTTCTGTTATATTTATATTTATGTATTTGATTAAATTACTTGGAAATGCAATATTTAGAAAAGAATCTTTAGGAGATGGTGATATAAAATTAATGGGAATTGTAGGGTTATCAATAGGTATAATGAATAGTCTAGTTTCATTATTTATTGCTTCTGTTGTTGGATTATTATTTTCATTTATAATAACTAAGAAGAATAAAGAAGGTATTATTCCATTTGGACCATTTCTTTTAATAGGTGCACTTATAACTTTATACTTTAGTGATGTGATAACTCCATTCTTACAAATGTATTTTTAGTACTAGAAATAGCACTATTTTTATTGTATATTTGGATGTGTAATATTAAAAAAAGAGGATTTATATTAGTATAGTTACTTGCTGTAACAGCAATAATCGACATACTAGTAGTACAGGATATTTTACACTTAAAAACTAAGAAAAATAAGTCTTTACAATATAAAATCATAGTGCTATAATGTATATATTCAAAACAAGGGATGAAGACGATATATAATTAAAGTTTATAGAGAACTAGTGCTTGGTGGAAACTAGTAACCATATTATATATAGATCACTTCTGATGTTATCTATGGATAAGATAGATACGCATGATTGCGTTAAAATAATGAAGTAAATAAAGGGATGGTACCGTCATAATGACTCCTTGTACTATTCCTTTTTATTTTGAAGGAGGAGAAATGAAAAAGTTTGAGAATTTAGAAAAAGGAACAGTAAATGAAGTAGAAGAAAAACAAATACTTAAATGGAAAAAAATGGATATTCTAAATAAGACTATTGAAAATAGAAAAGACTGTGAAAACTTTGTTTTCTATGATGGACCTGCTTATGCGAATGGATTTCCAGGAGTACATCATATGCTTGCTAAAATATTAAAAGATGCAGTATGTAAGTATAAAACAATGAAAGGATTTAAAGTAGATAGAAAAGTAGGATGGGATACTCATGGTCTTCCGACTGAAGTTAATGTTGAAAAACTACTTGGATTCAAAGATAAAAAAGATATTGAAGAATATGGTGTAGAAAAGTTTAATGCTGAATGTAAGAGAAATGTTAGAATGAATGAAAAAGAATTTGTTCGTTTAACTGATAGAATGGGTCAATTCATTGATACTGATAATGCTTATATTACATTTAAAAATGAATATATTGAAAGTGAATGGTGGATCTTAAAACAATTCTTTGATGCAGGACTTGTATATCATAGTCATAAGATTCTTCCATATTGTCCTAGATGTGGTACAGAACTATCTACTCATGAAGTAGCGGAAGGTTATAAAGAAATAGATGTTAATTCAGTAATTGTTCCATTTAAAATAAAAAATAGTGATGAATACTTTTTGGTATGGACAACAACTCCATGGACTTTAATTGCTAATGTAGCACTTTGTGTTAATCCTGATGAAGAATATGTTAAAGTTGAAAGCATGGGATATAAATTTATACTTGCTCATGCATTATGTAATAAAGTTCTAGGTGAAGATTATAAAGTTCTTGAAACATTTAAAGGTAAAGACCTTGAAAATACTGAATATGAACAATTAATGCCATTCTTAAAACCAGAAGGTAAAGCATTTTATGTAACATGTGATAATTATGTTACTATGGAAGATGGTACTGGTGTTGTACATATTGCTCCTGCATATGGTGCTGATGATAACAATGTATGTAGAAGATATAATATTCCAATGTTAAATCCAGTTGATTTAAGTGGATGCTATACAGAAGGTCCATGGAAAGGTAGACATGTAACTGATAGTGAGCTTGAAATAGAAATAATTAAATGGTTAAAAGAAAATGATAAATTATTTAAAAAGATTAAGATAAGTCATAATTATCCTCATTGTTGGAGATGTAAGAGTCCACTTATTTATATGGCTAAACCTGCTTGGTATATTAAAGTTAGTGAATATAGAGATAAGATGGTTGAAGCAAATAAACAAGTTAATTGGTATCCAGATTATGTAGGAGAAAAGAGATTTGGCAATTGGCTTCTTAATGCTCAAGATTGGGGAATCTCAAGAAGTAGATATTGGGGTTGTCCAATCCCTCTTTGGACTTGTGAATGTGGTCATATGGAAATGATAGGTTCTATAGATGAACTTGTAAATAAATCTATTGAAAAGATAGATCATGATATAGATTTACATAAACCATATGTAGATAATGTACATATTAAGTGTGAAAAATGTGGCAAAGCTATGAATCGTATTCCTGATGTAATAGATGTATGGTTCGATAGTGGAGCGGTTCCATTTGCTCAATATCATTATCCATTTGAAAATAAAGAATACTTTGAAACACATTTTCCAGCTGATTTTATTGCTGAAGGACTTGATCAAACAAGAGGATGGTTCTATTCATTAATGGCAATATCAGTATTCTTAACAGGTAAAGCTCCTTATAAAAATGTGCTTGTTAATGATTTATTACTTGATAAGAATGGTCAAAAGATGCATAAATCAAAAGGTAATGCAGTTGAACCATTTACTATTATAGAAAAGTATGGTGCTGATGCAGTACGTTGGTATATGCTATATACTAGTCCAGTATGGACTCCACTTAAATTTGATGAAGATGGTGTTAAAGATGTAAGTTCTAAATTTATAAATACACTTAAAAACACATATACATTCTTTGAAATGTATGCTAATACTGATAATGTTGATCCAAGAGAATTTGAAGTATCATATGAAAATCTTGAAGATATTGATAAATGGTTACTTTCTAAATATAATAATTTAGTAAAAGCTGTAACTCTTAATATGGATAAATATGATTTAAATAAAGTAGTACATTTAATACAAGACTTTGTATGTGATGATTTAAGTAATTGGTATATAAGACGTAATAGACGTAGATTCTGGGGAAGTGAACTAGATAATTCTAAGAAAGCCGTATATAAGACTACTTATGAAATTTTAGTTGGATTATGTAAAATGATATGTCCAATCGCACCATTTATAAGTGAAGAAATTTATACTAAACTTACAGGTGAAGAATCAGTTAACTTAAGTGATTATCCAGTATGTGATGAAAGTATGATAAATGAATCACTTGAAGAAAAGATGGATTTAGTAATTGAATTAATTAGTTATGCTAGAAATATTCGTGAAGAAGCTAAAATTAAAGTTCGTCAACCAATAAGTGAAGTTATATTTGAAGAAAAATATAAAGAAAAAATAGGTGAATTTGAAAGTTTATTTAAAGAAGAACTTAATGTTAAAAATGTTAATTGGACTAATGATTTATCTAAATATTTAACTGTTACATATAAACCTAACTTTAAAGAAGTAGGTAAGGTATTTGGAAGTGATATTAAAGCATTTGGTGAATACTTAAGTAATATTACTGAAGATGATAGTAAGAAACTTGAAAGTGGTGAACTTACTATTAAATTAAATGATAAAGAATATGAAGTAACACCTAATTATGTTATTAAAACAATTAATTCTAAAGATGGATATAAAGCAGTAATGTTAAATTATAAGACTGTTATTATAAATACTACTTTAGATAAAGATTTAATAAATGAAGGTATTGCAAGAGAAATAGTATCAAAAGTACAAAATTTAAGAAAAACAAGTGGATTTGATATTGCTGATAGAATAGATATGATATATAATGCTTCAAAAGAAGTAGTTGATGCGGTTAATGAATTTAAAGAATATATCATGGATGAAATACTCGCTTTAACTTTAGAAGAAAGTGATAAGGCTGAAACAGAATTTAAGATAAATGATTATGATATGAAAGTATCAATTAAACAAGTAAAATAATGGCTCATTTGAGTCATTTTTACTTGAAAAAATATCCTATTAATTATATACTTGTTATAGTAGGTGAGAATATGAAAAAGGCATTGATATTTTTATTGACATTTTTTATAGGATTTGCATTGATTAATGCAGATGAAGTATCAGATGTTGCATGCTTATATGATTTAGGAACGTATGGTAAAGTAGAGATACAAATAAATAATTATAATACTAATAATCCTTCTGTATCAATAAAGTGTCAGGATAAAGATACATATCAATATAAAAACTATAATAGTAAAAAAGTTTATAATAATTGTAAAGGTGAAAGTACAACTATGCCTTATGATTTCTTTAGCTATTCTAAAGATGAACATAGTTT
>PPYE01360932.1_pt1 | contig 11185 bp, 8 predicted proteins | sample 1559881 | NCBI WGS metagenome assembly PPYE01 (sample SAMN08240022, study PRJNA423297) | Human gut metagenome, whole genome shotgun sequencing project.
TGACATAGAGGGTATCCGTAGGGATGAAGTGCATGTCAGGGTTCTTGCTGCGTACCCAGTTCTTCAGGATGTTCTTGAGTTCGAACGGTTCGTCACCAAACTGCTTCTTGGCGTTCTCCGGATCTTGCTTGTAGAAGTCGAGAATCTGCTTCTTTGCTTCCGGCTCTACCGATACATATTCGTTGGTACCTGAACAGAAGTCGAGACGTGGCCAGGTGATTGGCACTGAAGGTGAGTTGTATGCAGGACGCATCATCTGGTCGATATACCAGTCGGTCTGCAGATAGCTCAGGTTACAAACGCGGGCATCTGTTCCTACACCTTCTACTTCCTGATTGTACCAGAGTGGGAAGGTATCGTTATCACCATTGGTGAAGATGATAGGGTTGCTCTTCTCCTGGAGTGACATCAGATAGTTCTGACCGAAATCACGGCAGGTATAGCGGTTAGAGCGGTCGTGGTCATCCCAAGTCTGTGAAGCCATCTGGATTGGGACGAGAAGTGTGATGACTGCTACGATAGCAGAAACGGCAGTACCGCTGAGCTTCATCTTCTGTTTCAGAAGGTTGATGATGGCGAGGACGCCAAGACCACACCAGATAGCGTATGCATAGAATGAACCGGCATAAGCATAGTCACGCTCACGTGGCTGCATAGGAGTCTGGTTCAAGTAGATGACGATGGCAAGACCTGTCATGAAGAACAGGAAGAATACCACCCAGAACTGCTGGATACCGATAGGAAGAGTCTCCTCAGTCTCCACGCCGTTCTTCATTACCTTGCGTTTGCGGGTATACCAAGCCTGCCAGAAGAGACCGATGAGACCGAGAATCAGTGGCATGCAGTAGAACACGTTGTGTCCCTTGTTCGCCTTCAGGTCGTCTGGCAATTTGCTCTGGTCGCCATAGAGTGCATCATCAATGAATGAGAAACCGGAAATCCAGTTACCATGTTCTGGTTCGCCATTGCCCTGAATGTCGTTCTGACGTCCGGCAAAGTTCCACATGAAGTAGCGCCAGTACATGAAGTTGCACTGATATGAGAGGAAGAAGCGGATGTTGTCAATCTGTGAAGGAACCTTCACCATGATGCTTTCACCGCAACGGTCGTAAGGTACCTGGGAACCTTCTACGCCACCCATCCAGTCTTCGTATGCTGAGGCATGAGCCGAACTGTACATACGAGGGAAGAGCATATTCTGTGCATAGACGTATTTGTTCTTATGACTTACTACAAAGTAGGAGTCCTTCTCATCTGCAGAAGCCTTCTCCTTGCGCTGGTAAACCGGTTCACCTTCCTTCATGACCGGCTTGCACATGTTGCCATCTACCTCAAGAGCTACCTGAGAGGTATAAGCCTGACCATAGAACAAAGGACGGTCGCCATACTGGTCACGGCTCAAGTAACTACCCAAGGTAAAGATGTCCTCAGGAGAGTTCTGGTCCATAGGAGGGTTGGCAGATGAACGGATTACGATGAGCGCATAGCTTGAGTAACCAATCATCAGCATCAGCATGCAGAGCAATGCTGTATTCTTGATGCGGGCAGAGATGAGAGGCAATACCTGCATCTTCTTCTTTGTGATGCCTGTTACCTCGTCAACACCTGTTGTGATTTCCTTCTTGCGCTTGTAGTTCAAGGCGAACCAGAGGGCTGCCAATACGATGACGCCACAGATTACGGCAGTCCAGCCATATCCATAGAAAGGAATACCGAGCATGCCGAAGCCGAGAACGAAGGCGATGTTCTGCTTCTTCTCGTTCTTTTCTGAGGCATTGTATGTCTCGTAGATACCCCAGATAACAGAGGCTACGAGGCAGATGATATATACGATTTCACCGGTATTGAATGGACAACCGAGCACGTTGACGAAGAACAGCTCAAACCATCCGCCTACGGTGATGATACCTGGAACCACACCATACAATACGGCAACTACTACCAGGAAGGAGAGAACCAGTGCCAGGAGCGAGCCCTTCAGGTTAGCATGAGGCACCTTCTTGTAGTAATAAACCAGTACGATGGCTGGAATGCAGAGCAGGTTAAGCAAGTGCACACCGATACTCAGACCTGTCATATAAGCGATGAGTACGAGCCAGCGGTCGCTATGAGGCTCATCGGCATGGTCTTCCCACTTCAGAATCAACCAGAATACCACAGCGGTAAAGGCAGAAGAGAAGGCATATACCTCACCCTCAACAGCTGAGAACCAGAAGGTATCGCTGAAGGTATAGATGAGGGCGCCCACCATACCGGATGCTTCAATGGCAATCAGTTTGCCGGTGGTCATCTCCTTCCAGTCACCGATGATAAGCTTGCGAGCCAAATGGGTGATGGTCCAGAAGAGGAACATGATGCAGACGGCACTGAGAAGTGCGCTCATCGTGTTTACCATCTTAGCCACCTGAGTGGTATCGCTGGCGAAATGTGTGAAGAAATTGCCCAAGAGCATGAAGAACGGTGCCCCTGGTGGGTGACCGATTTCCTGCTTGTAGGCAGTTGTAATAAACTCAGGACAGTCCCAGAAACTGGCTGTCGGCTCAATCGTGGAACAATAAACGAAAGCCGCAATGATGAATGCGACCCATCCAAAGATATTGTCCACCAATTTGTACTGTTTCATTATTGTTTAAACTTTAATGTATTATATTTCTATGTTTCCTATTATATAATGTGTATAAAACGTTGCAAAGATACTAAAAAGATGAGATAATCTTGAAGTTTGTTCTTGTTTTTTAGGCATTATTATATTATCTACCTAAACATTTAGAAAATGTTCTTCCAGTTTTTCTCTTGGCATATCTGCTGTATCGTGATAATGCAGATGATGGTTCACACAGGCGATGTGCTTCACGTTATTAAGCACTTCGGCAATGTCGTGGCTCACGATGATGATGGCGCATTCCTTGTTAATTTGCTCCAGCATCTCGTACATCTGCTTTTGAAATCTGCGGTCGATGTAGGTGTTTGGCTCATCGAGGATTACTACATCCGGCTTTGAGACAATAGCCCGGGCGAGGAGGACTCGTTGAAGCTGTCCACCGCTGAGGGCTGCGATGTGGCGGTCCTTGAATTCCATCAATTGCATACGTTCTAGACAATTGAGCACCTGCTGATGCTGCGTTTTCGTATATCTCGAAAAGAGACTCTTGGTCTTGCTGAGGCCAGAGAGCACCACTTCGTAGACGGAGATAGGGAACTGTTTGTCGAGGGAGTTGTATTGTGGGAGATAGCCCATTCGGATTTCCTTGACTTCCTGCCCATCTTTATAATATCTGATTCTTCCTTCTGTTGGCTTCATCAGTCCCAGAATGAGGCGCATGAGGGTGGTCTTGCCACCACCGTTTGGTCCGATGATGCCAAGATAATCGTCTTGATAGACGGTGAGATTGATGTCGTGGAGCACCTGTTTGCCATCGTATCCGGCGGACAGATGCTCAATCTCTATTAACTTTGAACTTTGTACGTCCAACTTTGAACTTTGAACTTTGAACATTGAACTTTATGATTAGTTATTGTTCTTTATACTTTTTATAAAATAATGGCGAGCCTACTTCCCAACCACTATTTCTTTGCCTTGTACTGCGGCGGCTGCTTCCTGCATCGCCCAGTTCCAATCGCCTTGCAATGGGTTGATATTCATTGGCTTGGTGTGGCTCTCGTTGATGAATGGGCACTTGGCTCCCTTCCTTCTTCCTCTATGGCTAGCTGCTCAAGCTGGTAGTCACGGGCAAAGTAGGTAAGGATAGGGTGATAAATCACAAACTTGCGTACCAAATCTGGGTTCTCTTTGAAACTTTCCTTGATGGTGCTGTCTCTCTTGTCGATGATGCTGAGCAGCGATTTGTAGTTCTTCTCGAAGAAAGTCTTGTGTTTTGGCTCCAGTTCGCAGAGTGCCTTGAGCATGTTGCTGGCGATGATGCGAGCGTTTTTGCAACTCATCCATACATGTGGGTCGATATTGCCGCCAGATGTTTGGGTTGGCTTGATGCCTACAGAGGTATCGATCACCTTCATGTCGGGAGCGTTGTCCTGCAGTTTCTTCATCCAAGTCTGCTCGAAGCCGATGCTGCCCACTTTCAGATAGAGTGCACTATTGGAGAGTTCCATCATCTGCTGGGCGTTTGGCTCGTATGTTTCTGGGTTGTTACCATTCGATACCATTACGTTGACATCTACCTTGTCTCCGGCAATCTTATCTACGAAATATTGGTAGGGAGGGATGGTAACGGTTACAGTAGGCTTGGCATTACTTTCAGCCATGCCAGCCTTTTGCTGGTTGCTTTTGCAGCCAACCATTAGGGTGCATATTATAATAAGGTATAAAAATCTCTTCATAATTAAACGATAAAACTCAGTCCATAGACTAATAAAACATATCTTAGTACTTTTCCGATGGTGATACTGAGTATCGAAATCGGAATATTGGCTCTTGTCAAGCCTAAAACGATGGTGATGGCACTTCCCAATAGTGGGAGAAAGGCGAAGAATCCCATCCAGGCGCCTCTGCCTGCCATGAAACGTTCAGCCTTATCCAGACTTTTTTTCTTCACATGCAGGTATTTCTCTATCCATTCCATCTTACCCATTCTGCCCACACCGTAGTTGAACATGGAACCAAGCACATTGCCGATGCTACCGTAGATAACGAGGGGGAGAGGCTCTAGTCCAGCTGCCTGCAAGCCTGCCATTACTGCCTCGCTGCTGAATGGGAAGAAAGAACCTGCCAGAAAAGCTGCAGCAAGCATGCCCCAATAGCCCCAGTCGATTAAGAAACTGATAATCCAACTCATTGTCAATTCGTCATTTAATAGGTCTGATGCAGCGTTTCAACACATCAAACTTTATCCGTGGATACTTAATCCTTGAACTGCCTGTAATAATACAGTTTCAGGAATGAATATATTGTATAATAATATCAAGACAGTCATCACGAGCATCATGATAAACATGATATTGGTTATTTTTCCCTTGGTATAGGTGATGAAGTGAGCGATGAGTGGTGCCGTGTTTACTATCATGATGCTGCCTAACTCCTTGATGTGCTGAGGCTGCAGGATGATGAAGGCGAGGCTCACGAAGTTCACCATGGTGAACGACTCGTATATCATTCTCGTACGAATCTTGTCAGCATATGCTGTGTGCAGGAAGTGGATGGAACCGATAATGCCCAGAATGGTGATGAATATCAGGTTGACGACTTCATGGTCGGTTACCCTTGAATAATCAAACAACTCATGATAGTTGATGAATTCTGTAAAATGGCTGACAAGTCCATCGATGTTGTTGGTATAGGCATAGTATCCTGCCGCGAACCAGTAAGGCAGGATGATTCCGATGAGTGAGGCAAATAAGTTTCTGATACTGAAGGAATTGGTGAATACCATCATCATCAGCCATAATATCGGTAAGAAATAACCTATCTGTATGAATACCATCGAAGCGAGTCCGATACAGGTAAAGGCATAGAAAGTCCATCCTGCCGACCGTTTATCCTGATAGCTATTCCATATAATGAGATAGAAGGCGATGAAACACATCGACACGATATTGGCTTTATAAGATGGGGTTGGTAGACTAGTCATGGTGACTAGTACCAGAAAACTGCACGAAACCATTCGGCTGTAGGTACGCATCAGAGAGTTGTGGTTGTTGAGTTCTACCATCAGTAATGTAGATATGATGGTAAAAGCAAAATTAAGCCAAATGTTACCCTCTATAAAACCTACTGCAACCCAAACCAAGGTGGCAAGGGTTGCAGTGAATGGTAATGCGTAGCGACTAGGTGCTACTTTATTTTGAAAAGTTTTTTTTCTTAACATCTATATTAGTGTTTAGTGATTAATGTTTAATTTTTACTTCTGAAGTAAACGATAAGGCATCTGCCTAATTAATCATTAATCACTACTAATTAAACATTACTTAAAGGTCCTGTCCGATGTCTGAACGGAAGTACTTGTCGGTGAACTGAATCTTCTGGGCCTCGGCAAAGCTCTTCTTCAAGGCTTCTTCCTTGTCCTTGCCGTAGCTGCTTACGCAGATGACACGACCACCGTTGGTTACTATGTCGCTTTTCAATCGGAGCATGACACTTTCTGTCTCAGGGTCGCCCATACGGCAGTTGTACTCGATGACCATTGGCTCGCCCTCAACGTTGATCAGTCCGAAGAAGATGAAGCCCTTGTAGTCGATGTTCTCTTCTGCAAGTCCCTCTACTGTAGGACGGATAATGCGCTCGTCTACCTTCTGCATCCATTCCTTGGTAGCGAATGGCACAGGGGTAACACTACCCATACCGCCTGTATTCAAACCGGTATCGTGCTCACCGATACGCTTGTAGTCCTTAGCCTCAGGCAAAATCTTATAGTTCTTGCCATCTGTGAGAACAAAGACAGAGCATTCGATGCCGCTCAGGAATTCCTCGATAACCACACGTGCAGAAGCATTGCCGAACATACCGCCCAGCATCTCCTTGAATTCCTTCTTAGCCTCTTCCAAAGTAGGGAGGATGAGAACACCCTTACCTGCGCACAAACCGTCAGCCTTCAATACGTATGGAGCCTTCAAGGTCTCCAGGAATTTAAGACCTTCCTCTACATGCTCGCCATCGAAAGTCTCGTATTGAGCTGTAGGAATGTTGTGGCGCTTCATAAACTTCTTGGCGAAGTCCTTGCTGCCTTCCAATACAGCACCAGCCTTTGAAGGACCGATTACAGGAATGTTCTTGGTGCGAGGATCGGTTTTGAAGTCGTCATAAACACCCTTTACCAATGGGTCTTCAGGACCAACAACAACCATATCAACACCGTTCTCGACAGCGAAGTTCTTCAGAGCCTCGAAGTCGTCAGCCTTGATATTCACGTTCTCGCCGACATTCTGAGTACCGGCATTACCTGGAGCGATAAAAAGTTTCTCACACTTTTCGCTCTGAGCGATTTTCCAAGCTAAGGCGTGCTCGCGTCCACCGCCTCCTAACAATAATATTTTCATCGTTGTACGTTTAATTGTTCCTCTGATATTTTACCTTAGGATACTTAATTTCTCCATTTTGCTGCAAAGTTACTAAAATCCTATGAATTAGGCAAAATATTTACATAAAATATATTTTTTTGCAAGTTTTACTTCAAATAGTCGAAGAAGTAATTGCTGATGCGCTCATGCAAGTGAGTGCTTTGGTGACCTCTCATGTTATGAGGTTCGCCTGGGTATACGAAGAAATCTGGCTGTGTACCTGCTGCGATACATGCCTTCAGGAAGGTGAGGCAATGCTGTGGTACTACAGTTACATCGTTCAAGCCCTGGATAATCTGCAGCTTACCCTTCAGGTTCTTAGCCTGATAGAGCAGGGATGTCTTCTTGTAACCCTCTGGGTTGGTCTGTGGGGTATCCATATAGCGCTCGCCATACATCACCTCGTACCAGTGCCAGTCGATTACCGGACCGCCGGCTACGCCTACCTTGAATACGTCAGGATAGTTGGTCATCAATGAGATGGTCATGAATCCTCCGAAGCTCCAACCGTGAACACCAATCTTGTCGGCATCTACGTATGGCAGGGTCTTCAGATACTCTACACCCTTCATCTGGTCCTTCATCTCCACCTGACCCAGCTGGCGGAAGGTTGCCTGCTCGAAAGCCTTGCCACGGTTCTCGCTGCCACGGTTGTCGAGGATGAAGAGAAGATAGCCCTTTTCTGCCATGTAGGTTTCCCAGCCACGGCTAGAGTAGTTCCAGCGGGCATCCACGTTGTGGGCGTGAGGACCGCCATATACATATATAATAGTAGGATACTTCTTGTTGGGGTCGAAGTTCACTGGCTTCACCATTCTCCAGTAGAGGTCGGTCTCGCCGTCGTCAGCCTTGATGGAACCGCAGCTGTACTCAGGCACGTTGTATCCCTTCCAAGGGTTCTCTGCTGTGAAGTAAGCGGTACGCTTGCCGTTCTCGGTGTTCACGATGGCTATCTTGCGAGGCACGGTTGGGGTAGAGTAGTTATCATAGATAAACTGTCCGTTCTCGCTCAGGGTAGCGTTGTGCCATCCTTTGCCGCAATCATCCATCATGGCGCGCTTGCCGGTTTTGGTATCTACCACGAAGATGTTTCTTTGGATAGGAGAGCACTCGTTAGATGCGATGATGATGCTCTTGCGCTTGGCGTTGAAGCCGAGCACTTCCATCACCTCCCATTTGCCCGATGTCAACTGCCGGATTGAAAGGGAAGAGTGAAGAGTGGAGAGTGAAGAATTCTCTTGCTTTTTGGATGAAGATTCAGCATTTGAATTCTTCGTTCTTCGTTCTTCGTTCTTCACTTTACAGAGGTAGAGGTGGTTGTAGCCATCCTTGCGGCTCTGCATGATGAAGCTGTTGTTGTCCCAAGGCAGGAACTGGATTGGGTGGCAAGGTTCTACATACTTCTCATCGGTCTCGCGATAGAGTTCGCCGGTCTTCTCTCCGGTTTCTGCGCTATAGGCGGTAAGGCGACAGTCGTTTTGGTCGCGGTTCAACTCAAACATGTAGATAGTCTTGCTGTCTGGGCTCCATGCGATGTTGGTGAAGTAGCGGTCTGTAGGATCGCCAGCCTTCAGATAGATGGTCTTGCCGGTCATGCAGTCGAACACGCCTACGGTCACCTTATGAGATGTCTCGCCCGTCATCGGATACTTGTCTGGTGCAGGCTTGGCGCAGCAGGTCTCTGTCTCAGGATGATTGAAGTAATCAATCTCCGGGATATCCACCTGCGGATAATCTGTTACCATGCTCTGGTCCATGCGATAGAAGGCGAGCAGTTCGCCGTCAGGGCTCCAGAAGGTACCTTTGCTGATGCCGAACTCATCGCGGTGAACACTCTGACCATAAACGATTTCTCGGCTGCCATCCTTTGATATCTGAAAATCGTGCGATTTCTTCTCTCGGGTCATGGCATTGTTGGCTACGTTGAAGGTGCGCACATAGAGGTTGCTTCCCTTAAGATAGGCGAATGCATTCTGCTGGGCGTTCGCCTCGAGGAGGTTTTCGCCGTCAGCAAACTCCATCTCGCTCAGCAGCTTATGCTTCTTGAAGTCGATGGTATAGGTCTTGCTGCCATTGCTTACCATTACGATGCTCTTGCCTGCAAAAGGGAACTGAGCGTTGTAGAGGGCTCTTACCTTGATGTCCTTGGTAGGAGCAATCCACTGGTTGATATCGTTGATGCCGAAGAGTTTGGTCTCCTTGCCCGTAGCCTTGTTCACGAGATAGCAAGCCTCCACGTCCTGGCGGATGAGTTCATTTCCCCACCAGGTGCACCAGCGGTTCTTTGCCACCATGTTGCGATAGTTATGCCCACCGAAGTTCAAATCTTCCAAGGTGAAGGTCTTTTCACCCTTCTGTGCAGGAACCACGCCCTGAGCTTGTATCTCGGTTGCATTCATTGCCATCATGGAAATCATTGCTGCAAAAGATAATTTATAAATTGAATTCTTTAGATTCATTGTTATTTTGTTTGTTGATTGAATGAATAAAAACCTTGATGTGGCAGAATGCCACGTCAAGGTCTTGTATAGTTTGATGCGTAGTTTTTAATCCTCATCATCGAAGTCGGTGTTGAAGCTAGGCTTGCCACCACGCTTTCCTCCGAAATCACGACCACCGCGACGGTCTCCCTTGAATCCGCCACGCTTGTCTCCCTTTTCAAAGCGTTTGCCTCCGAAATCTCTGCCACCCTTGCGGTCTCCCTTGAATCCGCCACGCTTGTCGTCACGGTCGTTGCCACGCTTTCCGCCGAAGCTGCGTCCGCCCTTGCGGTCATCATCATCGTGGCTTCGTCCGCCACGGCGAATCTCATTGCGGCGCTTTTCAAAGTCTTCCAGGCGATGGCTATGGAACTGGAAGCTGCGGATGTCTGCATCCTCGTTTTCTGTCTCCTCGCTTACGCGTTTCTTAAACTCGCGCTCTTTCTTGAAACGATGCTTCTGAGCCATTTCGCGCTTCTCGGCTTCGGTCTTGACAATACCGCCTTCAGAGCGGAATTCCTTCATCTTACCGTCGAACATCACGTACTTGCGGAATTCGCATTCCAAACTTCCGTTGTATACAGGAATCTTGATAGATGGCTTCAGACCAATCTGCTCAAAGCATTCCTCGCGGTAACTCAATACCCAAGCCTCGTTGCCTGCGAAAGCCTTCTTGAAGCGCTCGCCAATCATCTTGTAAGTATTCAAGAGGTTAGGGGTAGAGATACGCTCTCCGTATGGAGGGTTCATCACGATGATGCTCTTCTCTGCTGGCTGAGTGAAGTTCTTGAAATCTTGCTGTGAAATCGTTATATCCTTGGTCAAACCTGCAGCACGTACGTTGAGATTAGCTGTATTTACAGCCTTCATATCTACATCATAACCGTAGATGTGGTGCTCAAACTCGCGCTCCTGAGAGTCATCATTGTAAATCATGTCGAAGAGATCCTGATCGAAATCGTTCCACTTCTCGAAGGCAAACTCCTTGCGGAATACACCTGGAGAGATGTTACGGGCAATAAGTGCTGCTTCGATAGCGATGGTGCCAGAACCACACATAGGATCGATGAAGTCGCATTCGCCCTTCCAGCCGGTCATCAGGATCATACCTGCAGCCAGAACCTCGTTCAATGGAGCCTCAACCTGCTCCTGGCGGTAGCCACGGCGGTGCAAGCTCTCGCCACTAGAGTCAAGACTCAAGGTAGCGTTATCTTCTGCGATATGGATATTAAGACGGATGTCTGGGTTGGATACGCTGATGTTAGGACGTGTGCCCTGCTTCTCGCGGAACCAGTCTACGATAGCATCTTTTACCTTGTAAGTAACAAAGCGTGAGTTGCGGAATTCCTCTGAGTAAACTACTGAGTCTACAGAGAAAGTCTTCTTCACGTCCAAGATGTCATCCCACTTGATCTTCTGAATCTGATCATACACTTCTTCGGCAGAACGAGCCTTGAAGTGCTTGATAGGCTTTAAGATACGGATGGCTGTGTGCAACTGGAAGTTGGCACGATACATCATTTCCTTGTCGCCTGTGAAAGATACCATACGGCGACCTATCTGTACATTGTTGGCACCCAACTGGGTGAGCTCCTCAGCCAAGACGGGCTCCAGACCCATGAAGGTCTTGGCAATGAGTTCAAATTCCTGTTCCATTATTGAATTCTATATCTAATAAACTTTGTTTTTCTTTT
>PPYE01740812.1_pt1 | contig 11185 bp, 10 predicted proteins | sample 1559881 | NCBI WGS metagenome assembly PPYE01 (sample SAMN08240022, study PRJNA423297) | Human gut metagenome, whole genome shotgun sequencing project.
TCAAGGCCGACGTCCAGGGCAGCGTGGAGGCCGTGAAGGCCTCTTTGGAGAAGCTCTCCAACGACGAGGTCAACGTCCGCGTCATCCACGGCGGCGTGGGCGCCATCAACGAGTCCGACGTGATGCTGGCTGCCTCTTCCAGCGCCATCATCGTGGGCTTCAACGTCCGGCCCGACGCGGCCGCCCGGGACGGCGCCGTGCGGCAGAACGTGGATATGCGCATGTACCGCGTCATCTATGACTGCATCGACGAGATTACCGCCGCCATGAAGGGCATGCTGGCTCCCAAGTACCGGGAAGTGGTGCTGGGCCACGCGGAGGTCCGCCAGACCTACAAGGTCTCCGGCGTGGGCACCATCGCCGGCTGCTACGTCCAGGACGGCAAGATCGTGCGCAACTGCTCCGTGCGCGTGGTGCGTGACGGCATCGTCATCCACGAGGGCCACCTGGCCTCCCTCAAGCGCTTCAAGGACGACGCCAAGGAGGTCGCCGAGAACTACGAGTGCGGCATGACCGTAGAGAAGTTCAACGACATCAAGGAAGGCGACATCATCGAAGGCTTCACTATGGAGGAGATCCCCCGCTAAAAGGCGTGCTTCTTTGTTCGCCTCTTCCCCGTCGCCTTCCTGCACCGCTATGCGGTGCTCCGCGTCAGCGCTTCCAAGCGCTTCGGGCCTTGCCCGAAGCCTTGCCGCAGGCAGGCTCCGCCTGCCGAGGATGGTCCCCGGGTCTCCCTGCGAAACCCCTGTTTCGCAGGGAAGGCGACATTATCGAGGGCTTCACCATGGAGGAGATCCCCCGCTAAAAGGCGTCTCCACGGACCATACCATTACCAATCACTTTGAGGGCGGCGGCGCCAGCGCCGCCGCCCCTTCTTTTATCGAAGAAAGGAGGCCCATTCATGCCCAGCAATCGAATCGGCCGCATCAATGAAGAGATCCAGCGGGAGCTGAGCGACCAGCTCCGCCGCCTGAAGGACCCCCGGGTGTCCCAGACCGGCATGGTCTCCATCACCCGGGTGGACACCACCGGCGACCTGCGCTATGCCCGGGTCTATATCTCCGTTCTGGACAAGTCCCAGGAAAAGGACGTGCTCCAGGGCCTCAAGTCCGCCGCAGGCTTTTTGCGGCGGGAGCTGGGGCATGCCCTCCAGCTGCGCTATACGCCCCAGCTGCAATTCGTGGCGGATGACTCCATCCTCCACGGCGCCCACATTCTGGAGGTACTGCGTCAGGTAGAGCGGCAGGACGAGGCCCGCTCCGCTGAGGACAGCGCACCGGAAACGGAGGCGTGAGCATGCTGACGGTAGATCAGGCCGCGGCGCTGCTGCGGCAGCTGGACCGGGTGCTCATCCTCACCCACGTGCGCCCGGACGGGGACACGGTGGGCTGCGCGGCGGCGTTGTGCGCCGCCCTGCGTGCCCTGGGCAAGACGGCATATCTGCTGGATAACCCGGAGCTGACGGAGACCACCACGCCCTACTTCGCCCCCTATACGGCTCCGGCGGATTTCGTGCCGGACCATGTGGTGTCCACGGACGTGGCTACCACGGCCCTGCTGCCGGAAAACGCCCTGCCCTATGTGGGCCGCATCGACCTCGCCATCGACCATCACCCCTCCTTTGAGCGCTTCGGCCGGGAGAACATCCTGCGCGCCGAGGCGGCCGCCTGCGGTGAGCTGATGTACAGCATTCTCTCCCGCCTGGGCCCCATCACCCCCGAGATCGCCCTGCCCCTTTACGTGGCCGTGTCCACGGACACGGGCTGCTTTGCCTACGGCAACACCACCGCAGATACCCACGCGGTGGCGGCGGCCCTTATCCGCACGGGCATCGACTACCACACGGTGAACAAGGTGTTCTTCCGCACCAAGAGCCGCAAGCGCATGCAGCTGGAGGGTGCCATGCTCAGCGCCTGCGAGTTCTATGACCACGACCGGGTGGCGGTGCTGTCCGTGCCCCTGTCCCTCATGGCCCGGTTCGAGGCCACGGAGTCCGATGCCGAGGACCTCAGCGCTCTGGGCGGCCAGATCCAGGGGGTGGACTGCGCCATCACCATGCGGGAGCTGAGGCCGGATGTGTGGAAGATGTCCCTGCGGACCGGCAGCCGCATCAACGCCACGAAGGCCTGCGGCCTTTTGGGCGGAGGCGGCCACGCCGCAGCCGCCGGCTGCACGGTGGAGGCCCCCTGGCAGGAGGCCAAGGAGCAGATCCTGGCAGCCGTGGCCCAGGTGGCCGGCGACTATGCCGGATGACCGGCAAATCCAAGTGAAGTGAGGACACTCTATGCCAAACGGCATTGTGATCATCGATAAACCGGCGGACTGGACTTCCATGGACGTGTGCGCCAAGCTCCGGGGCATCCTGAATGAGCGGCGCATCGGCCACGGCGGCACCCTGGACCCCATGGCCACCGGCGTGCTGCCGGTGTTCGTGGGACAGGCCACCCGGGCGGTGGAGTTCGCGGAAAACGGGGAAAAGGAGTATCTGGCCGGGCTGCGGCTGGGCCAGGTGACCGACACGGAGGACACCTCCGGCCGCGTGCTGGAAAGCTTCCCGGTCACCGTCACCGCCGCGGACGTAGCGGCGGCGCTGGAACCTTTCCGGGGTCCCATCCAGCAGATCCCCCCTATGTACTCGGCCATCAAGATCCAGGGGAAAAAGCTCTATGAGCTGGCCCGCAAGGGTCAGGCGGTGGAGCGCAAGCCCCGCAGCGTCACCATTTACGAGCTGGAACTGGTGGAACAGGTCAGTGAGACGGACTATGTGCTGCGCTGCCGGTGCTCCAAGGGCACCTATGTGCGCACCCTCTGCCACGACATCGGCCGCTCCTTAGGCTGCGGCGGCACCATGTACAGCCTGCGGCGCACCATGGCCGCCGGCTTCACCCTGGACGACGCCGTAACGCTGGAGGACGTGCAGCGCCAGGGAGAGGAACTTCTTCTCCCCACGGACAGTCTCTTCTCCCAGCACCCCATTTTGCTTCTCAAGTCGGAGAAGCTGGAAAAGCGGGTGCGCTGCGGCAACCCCATCTCTCTGCCCGGCACAGCCGACGGCACCTACCGCGTTTACAGTCAGGACCGGCAGTTTCTCTGCCTGTCCCAGGCCAGGGGCGGCACCCTGACTTCCATCAAGAATTTCTTTGGAGCGTAATACCATGTCCATCAAGGAAAAAGTCATTGCCCTGGGCTTCTTCGACGGAGTCCATCTGGGCCACGCGGCGCTGCTGCGGCGCACGGCGGAGGAGGCCGCCGCCCGGGGCGTCACCCCTGCGGTATTCACCTTTGACCGTCCCCCCAAGGAGGTCATCACCGGCCAGCCCTGCCCCCTCATCAACTCCGCGGAGGACCGCCGGGGCCTCATCCGCCGGCTCTACGGCATCGACGAAGTGCTGATGGTGCCCTTTGACCACGAGATGATGACCACGCCCTGGGACGATTTCGTCCGGGACATCCTCATCAAGCGGTATCACGCCGTGCATCTGGTGGCCGGCCACGACCATCACTTCGGCCACAAGAACGAGGGCTCCCCCGAGGGGCTGCAGGCTCTGTGCGCCCAGCTGGGCCTGGGCTGCGACATCATCCCCAAGGTGGAGGTGGCAGGCATCACCGTCAGCTCCACCTACATCCGCCGCCTGGTGGAGCTGGGGCAGATCGACCGGGCCAACCGCTTTTTGGGCCACCCCCATACCCTGACGGGCGTGGTGCGCCACGGACGGGGCCTGGGCTCTTCCCGCCTGTTCCCCACGGCCAACATCACCATCCCGCCCCATGTACTGGTGCCCAGCCACGGGGTCTATGTGACCCGGGTCATCCTGGACGACGGCAGCACCTATCCCGCCGTCACCAATGTGGGTACCCGGCCCACCGTGAACAACGGCTCCGACGTGACCGTGGAGGCGTGCCTGCTGGACTTTGCCGGAGACCTCTATGGCCGGACCATGCGTCTGGAGTTTTTCCAGCACCTGCGCGACGAGATGCGCTTTGACTCTCTGGACGCCCTGAAGGCCCGGATCGCCGCGGATGCGGAGACCACCCGCCGCTACTTTGTGGAGCATACCGAATTATAAAAAGGAAGGACAGGCCGAGCCTGTCCTTCCTTTTTTATTATACCATGACGGCGGAGCCGGAATGGTATAACGCCATGTTTTTCGGCTGCCCCGCAAGGGGCGAGAAAAAATGGCTCAAATCAAATGATGATGGCCGCTTTGCAGTCATTATACCAGCGCCGCGATGAGCCACACCATGCCGATGCCGCCCGCCCCCAGCAGCGTGTAGACCGCCGGGCTCAGATCCCGCCACGCCCTGCTGAAATGGCCGTGATCGCCGCCTGCGTAGTTGCGGGCCACCCGCTTGGCCTCCTCCACCAGATCCCGGGCGGTGACGCCCTCTCCGGCGGCGTCGTTGCGCACGATGAAGATGGCCTGCTCAAAATACCGCTGATCCGGGGAGTCCACCACGACCACCCGTCTGGAAATACCTTTTACCATCCGCTTCACGCCTCCTGTAACCACAGTTTTGATACTTCCATTTTGTCTCAGCGCATGCGGATTTATACAGCCTCACACCATTTTTGCGCCGCCTTCCGGCGGAAGATACAATACCTGCACGCCGCAGTCGTCCTGCAGGCCCTCCCGGCGCACGCTTTCAGCCAATATAAGCGTGGCCAGAGCCTGGGGATCGGTCCCCTCCCAGCCGGCCAGCAGGTCCTGGAGCCACTCGTCGTGGTTCGCGTCCGCTACGCCGTCGCTGATGAGCACCGCAAAGCTCCCCGGCGCCAGCGTGGCCCGGGTCACGTCCGGGACCGCGTCCGCTCCCCGCAGCCCCACCGGCAGCGCGCCGCCGGTGATGCGCCGCACCGTCCCGTTTTTCTTCACGTAGCTGGGGGCGGCGCCGAACTTATAAAATACCGCCTCTCCCGTCTCCGTCCGACAGGTGAGCAGGTCTACGGTGGTAAAGCTGCCTGTGTCGGCCCCCCGCAGGGCCATGGCAGAATTGAGGGTCTTGAGGGCGGACTCCGGCTCGATGCCCGCCTCCAGGAATTGGCGCAGCAGGCGGCAGGTCAGCGCCGACTCCTTGCGGGCCTCCTCCCCGGTACCCATGCCGTCGGAGAGCAGCAGGCACAATAGCCCCGCCTCCGTGGAAAAGGAGGCCAGCGTGTCCCCGCACACCTTCTCCCCCTCCCGGGGCCGCAGGGCCGCACCGATGCGCCCGTGGGGGGCGCCGGCGGATACCGGCGCCGACTCCAGCGTGGCGGCGGTGGCCGTCAGCAGCTCGCTGAGCTGGGCATACTGGCCCCGGGCGCTGCGGCGTGTATCCTCCAGCTCCCGGCGGTACTGCCGGCGCAGCAGATAGGCGGTCAGCTCACCATTGATGGCACTGATGAGCTCCGGCAGATGGATGCAGCGGTCGGCAAAGTAGGCGGGGAAGTCCTTGGCCATGGCTCGCCCCCGCTCCAGGAGAAAGGGGGTTGCGTCGTTCATGGCGTTGAAGGTGCCCGTATATTCCCGCTGCCAGCAGTGCTCGCACAATGCACAGTTGCGGCATACCTTCTCCGCCGCCCGGTCAAAGACCACCGCCGGGTTTTCCTCCGTGGATGCCTGGGGCACCCGGCCCATGCTGTCATAGAGATCCCGCAGCGCCGCGGCCGTCCGGTCCAGGCGGCTGCGCAGCCGGTCCCCGGCGGCACCGGCAGGCTCCCCCTGGGGCCGCAGCACCCGTTTTCCGCCGAAGAGCCGCCCGGGCAGCATCAAAAAAACGCCCGCACCGAACACGGCCTCCAGCATCAGCGGCCGGGCCAGGGGGTGCTGCACCGGCAGCAGCGCCAGAAAGACCGCTGCCAAAAACGAACCGGCGCACCGTCCCCGCCGGCCCTGACGGAGACCTGCCAAAAGCCCGCCCAGGCCGTAGGCTCCGCCGAAGAGCATGCTGCCGGAGGCGGCGCAAAGATCCGTCACCAGGCCCGTGCCAAGGCCCATGGCGGCCCCCGCCGCAGCGCCCCGCTGACAGGCGGCATACACCACCAGCGCGCACTCCAGCGCCCGTCCGGCGGACAGCTCTCCCACCGTCACATCCCCCAGGGTCAGCAGGAGGGACATGGTCAAAAACAGCACGCCGTCCGGTTCCAGCCGCTCCTGCCCCATCCGCAGAAGGGGCCGGTAAAACCAGGCGGCAGCGCCGGTGAGCAGTGCGGAGGCAAGGCATGGCGCCGCGTCCGCAAGCGGCGAGAGGGACTGGGCCACATAGATGATCCCCACCGTCAAAAAAAGGCCCGCCGCCACCACCGCGCTCCAGCGCCGGTCCTCCACCGCCCGCCAGCCCCGCAGGGCCTGGGCGGTGGTGAAGATCAGGGCGGCGGTGGCCAGAAACGGCAGGCCCTGGGCAAAGTCCATGAATACCAGTGCCCCCAGGCCCGCTCCCGCCAGCGCGGCGCCGCCTCCCACGCCCGGCCCGGCGGCGGACACACACCCCAGGGCAAAGGGGGCGTAGCCCCCCGGGCAGCGGGCAGCGCAAAGCGCCGCCGTCAGAAAAAAGCGGATCCCCGCCGCCAGCAGCCGCGCCCGCTGCTCTTTCCCCAAAGTGATCTGACCGTGCTGCACAGCCTGTCCCTCCCGCATCCGTAGTTTTCCATCATTTTACAGGTCTCCGCCGGAAAAAGCCGTCGGGAAATGGTACGGTGCGGAATTTTCGCTCCCACGTTCCGGGTGGACTTTTCCCGTGGGACATGATATGATGATTTGAGTTTTGATTTGGAAAGGGGCTTTTTTATGCGCATCGGAACCGTGGAGATCGATTCCCGTCTGGCACTGGCGCCCATGGCCGGCGTCACGGACGTGGCGTTCCGGCAGATCTGCCGGGAGCTGGGCGCCGGCTATACCATCACGGAGCTGATCTCCTCCAAGGCCCTTTGCTATCACGATAAAAAGACGTTTTCCCTGCTGCGCCAGGCGCCGGGGGAGCATCCGGCCGCCGTGCAGATCTTCGGCAGCGACCCGGTGTGCATGGCGGAGGCGGCCCAGATCGCCATCGCCGAGACCGGGGCGGACATTCTGGACATCAACATGGGCTGTCCCATGGGCAAGATCGTCAATAACGGCGACGGTGCCGCCCTCATGAAAGACCCGGACAAGGCCGGGCGCATCGTGGAGGCGGTGGTAAAAGCCGTGTCCGTGCCGGTGACCGCCAAGTTCCGCCGGGGGTGGGACATGGGCAGCTGCAACTGCGTGGAGTTCGCCCAAACGCTGGAGCAGGCGGGCGCCTCCGCCGTGGCGGTCCACGGCCGCACCCGGGCCCAGGTATACGGCGGCACGGCGGACTGGAACTGCATCCGCCAGGTAAAGGAGGCCGTCTCCATCCCCGTCATCGCCAACGGCGACATCTGGAAGCCGGAGGACGCGGCGCGGATCCTGCGCCACACAGGGGCGGACATGGCCATGATCGGCCGTGGGTGCTTTGGCAACCCCTGGATCTTCCAGCAGGCCAAGGCCGTGCTGGAAGGGCGGGAGATCCCGCCCCTGCCGCCTCTTTCGGAGCGGTGCGACACAGCGGTACGGCAGTTCGAGCTGGCAGCCCAGGCCAAGGGCGAGCGGGTGGCCGTGCTGGAGGCCCGGCGGCACTACTGCTGGTATCTCAAGGGCGTGCCCCACTCCGGCTATTATAAAGAGAAGATCGTGCAGATGAACACCCTGGAAGACGTGTATCAGGTGACGAAAGGGATCAAAAGGGATCTGACATGAGAGACTTGCAGGAAGAAAAATGGGTAGCGGACTCCAGGCGGGGCGATACGGCCGCCTTTGAGTCGCTGCTGCGGCGCTATGAAAAGCGGGTACTGGCCTTGACGGGGCGCATGTGCCGCAACCCGGAGGATGCCCAGGAGGCCGCCCAGGAGGCGTTCTTGGCCGCCTGGCAGGGCCTTCCCTCGTTCCGGGGGGACGCCAGCTTTTCCACCTGGCTCTATCGGCTGGCCTCCAACGCCTGTGTGGACCTGCTGCGGCGGGAGGGCCGGCACAGCGGCGCCGCCGGTCCCTCCCTCAACGACGAGGAGATCTCCCTGGATGTACCGGACACGTCTCCCTCCCCCCAGGAATCGGCGGAGCGCAAGGAGCTGCGCGAGCAGATCGAGGCGGGGCTCCAGTCCCTTTCGCCGGAGCACCGGCAGGTGCTCATCCTGCGGGAGATCCACCAGCTCAGCTATGAGGAGATCGCCCAGTCCCTGGCGCTGGATCTTGGCACAGTGAAATCCCGCATCAACCGGGGACGAAAGCAGCTGAGAAATTTTTTGATCCGCAGCGGGAACTTTTCTCCGCCATCTGCGTCCAAAAAAACAGGAAAGGAGGGCTGAACAATGAAAGAATGCACCTCATTTGAAGCCCTGCTGGATTCGTTTGTGGACGGAGCGCTTTCTCCGGAGGAAATGGCCCGTGTCCAGTCCCATCTGGACCAGTGCCCCGCCTGCCGGTCCTACGTGGACGATGCCCTGGCCATCCGGGCCGCTCTGGGCAGCTGGGAGGATACTCCGGTCCCGGAGGGCTTTGAACGCCGCGTCATGGATGCGGTCCGGGCCCATCCCCGCCGCCGGCGCACCCCCTGGAAAAAGGTGGTGCTGCCTCTGGCCGCCTGCTTCGCCGTGGCCATTTTGGCACTGCCTCTGCGTACGCAGCTTTTGAAATCCCCGGAGCAGACCCCCGCCCCCGCCGCCCAGACGCCTCAGACGGCCCAGTCCGAAGCTTCCGCCGAGGAAACTGCCCCGGCCACGGAGGCGGACCTGGCGCCGGATGTGGAGACGCCTGTCCAGGAGGACGCCGCCGGGCAGCAGCTCCGTGAGGCCCCCGCTTCTTCGGAAGCGAGCGAGAGCACCGATTCTGCGGCCCAGCCGCCCCGGATGCTGACCGGGGAAAACGGCGCAGGCAGTGCCGACGAGCCCCAGGTCTACCTGGCCTCCGGCAATCCTGCCGCCCAGGACCAGCCCCCCGTGCAGGACGAAGAGCCTGCCGCCCAGAATGCGCTTCCCGCGCAGGATGCGCCCCCTGTCCAGGACGAGCCGCCGGTCTCCGAGGCTACCGTGTCGGCAAACAGCGCCCAGGTCCCCTTTGCCACGCTGACGCTGACAGAGGACCAGGCCGGCAATGCGCTGGAGGCATATACACCGGTGGAGCAAAGCGACGGCGAGACCGTCTACCGTCTGGACAGTGCCGCCTATGTGCAGCTCAAATGCGCCCTCATTGCCACGGGCAGCCTGCCCGACACGGAGGAGCTCAGCCAGACGGTGTCGGAGGAGAGCGAAGGCGATGCCTTTGCCCTGGTGATCGTCACCGCCGCCCCATAAGATCCAGCCGCAGGCCGGGGGAAATTTCCCCCGGCCTTTTTGCTTGCATTTTTCTCCCGGGTGTGGTATAGTGCTCTCCGACAGGTGCCATCTCCCTGTCCAAGCGCCCGCTTCGGGCGTTCGTTCGGCTCTGCGGAGTCGTTCTCTAAACAAAAAAATGGAGGTCGCCCGGGCCTTACCACGGGCTTTTTGTGTGTGTTTGTGCAAAAGACCTCCGAAATTTTTTCAGGAGGTCTTTTCCTATGTCCAAATCCCGTTTCACCGTCCGGCAGCTGACCACAGCCGCCATCATTGCCGGCATTTACGCCGCCTTGACCCTGCTGCTGCCCATCCCCCAGTACGGCGGGGTGCAGCTGCGGGTGGCGGAGGCCATGACGGTGCTGCCCTTCTTTTTCCCGGAGGCCATCCCCGGCCTGGCGGTAGGCTGCTTCCTGGCCAATCTGCTGGGCTCTCCCTACGTGCTGGACTGGATCTTCGGCACGCTGGCCACGCTGCTGGCCGCCCTCTGGACATCCCGGATCAAGCACCGTGCCTTGGCGCCCCTTCCCCCGGTGGTGTGCAACGCCGTGATCGTAGGGGCGGAGATCGCCTACTTCGCCACGCTGGACGGTGCCGCCTTCTGGCCCGCTTACGCGTTCAACGCCTTCACCGTGGGCCTTGGCGAGGCCATTGCCTGCTTCGTGCTGGGCACACTGCTGCTGCGCGCTCTGGAGCGTGTTCCCGTCCTCAAGCGTGCCTGATGCGATTTACGGGCTCCGTCCAAGCGCGGAGCCCCTTTTTTATACCTGGGAATTTCTTCCTTTTTCCCCCTTCGCCCCTCCCAAGTCCTTGAAAATCCCGCAGCAGTGTGATAGGATAAACGCTGGAACCCATCTTTTCCCTCGATTCCGCTGTTTTCGGGTCGAATCTGCAATATAAAATCTGCATATATGCATTTACTTAGGAGGTTGCCTATGATCACGAAGGACATCGTTTACATCGGCGCGGACGACAAGGATCTGGACCTGTTTGAGGGGCAGTATCCCGTGCCCAACGGTGTTGCCTACAATTCCTATGTCATCCTGGATGAGAAGATCGCCGTGATGGACACGGTGGACAAGCGCAAGACCGAAGAATTCCTGGCCAATCTGGAAGCGGCGCTGAATGGCCGCCAGCCGGACTATCTGGTCGTCAACCACGTGGAGCCCGACCATGCCGCCAACATCCAGTGCCTGCAGGAGAAGTATCCTAACATGCAGCTGGTGGGCAATGCCAAGACCTTCCAGATGCTGCTTTTGTACTTTCCCGATCTGGATCTGAGCCGCTCCGTCACCGTCAAGGAGGGCGACACCCTGTGCCTGGGCCGCCATACCCTGCACTTCGTGATGGCCCCCATGGTACACTGGCCCGAGGTCATGATGACCTATGATGACTGTGACAAGGTCCTCTTCAGCGCCGACGGCTTCGGCAAGTTCGGTGCGCTGGACACGGACGAGGACTGGGACTGCGAGGCCCGCCGGTATTACTTCAACATCGTGGGCAAGTACGGCCCCCAGGTGCAGGCGGTTTTGAAGAAGGCCGCCGGGCTGGACATCCAGATCATCTGCCCCCTCCACGGCCCCGTGCTGAAGGAGAACCTGGGCCACTATCTGGAGAAGTACGATATCTGGAGCAGCTACGCTGTGGAGTCTGAGGGCGTGTTCATCGCCTTTGCTTCCATCCACGGCCACACCGCCCAGGCAGCGGAAAAGCTGGCGGCGCTGCTCAAGTCCAAGGGCTGCCCCAAGGTAGTCGTGGCCGACCTGACCCGGGGCGACATGGCCGAGGCGCTGGAGGATGCCTTCCGCTACGGCAAGATCGTGCTGGCCGCCGTCTCTTATAATG
>PPYE01662513.1_pt1 | contig 11184 bp, 7 predicted proteins | sample 1559881 | NCBI WGS metagenome assembly PPYE01 (sample SAMN08240022, study PRJNA423297) | Human gut metagenome, whole genome shotgun sequencing project.
ATGTCACCAGCAACCAGACTTACGCCACTGCCATTGACGACGCCCGCTCCACCAGCAACACCACCGACGCCAACCGGTCCATCGTGGAACTGGGCGAGCAGCTGTACCAGGGTGACCTGAAGCTGAACGACAACACGGATGACGACTTCATGCGTCCCTCACGTACCTGGAGCTACGACGGCAAGGAGATCGGCACTTACGCCAAGCGCGAGCTGCAGATTGCCACTTATACCACCGGCGTTACCGGTCGTGAGATGTATGATCTGCTGAGCGCTGCCACCATCCGTGACAATGAACTGCTCAACTATGTGGACGGCGTTGCGGGCACTATCGAAAAGAACGATCTGGTTCGTGCCAATGATGACGACCTGGATGACACCGGAAACGGCGTGCTCACTGAGGTCTATCTGGACGACGACCGGGACGAGATCACCGTCGTGTCCATCAACACCTGGCTGGCTCAGGCCAACGCCAACTACAACGAGACCAGCGAGAGCCTGTCTCTGAACGTCTTTGAGAATGACGCCGACGGCGTGACCAAGATTGTGGACGTGGAAGAGGTTCCCGAGGCCGCCGATGTGGTAGAGGATCAGTTCGTCCTGGTCAACATGACCTGGAAGGACCGCGCCGCTGGCGAGGTTGTGGCCATTGCCAATCCCGAGATTCTGGAGAACAGCACTGTCACCAAGTTCAGCCAGAGCGGCGACGATCAGAATGAGGGCTTCTTCTCCAAGCTGACCGTGGACGGCACCGAGTATGAGGCCGCCTTCATGGCCAACTATGACGACGAGGTGCTGAACCTGTACGACGCCACCCTGCTCACCGATATGAGCTACAATGTGTATCTGGACCAGTACGGCTATGCCATCGGCGTGGACCTGTACGAGGGCGAGATGAACTATGTGTTCATTGCCGGTTATGACCGGGGCCAGAGCTACATCTCCATCAAAACTGCCGATGCGGCTGCCATTTTCACCGACGGCACCATGGACGCCATCACCGTCAATGTGACTGACACCAACAAGAACATTGACAAGCTGGATGACAACGGCGATGGTATCCCCGACGATCCCTATTACAGAGAGTGGAACAACGCCGGCGATGTTGCCCTGAACCGTTGGTACAGCTACACCGTAACCAGCAATGATATCTACACTCTGAAGCCCATTGAGGGTCGTATGCTGGCCACCCAGTACGACTTTGATGCCAACAACGATGGTGTTGTAGACACTGAGTACACCATTAACTGCTCCAACGTCCGTCTGGAGGACAACGTCAAGGGCGGCGCCAATGGCCGCGCCTTCGGCAACGACGACTCTGTGTACATCACTGTGGAGGCTGGCGAGGTTGACATGAGCGGCGGCCTTGACAACGCCATCACCGAGGTGAACAGCCTCTACACCGGCGTGCAGGACGTGGATATCGAGATCACCGATGCCTACCAGGCTGATGTGGCTGAGGCCAGTGTATACACGCTGAAGGACAAGGACGACTATGTCATCGCCTCCATCGTACTGGGCGAGGCTCAGGGCAGCACTGCCAACTACGCCTTTATCCTCACCGATGCCAAGAGCGAGGGCATTGAGGACGGCGAGTATATGTGGGAGTTTGACGCTGTTCTGAACGGCGTGAAGCAGACTCTCACCGCCCGCAGCAAGTACCCCTCCACCATCAGCGATCTGGATGTGGGTGAGGTTCAGGAGCTGCGCTTCGACGGCGACTATGTGGTCGGCGTGAAGGACATCGAGCCGGGTAAGGGCCAGCCCAATTCCAAGTTCGTCACCAGCTACACCACCAACTGGGATGACGAGGAAGTTTACGACGTCAACTATAATAGCAATGAGACGCTGGACCTGAAGGGCCGTACTCTGCAGAGCGCAACTTCTGCCGGCGCTGACAACAATGATCAGGGCTGGACCATCGCCAGCACCTCTATGCCCACCGTGCTGCGTCATAAGGTCAACGGCAGCACCGAGACCATCAACTACTCCTCCATGGGTGAGGCTCTGGCCGCCGCCGGCGACGCCCTGCCCAACACCGATGGCAAGCAGTTTGACGGCCGCATCGTCATGGTCCTGAACGACCAGGGTGTTGCCCAGTGGGCCTTCATCGAGAGCGATACACCTGTTACCACTGGTCAGGGCGGCAACTACACTGACAACGCTCAGGGTGTTTCCGCCGAGGCCTATGCCATTACCGGCGGCCGCGCCCGCGTTACCTTCGACATCGACTGGCCCGCTTATGCGGTCAAGGCTAATGGCGTTAAGATCACCTATGATCTGTATGTCAACGGCAAGCTGGTTGAGGACAATGTCCAGGCCAACGGTGGTGCCGCCATTACCAAAAACACCTACAGCGAGACCCTGCCTTGGGTAGTGGACGACAGCTCCGACGTGGTCGAGGTTGAGCTGGTAAACGTTGAGTATCAGAACATGTATGTCCGCTACTTTGACGCCGACACCGGCAAGGAGATTGCCAAGACCACCGGCGCGTCCGGCAACTTTGTGACTGCCCCCACTGACAATGTGGCGATTGGCGCCAGCAAGACCATTACCTTCCGGCTCAACACCACCTCCGAGGATGATATCCAGTATCAGGTGATGCAGAGTGGTACCGCTCGGTCTGCTAAGAGCAGCGCGGCTCCTGCGAACAAGGCCTCGCACAGCATCACTACTTCCGCTGCCGACGCTATTACTGACAACGCCTATGTGGATGTGATGATCTATGGTCTGGATGCTGCGAAGGAGTATGTCACTCTGACTGGCTTCAACGATGATCTCGGCACTGTGTACCCCGATTGGAGCGGCAAACTTGGGGCTTCTGTGAAGGCACAGCTCAGCATCAATCTTGCTGGAACCACCGGCGCCACCAACGTGCCCGTTGGCAGCGAAGTCGAACTGATTTTTAAGATGGATTCTTTGGCGGGTACCGTCAATAAGGGCCTTGTCATCACCATTGGTGATGGAGATGACTGGACCTGGGATGTTGTGATTCCCAACAATGGTGGTAAGGTCAGAGAGACTGTCAAGATCAACCCCACCGAGGATATGACTCTGTCCGTGGTCAATGTGAAGACCATTGATGTCCCCGAGATCACCTCTGTGAAGCTGAACGACGAGGCTGACGGTGACGGCGACGTTGACAGCAACGAGACCATCACCCTCACTGTGGTTGCTGCCAATGACGGCGCTGTGACCGTGGATAAGAACAAGATCAAGGCTGAGTCTGATGGTGGCATGGCCATCAGCGTGGCTGCCGACGGCGTTATCACCGTGACCACCGCTCCTACTGGTAGTGATGGTACCATTACTGTGGCTGCCGGCGCCTTCACCGACGCCAACGGCCTGCAGAATGTCGAGACCAAGATCGAAGTCCCCACTACTGGTCTCCCGGCCATCCAGTAATTCGGCGCAAATCTTGATCCACGCGTCTGCGTGACGCAAAACTCCCCCGGGCGAAAGCCCGGGGGAGTTCTCTTTACGCTTCCGCGTCCAGAAGAGCGATCACCTGATAGGTGACATTTTCTAAGTTGCAGGCATCCTGGTCGTAATTATGCACCTCCCAGGAGGCGGTATTGCCTGTCCAGGCAATATCCACCGAGGTCTGGCGGAAACTGCTGAGGGACACGGTCGAGGTGATCCCATGGGCCATAATGATAAAAAAGGACCCACCCATAATGGCCGCAAAATAGGGTTTTGCCGGGAATGTAAAGCTCTGTTCCTTGGTGCCAGTTCCCACATAACTTCCCGTGTACAACCGGCAATTTCCTTTTCCGGCCAGCGCCGCGTCAATCTTTGCGTTGTCCGCGTTGAAATCCGTCCGCAAAACCTGGTCGTCCGCCGCCCACTGGTTCAGCTGATAATGTTGTGTACTGGTCATTACAATCGCACATCCTTAATATAAAAGTAGGAGAATCAAAGAGTCTCCCTAATTATAATATAGAACATATGTTCTGTTGTATATTGATATACATTTAATGGAAATTATGGCGTGGTGCACCTGTTGGGGGGCGGGTGTCCCGGTGTGCCGTCCCTACGGCGGATTGTGGACAAAAACGGCGAGCGGCCCAGTGTGCCGCCCCTACGGCGTATTTACGAACGGCTCTACATATAGAAAGAGGGACAGGTCTGGAACCTGTCCCTTAAAACACAGCGGCGAAACGCAGTTTCGCAGAAAGTTCTTTTGCCTACTTTTCTTTCAAGAAAAGTAGGTTATTTGGCGTTGAGCATGCGCATGGAGTTCAGGATGGCGATGACGGAGACGCCCACGTCGGCAAAGACGGCCCACCACATGTTGGCCACACCCACCGCCGACAGGATCAGCACCAGGAACTTTACCGCCAGGGCGAAGACGATGTTCTCCCGCACGATGCGCAGGGTCTTGCGGGCGATGCGCACCGCCACCGGCAGCTTCTTCAAATCGTCGTCCATGAGGACGATGTCCGCCGCCTCGATGGCCGCGTCGGAGCCCATGGCCCCCATGGCCACGCCGATGTCCGCCCGGGAGAGGACTGGGGCGTCGTTGATGCCGTCCCCCACAAAGACCAGCTGTTCCTTGGGCCCCTTGCTCTGGAGGAGCCGCTCCACCTGATCCACCTTGTCCCCGGGAAGGAGCTCCGCGTGGACCTCGTCTAGGCCCAGCTGCCGGGCCACCGCCTGGCCCACCGCCTGGGAGTCGCCGGTGAGCATGACGGTCTTCCGCACGCCGGCCGCCTTCAGGTCCCGGAGGGTTTCTTTCGCCCCCTCCTTCACCTGGTCGGAGATGACGATGTGGCCCATATAGACCCCGTCCACCGCCACATGGATGATGGTGCCCACGTGGTGGCAGGTGTCCTCGAAGGGAATGTGAAACTGGTCCATAAGCTTCTGATTGCCCGCCAGGACGGTCTTTCCGTCCACCACCGCCCGGACACCGTGACCGGCGATCTCCTTGGCGTCGGTGACCCGGTTGGGGTCAGGGGCGGACTGGCAGGCCGCCTGGATGGAACGGGAGATGGGGTGGTCACTGAAACGCTCCGCCAGGGCGGCCAGCTCCAGCAGCTCCCCCTCGCTCACCTGCTGAGGGTGTACGGCGGTCACCTCGAAGGTGCCCTTGGTGAGAGTGCCCGTCTTGTCAAAGACCACAATGCCTGCCTGTGCCAGAGCCTCCAGGTAGTTGCCGCCTTTCACCAGGATGCCCTGCTTGCTGGCCCCGCCGATGCCCCCGAAGAAGGACAGGGGGATGGAGATGACCAGGGCGCAGGGGCAGGAGACCACCAGGAAGTTCAGGGCCCGCTGTACCCACATGAGCCAGGGCCCCATCCCCAGCAGGGGAGGCAGCGCCGCCAGGGCCAGGGCGGCAAAGACCACCGCAGGGGTGTAGTACCGGGCAAATTTGGTAATAAAATTCTCCGCCTTGGCCTTTTTGCTGCTGGAGTTCTCCACCAGGTCCAGAATTTTCGCCACGGTGGACTCCCCAAAGGGCTTGTTTACCTTCACATGGAGCACCCCGGTGAGGTTGACGCAGCCGCTGACCACCTCGTCCCCTGCCTGCACGTCCCGGGGCAGGGACTCCCCGGTGAGGGCGGCTGTGTCCAGGGAGGAGGTCCCCTCCAGCACCGTGCCGTCCAGGGGAACCCGTTCTCCGGCCTTTACCACGATCACATCGCCCACCGCGACCTCCTCCGGATCCACCTGGACCAGCTCTCCATTCCGCTCCATGTTGGCGTAGTCCGGACGGATGTCCATGAGGGCGGAGATGGACTTGCGGCTGCGGTCCACCGCCACACTCTGGAACAACTCGCCCACCTGGTAGAACAGCATGACGGCAACCGCCTCGGGGTACTCTCCGCAGCCGAAGGCCCCCACTGTGGCCACCGACATCAGGAAGTTCTCGTCAAACACCTGGCCGTTTTTGATGTTTCGGATGGCCTTCCAAAGTACGTCCCACCCGATGACTAGGTAGGGAATCAGATAGATCAGCAGCCGGACAAATCCATAGCTGTACTCTGTATAGCCGGTCTCCAACCACTCGGCAGGCGGTGACCACTGTCCGGTAAAATCAATGACCCAACGTTCCGCCGGATAAATTTGGTCGGGAAGCAGGGCTGCGGCAGCCAGCAAAAGAAAGCTGATGACAATGCGCCAGAGCACCTTTTTCTGTTTTCTTGTCATGGGATGTTCCCTCCTTCGAGCACAAAAGGCGGGCTGCCCCGCCTTTTGTCATTATTTCAGCACGATCTCACAGTCGGGTTCCACCTTTTTACAGGCCTTCACCGCCTCCTGCACAATGGCGTCAAAGCGGGCGTCGTCCGCCTGAATGGTCAGCTTCTGGGTCATAAAGCTGACCGTGGCGTCCTGCACTCCGTCGATTTTCTTGATGGCGGCCTCCATTTTAGCGGCGCAGTTGGCACAGTCCAAATCAATCATCTTAAAGGTCTTTTTCATCACAATCGCTCCTTTTTCAAAGTACTGAATTGATGCGCGGATGTATGGCGAAGAAACGGCGGCCCTGCTCAGGGGGTCTCCGGACCTTCCAGAATATGCTCCATGCCCTGGCTCAAAATACGAAAGACGTGCTCGTCGGCCAGGGAGTAGTAGAGGGTCTTGCCCTCCCGGCGGAATTTTACCAGCTTACTGCCTTTGAGCACCCGCAGCTGGTGGGAAACAGCGGACTGGCTCACGTCCATCAGCTTGGCGATGTCGCACACGCACAGCTCCGCCTCCAGCAGAGCGTACAGAATTTTTACCCGGGTGCTGTCCCCGAAGATTTTGAACAGCTCCGCCAGGTCGTAGAGCACCTCGTCCTGGGGCAGCTGGCTGCGGACCTGCTCCACAGCGTCCTCGTGCACTTCAGTCTCCTCACAGCACAGCGCGCGGTCCTGATTCATGGTCTCCCTCCAAACTTTTATATATGAATAAGTGTTCATATGTTATGAGATAATACTACTCCCAATGCGTACCGGTGTCAAGGCCAAATCGTAAAAAAGTTTTAAGAATTTTAGGTGGAAGTCTGGGTAGTATTTTCCTGAAAATCCTGGTATAATAATGCAGATTTTGCGGAGAATGCCTTTACATTTTTATGGGTTGCTCCAAAGTGCTCCGCCGGGTGGAATTTTTCACCGAACAGAGGGAACTTTTCCGGTCTTCTGCCGTCCAAGCATGCAGAAACCCATTCAAACGGTGAATTTGACACACGGAACAAAAGGAGTTTTTGAATTATGAAACGTCGTACCTATGCCCTGCTGCTGGCCCTGGCCCTGTCCGCCTCCCTGCTGACCTCCTGCGCTGGGGGAAGCGGGTCGGACAGTAGTTCCTCCCAGTCCAACGGAGGTGTCTCCTCCAGCCAGACGGAGGACCAGTCCAAGCCGGACGCCTCCACCCCGGACAGCTCCCTGCCCGACGGCTCCACTTCTCAGCAGCCCGCCCCCGACGGCAGCACCTCCCAGGAGGTCCCCGGCGATGAGGTGACAGATGAGCCCCAGGCCGAGACCTCTCTCTCCCTGGACACCAACGACTTCACCCTGTTCTCCGCCGGCTCCAGCCACACCCTGAAGGCCACCGTCCAGCCCTCCGGCCAGAAGGTCACCTTCACCTCCGGCAATGAGAAGGTGGCCACCGTGGACCAGAACGGCAAGGTGACCGCCGTGGCCCCCGGCACCGCCAAGATCACAGTCACCGCCGGCGACCTGACCGCCACCTGCATCGTCCGGTGCCGCTGGGAGGAGAGCAAACCCTCTACCGGCGGCGGCTCCAGCTCCAGCAGCGGAAACAGCGGCAGCTCCAGCACCCCGGAGACCCCCGCTCCCGCTCAGGTGGACCTGTCCGCTTTTTATACCACGGAGAGCGGCAAATATGAGTTCGGCATGATTACGCTGGCCGATGCGGAGCTGGCCGCCAACGTCTACCCCGGACTGTTCGACATCGCCTCTGAACAGTGCCTGCCCTACATCAACATGATGACCATGAATACCAGCGAGATCGTCCTGGTGCAGGTCACCAACAGCAGTGATGTGGACAAGGTGAAGTCCATCCTCCAGAGCCGCATCGACGCTCAGGTGGAGGGGGGCGCCTGGTACCCCAGCGCCATTGACGCCTGGCAGAACAACTCCCGCATCGTCTCCAACGGCAACTATATCATGATGGTGGTCCACGAGAGCTGCGACTCCATCGTCAGCGACTTCAATGCCCTGTTTTAAGGAATACTGATCGGGATAAGGCGGCAGGCCTGACGCCGGCCTGCCGCCTTTTTCCGCAAATTTGCATCCACAAGGAGGACGCCCTATGGTCTTTTCCACCCCGGTTTTTCTATTCTATTTTCTGGTCCTGACCCTGCTGGTCTACTATCTGGTTCCCCGGAAGCTGCGCAACGTGGTCATTCTGATCTCCTCGCTGATCTTCTACTACTGGGGAGAGCAGACCTATGTGGTCATTATGTTCCTGTCTACCGCCATTGATTTCACCCACGGCATGCTGGTGGAACATTTTAAGGGGAAAGGACAGATAACCTATGCCAAAATGGCAGTGGCATCCTCCATGTTCTTTAATTTGCTCCTGCTGCTGTTCTTCAAGTACTGGGATTTCCTGGCCTCCTCGCTCCAGGCCATCGGCCTGACCTTTATGCCGGTGCTGGGCATCCACCTGCCCATCGGCATCTCCTTCTACACCTTCCAAACCATGAGCTACACCATCGACGTGTACCGGGGCGATACCCGGGCCCAGCGCAATATCATCAACTTCGGCACCTTTGTCACCCTGTTCCCCCAGCTCATTGCCGGTCCCATTATCAAGTACAAAGACCTGGGCGACCAGATCGACCAGCGGGATACCTCCATTGATAAGTTCGGCTCCGGCGTGCAGATGTTTATGATCGGTCTGGGGAAAAAGATTCTGATTGCCAACAATGTGGGCATGCTGTGGGACAGCTATAAGGCCATGGCCGCCAGCGATTTGACCGTGGCCGGGGCCTGGCTGGGCGTGGTGGCCTTCACCTTCCAGATCTACTTCGACTTCTCCGGCTACTCCGACATGGCGGTGGGCCTGGGGCGCATGCTGGGCTTTGAGTTCCTGCCCAACTTCGACCACCCCTATATCTCCCGAAGCATCACCGAGTTCTGGCGGCGGTGGCATATCTCCCTGTCCACCTGGTTCAAGGAGTACCTGTATATCCCCCTGGGGGGCAACCGGTGCTCCAAGGGCCGCTGGGTCTTCAATCTGTTCGTGGTATGGGCGGCCACCGGCATCTGGCACGGAGCCAGCTGGAACTATGTAATCTGGGGTCTGTACTTCTTCGTCCTCCTGTTGGTAGAAAAGCTGTGGCTTGGCCGGCTGCTTGAGAAGCTCCCCCGTGTGATCCAGCACATCTATACGCTGTTTTTCGTCCTGGTCAGCTGGGCAATTTTCGCCCTGGAGAACTTTGAACAGTTAGGGGCCTATCTGAAGGTTATGTTCGGCATGGGCGGCGTGCCCCTGACTGACGGGACCTTTGGGTACTATTTCACCAGCTATCTGCCCATCCTGTGTGTGGCCGCTGTGGCCTCCACAAACCTGGGACGCCTGATTTATGGAAAACTGAATGTCCGCGCCGCCCAGGCGGTCTGCACCGTTCTGGTCATCGCCGGACTTGTCGTCTGCACTGGCTATCTGGTGGACGGGACCTATAACCCGTTCCTGTATTTCCGATTCTGATAAGGAGGATCGTCCATGAAACAGCACAACTTCAACCTACTTCTCACGGTCCTCTTCTGCCTGTTTATTGGCGGAATGTTCCTGGGCAGTATACTCCTGCCGGACCGCACCTTTTCCCAGTTGGAAAACAGAAATCTGGCGGCGGCCCCCAAGCTCTCCTGGGAAACTGTCACCACCGGCACCTTCATGGAAGATGCCGAGGACTATGTGAACGATCAAATCATCGGCCGGGACTTCTGGGTGGCTCTCAAGGCCTGGAGCGAGCGGGTCTCCGGCAAGCAGGAGAACAACGGGGTCTATTTTGCCAAGGAGGACACCCTCATCAGCCGGGTGGACACCCCCGCCTGGGAGGATACTCCTGCCCAGGGCAACACCCCCGCCAAGCAGGGACTTCAGACCCGCATTGGATATGTAAACGCTCTGGTCAACAATGTAGACGTACCGGTGTATTTCGGCATCATTCCCTCTGCCGCGGAGATCTGGTCCGACCGCCTCCCAGATGGAGCGCCTACTGCCGATGAGAAAGCTATTATCGACCGTCTCTACAGTGAGGTCCAGACCCATGTTGTTGACCTCTACTCCGTTTTAAACGCACACAAGGACGAGGATCTCTACTACCGCACCGACCACCACTGGACCAGTCTGGGGGCCTACTACGGCTACACCGCCCTGATGAACGCTATGGGATTGGAGGCCGTTCCTCTGGACGAGAGCCAGAAGGTCACAGTATCTGACGAGTTTTACGGCACCTTGTTTTCCTCCTCCGGCGTGCGGTGGCTGCCCCCCGACCGCATCGACCGGTATATCTCTGACGAGGGCGTGACCGTCACCTCCTACCCCAACGGTACTCCGGAACCGGGCAGCCTCTATGTGGACAGCTATCTGCAGGTCAAGGACAAGTACTCCTCCTTCCTGGGGGGGAACAAACCCCTGTGTGTCATCGAGACCGAGCACACAGACGCACCAAAGGTCCTGGTCATCCGGGACTCCTATGCGGACAGCCTGGCCCCCTTCCTGACCCAGAATTTTTCGGAGATCCACTTGTTTGATCCCAGATATAACCTGACCAGCATAAAAGATTATGTCGCTCAGAATGAGATCGACTCTGTTGTCGTTCTCTACAGTATCTCGAATTTTGTGGCGGATGGGAACAACCTGTTCGTATTGGGCGGATAAAATCCTTCACGCTTGGTAGACCAAGCCGGTCTACCAAATGTCTACCAGGTCTACCGCCGGAACCCGTTGGGCCGCAACGGGTTCCGGTGTTTTATTTTTGCCCGTTTTTCCCCTCGGTCTACCACGGGTCTACCATGGTCACTTTTTCCGGGAGAAACCCTATGGTTTCTCCCGTTTTTTGCGCTCTCCGACCAATTTTCACCATGCAAGGGGCGTTATGCTGTCATAGTTGGCGGAAAATCCCTTTTTCTTCTAGTTTAAGGCATTTTCTTCCTTGTTTTGGCAGAAAACTTTCCTCCGCGCCTGAATTTAAAAGGAGGAATTCCAATGAGAAACCTGAAGC
>PPYE01158131.1_pt1 | contig 11183 bp, 9 predicted proteins | sample 1559881 | NCBI WGS metagenome assembly PPYE01 (sample SAMN08240022, study PRJNA423297) | Human gut metagenome, whole genome shotgun sequencing project.
AAAAAATTAAAAAATCCAAACGGCCTGATCCTCGGTACGCCCGGTTCAGGAAAATCCTTTGCTGCCAAGCGGGAGATCACAAATGCCTTTTGTGTGACGCAGGATGACATCATCATCGGAGATCCGGAAGGAGAATATTATCCCCTTGTCCATGCCCTGGGAGGGCAGGTGATCCACATTTCGCCCACCAGTAAGGATTACATCAATCCGATGGATATTAACATGGATTATTCTGACGATGATAACCCGCTGGGGGTTAAATCAGATTTCATCCTGTCTCTCTGTGAATTGGTCATGGGGAGCAGGAACGGCATTGAGGCAGAGGAAAAATCCGTGATCGACCGGTGCCTGCCGCTTGTATATCAGAAGTATTTTTCTGATCCCATCCCGGAAAACATGCCGGTGCTGGGGGATCTGTACGATTGCCTGAGAGCCCAGAAAGAGCCCCAGGCGCAGCGGATCGCAACAGCATTGGAGATCTATGTGAACGGTTCCCTGAATGTATTTAATCACAGGACCAACGTAGAGCTGAATAACCGGATCGTCTGTTTTGATATCAAGGAACTCGGAAAACAGCTAAGGAAGCTGGGTATGCTCGTTGTTCAGGATCAGGTCTGGAACCGGGTGACGATCAACCGGGACAGCAGGAAATCTACACGGTACTATATTGACGAGTTCCATCTGCTTCTGAAGGAGGAACAGACGGCGGCATACAGTGTGGAGATCTGGAAACGCTTCCGGAAGTGGGGCGGAATACCGACAGGGATTACCCAGAATATCAAGGATCTTCTGGCAAGCAGAGAAATTGAAAATATTTTTGAGAACAGTGATTTCATCCTGATGCTCAACCAGGCGGCCGGGGACCGTCAGATCCTTGCCAAACAGCTGAATATTTCTCCATACCAGCTGTCCTATGTAACGAATTCGGGAGAAGGGGAAGGGCTTCTCTTTTATGGAAGTACGATCATTCCTTTTAAGGACAAATTCGACAAGAGCCTGAAACTGTACTCTTTGATGACAACAAAGCCGGAAGAAATTGAAGGAAGGGAAGTACCGAAAGATTGACAGAGAAGATAACAGTAAAAACAAAGGAAGAAGGTGAAGATACTGGCAGGAACAGAGTACAGAGCAAAGGATAAGATTGTATCCAAGATGACCAGGGAAGGCCTCACGGAAGAAAATATTCGGGAGGGTTCTGTAAAGGAAATCAGCCAGAGAAGCCGGGGACACCCGGCGGAAAGGGAGAAGAGATACGCTCCTCTCAGACACAGCAATGATGATAATGACGGGGACCGTGTGGAAAACCGTTTGGAGCAGGAACCGCATTCGGCAGGAGAGGGTTCCGCTGTGGGAGAAAAAATACTCCGGGAGAAAAAAGAGAGAAAAACGAAAGCAGCGCAAAAGTTTTCAGAAAAGCTTCGTGATCAGGAATCCGTACCTGAAGAAAGCCTGGAGGGACATAAGTTTTCAATTCAGAATAAGCAAAAAAAAGTCCGGCTGATGAAAGAAGAGGCAAAAGCAGGAAAGCTCTCATTTGAAGATGAGGGAAACAGTATGATCCGCGGCGCCGGGATGTATATTGGAAAAAAGATGGCCGGCGTTGCGGCGGAAGCAGCTTCCTCCTATGCAAAAGAGGAGGTAAGGAAAGAAGACGAAGAGAATCCCGCAGTTGAGAGCGTCCGTGCCGGCGGCCTTGCTGCAGAGCGAACAACATCTGTGCTGAAGGAAACTCAGAAAAGAAGTATGCGCTCTGATGTCCGGGCGAGCCGAAGAGGATATCGAAGCGACTCCGGGCGAGCCGAACGATTTCGTTTTCATACAGAAGAGAATGCAGGCAGCCATGCCGCGTCCGCTTCCCGGAAAAAAGAAAGACAGTCCTTTCTGAATCGGTTTTTTCAGAAAAGCCGTTACAAAGAAACATACAGGGCAGCCAGGTCGGGCGCTTCTGCCGGGAAACTGGGAGGAGCTGCAGCCACCGGCGGAATAGAAAACATGACAGTAAAAGCAAAGATTGTAATGAAAGATTTGATCCGGAGAAACCATGCCGTGCTGATCGGCTTTGGTATCTTCGGACTTCTTTTTTTACTGATTGCCATAGCTTTCAGCAGCTGCAGCGCTACCGTCCAGGGTGGAGGTTCTGTAATAGGCATCACGACTTACCCGAGTTCGGATGAAGATATCTATGCAGCGGAAAACGCCTATCTGGAACTGGAAAATGTACTGAACAGTCAGATCAATAACATGGAGTCAGAACATCCCGGTTATGACGAGTATCAATACAACGTCAGTGAGATCACTCATAATCCATATCATCTGATTTCTTATTTGACCGCTAAATACGGCGATTGGACATATGCCGATGTGGATTCGGAAATCGAAGCATTATTTTCTTCGCAATACTCCCTCAATACCGAGGAAAAAACAGAGACTGTAACAGAGACTAGAACAGTCCGGGTGGGGGAATCCATTGGACAGGTCGTAACAAGCGGATACTGCAGCTGCAGCATCTGCTGCGGACAGTGGGCAGGCGGCCCTACGGCCAGTGGAGCCTATCCCGTTGCCAACCATACCCTTGCTGTGGATGCTTATGATCCTATTGTTCCCATCGGGACAAAAGTGGTCATGAACGGTGTGGAATATACCGTAGAAGATACAGGCGCTTTTGCCAGGTATGGGGTAGACTTTGACGTTTACTATGACAATCATGCGGCAGCCTCTGCTCATGGTCACCAGACCTGGGAGTGTTATCTTGCGGATGATAACGGCAGTAATGAGATTACTGTGACGGAAACCAGTACAAAGAAAATCCTGTATGTGACGCTTTCCAACCGGGGGCTGGATGCCGTTGCCCGGGAAAATCTGAATGAGGAGCAGTTGATCCTTTATAATGCCCTGAATACGACTCTCGGGAACAGAAATTATCTCTGGGATACAGAAAGTATTTCCGGAGGATCCGGAGGCATGGACTATGAGATCCCGCCGGAAGCACTGGAGGATGAAGAATTTGCCAGGATGATCCAGGAAGCGGAAAAGTATCTGGGAGTTCCTTATGTATGGGGAGGATATTCTCCTTCCGGGTTTGACTGTTCCGGCTTTGTATCCTATGTGGTCAACCATTGCGGAAACGGCTGGAATTACGGACGGCTGAGCGCAGAAGGGCTCAGGGGGCAGTGTGCGGTTGTCCCGCCTTCGGAAGCCAGACCGGGTGACCTGATCTTTTTCCAGGGTACCTATAGTACACCGGGTGCATCCCATGTAGGAATTTATGTCGGGAACGGAATGATGATCCATTGCGGGGATCCGGTCCAATATGCCAATGTCAACAGCAGTTACTGGCAGCAACATTTCCTTAGTTACGGAAGGCTGCCATAAGGAGGGAGGTGAGACAGTGAACAAAAAGATCAGACGGTACATGGAAGAGATCGAGAAGACGGAGAAGAAGATCTCCGATCTTCAGCAGTACCTGAAAGGGATCAAAAGCGCTTTGAAAGAGGAAGAGAATAATGAAATGATCCGGGCAATCCGGGGAATGAAACTGGAGGGGGAAGAACTCCTCCGGTTTCTGGATGGACTGAGAGGAGGAACTGTCCGTTTTGAGGTCGGGAAAGAGACGGAAGGGCAGGAATCAAATACGGAAAGAGAGGACAAAAACAATGATAAAGAAATGGAATAAGAGGGTAATGGCTGCGGTTATGACAGCGGTCATGCTCATGGGAACTTCAACAACTGTTTTTGCGAATGCGTCTCCACCCGAGGGACAGGAAGCGGCACAGGAACAGAATGTTTTGCCGGTGGAGGGAAGCGAGACGGAATCTGCTTCAACGGAAGCATCGCAAGAGACTCCGCAGACAGAACCGGCGCCGGCGGAAGACGGAAGCGGGGGAACTGCTTTTTCTACGCCCGGAACCGCTCAGGTACAGGATGATATTACAGAGGACGGCAGCAAAGAATTCCTGACGATCACGACAAAAAATAATAATACGTTCTATCTGGTGATTGACAGGAGTGCATCCTCTGAAAATGTTTATATGCTCTCACAGATCGATGAAAACGATCTGCAGGAATTCCTGAAAGAAGGCACAGTAACAGAAAAAACAACAGAGCCTTCAGTCGTGCTGGAAGAAAACAATACAGATTCTACAGAAGCGGATAAGGAAACAGAACCGGCACAAGAGGAAAACCAGGAGGAAGATCCTGACGGCAATATGGCAGGAATTCTTGCAATCTTAATTCTTGCGGGAGCAGGAGCCGGCGCTTACTACTATTTCAGGATCCACAAGAAAAAAGCTGAGGCTGAGGAGGAACGTTCTGAGGGAATCGAACTTGGTGACGGCTTAGAGACTGTGGATGAACGGGAAGAAGACCAAGATTATGAATAAGATCAGAAGGGGAGAGGCTGTGAAAAGGTCTCTCCCTGTTTGGTTCATTGAAGGAGGAAACAACTTATGTATTTAGTGATTGCAGAAAAACCAAGTGTATCAAGATCTATCGCCCATGTGATCGGCGCAGAGAAAAATCAGGAAGGTTATCTGGAGGGAAAAGACTGTATTGTCAGCTGGTGTCTCGGACATCTTGCGGAATATATTCCGCCGGATGCCTATGATGAAAAAATCTGCCGTTGGAATTATGATGATCTGCCGATCATCCCGAAAGAATGGAAACTGGAAGTACCGGGAGAGAAAAAGGAGCAGTTTTACGTTTTAAAAAGGCTCTTAAACCGCCCGGATATCCGGTATGTCGTGAATGCCTGTGATGCAGGACGGGAAGGGGAGCTGATCTTCCGGCGGGTGTATGAACTCTCCGGAAGCTCTAAGCCGGTAAAGCGGTTATGGATCAGTTCCATGGAAGACAGTGCGATCCGGGAAGGAATGGAACACTTAAGAGAGGGTGCAGATTATAACAATCTGGCAAAAGCGGCAGTCTGCAGGGCGCAGGCAGACTGGCTGGTGGGGATGAACGCGACGAGAGCTTTTACTACAAAATATTACAAGAAGCTGACAGTCGGGAGAGTCCAGACGCCTACTCTTGCTATGCTGGTAGACCGGATGGATCAGATTTCAGAGTTTAAAAAACAAAAGTATTTCAATGTGGAACTGGATTGTGACGGAATGAAAGCGGAGAAACAGAAGATCTTTGATGCAGGAGAAGCAGACCGTCTGCTGAAAAACTGTGACGGAAGCAATGCGGTGGTGCTTTCCGTGGAAACGGAGGAGAAGACTGTGAAACCGCCCAGACTGTATGATCTTACCACTCTGCAGAGAGAGGCAAACCGGATCTATGGAATGACCGCCCAGCAGACGCTGAATGCGGCACAGAGCCTGTATGAGAGTAAACTGATTACTTATCCAAGGACAGACAGTAATTATCTGACGGAGGACATGGAACAGACTGTAAAGACAGTTATCCGGATCATCCACGAAAAATATCATCCGTCAGGTCCTTTCGATCAGCCGAATGTACCGGATACGAAACGTGTTATGAATAACAAAAAAGTTTCCGACCACCATGCGATCATCCCGACAGCGGAGCTTCGGGAAGCAGATCTGACAGAATTAAAAGAACCGGAACAGAAGATCCTGTTCCTGATTTCTATCCATACAGTAGAAGCGATGGAAAAAGAGCATATCTATCTGGAAACCTCTGTTGAAGTGGGATGTAAAGATGAGATATTTCTTGCAAAAGGGAAAAAAGTGCTGCAGTATGGCTGGAAGATCTATGAAGAATGCTTTAAAAACAAGGACGGACTTGCCATAGAAGATCCGGCCGGGGCAGAAAAAGACAGGATACCGGATGTAAAAAAAGGGGATGAGTTTTATCATGTGGAAGCCAGAAAGACGGAACATTTCACAACTCCCCCGAAGAATTATACGGAGGATACTCTGCTCAGCGCAATGGAGACGGCTGGAAACAAGGAATTTGATTCCGACACAGAGAAAAAGGGATTAGGGACACCGGCTACCAGGGCATCGATCATCGAAAAACTGGTCCATTCGCAGTATGCCGCCAGAAAAGGGAAACAGATCATTCCTACTGAGGACGGGAAAGCCTTGATCGAAATCCTTCCGGATTTTCTGAAATCGGCCAGTATGACGGCAGAATGGGAAAACCAGCTGCTGGAGATGGAACATGGAAAGATCGCCTCAGAGCAGTTCATGGAGGGGATCCGGAATATGATCACCATGATGCTTAACGGATGTGATCAGATCGGTGAGGAAGAATCAAGACGTTTTCAGACGAAGGAGAGCATCGGAACCTGTCCGGTTTGCGGCAGCTTGGTGTATGAAGGAAAAAAGAACTTCTACTGCAGTAACCGGGACTGTAATTTCGCCCTCTGGAAAGAGGCAAGATACCTGCAGAGTATGCGGAAGACCATTGATAAAAAGATGGCTGCGGAATTACTGAAAAACGGCAGCACCCATGTGAAAGATCTGTACTCGGCGAAAAAGGACCGTTATTTTGAGGCGGATCTCTTGATGAAACCGGAGGACGGGAAAGTTCTTTTCTCTCTGGCCTTCCCGGAAAACAAACCAAACCATAAAACAGGCAAAAAGACAAAGAAAAGATCATAGGAGGACATAGTATATGAATTATGAAGAATTTATCAATACCATAAAAGATACGATCAAGGATTACCTTCCGGAGGAGTATAAAGACGCGGAGGTAAATCTTCTTGAAAACCGGAAATTAAATACCCATTATACGGGCCTTACCGTAACCCGCAAAGGAGATACCCTTGCGCCCACCATCAATCTGAATGCACTTTTTGAGAATTACGGACAGCAGACGGAGAATAATCTTGCGTCGGTCATGGAGGAAGTAGCCTCAGTGATACAGCATACACCGGGGAAATTTGATATTGGAAGGGTGATGGATTATGACCGCGTGAAAAAGAATCTTTTTATGAAGCTGTCCGCGGCAGAAAAAAACGCGGATATCCTGGATCATGCTCCTCATATCATAAAAGAAGACCTTGCGATCACATTCCACATCATGCTGGATCAAAGTGAAGCGGGAGCGGCAACCACCATGATCAAGGATCAGATGCTGGAAGCCTATGGAGTGGATCTGCAGCAGCTGTATCAAGATGCTCTGCACAATAGCCCGGTCATTGCTCCGGCGCAGATAGAAAATATGGGAGAAGTCCTTGGAAGAATGATGCTCGAAGATATGAAGGCTGCCGGCGCGCCTGCGGAGGTGATTCAGGAGATGGAAAAGGATATGCAGGAGACAAGCCGGGATAATCCCATGACTGTCATCACAAATGATCGTTCAACAGACGGGGCGGCTGCCATTTTCTATCCCGGTGTCATGGATCAGGTAGGAGAAAGACTGAATGGGGATTATTTTATCCTTCCATCATCGGTGCATGAAATATTAGTAGTGCCGGACGACGGAAATATATCTTTTCGGGAATTAAAAGACATGGTAAAAGAGGTCAATCGGACGCAGGTGGCGCCGGAAGACCTGCTGACTGATCAGGTCTATCATTATGATACTGCGGATCGGATCTTTGAAAAAGCGGGGACATTCGCAGAAAGGAAAAAGCAGAAAGAAGCAGAGAAAGGAATATCCGCAGATAAAGCTGCAGATAGGCTGCCCCGGTCTGAGAAGCGGCATAAAACAGCAGAAATGTCACTGTAATCATTAGAATTCGGATCCCCCGATGGCAATAGAAGCCACGGGGGATTTTTACAGGAGGAAAACAGGATGAAAGAAGAAAAATCCATAAATCAGAAAAATACAGATGAAAAAAAGAAACACAATCCGGATGGTCTGACTGCAGAGGAACTGGCAGAACAGATCCGGAATCTGGACGGACAGGAATTTTTTATGAGTATTCCGATCGGAGGTGAAACAAATGGCAGATAAACTGGATCAGGTAGCAATCCGAATGATAGAGCAGCCGCCATTATACAGTGACAGCCCTATGGACAGTCCGGAAGCGGCAATCCGAGTGATGCAGGAGTTCCTAAGTCAGATGGACCGGGAACTTTTCTGTATCGTAAATCTGCAGGCGGATCTGAAACCAATTAACATGAATGTAGTATCCGTAGGCGCACTGGATCATGCGGTCACACATCCCAGAGAAGTGTTTAAAAGCGCAATTCTTTCCAATGCAGTCGGCATTCTTATGATCCACAACCATCCCTCCGGCAGTCTGACACCCTCAAAAGCGGATATTGCAGTTACGGACCGGCTCCGGCAGGCAGGCGCAATCCTGGGTATCCAGGTATATGACCATATCATAACAGGGCGGGGACAAGAGTTTTACTCTTTTATGAAACAGAATCTGCTGCGCAGTGAGCGTCCGGTATATGCCGGCAGTATGGATCAGATTGCTCCGGACGGACAGATGGCTGCCGAGCAGGATGCGGTGATGGAGCATCCGATCGCATCATATGGAAAGAAGGAAAACACCGGGACAGCGCCGCTTCCGGTACCGGGAAAGGACATAGACAGTATTCTGAAGTCATTGGAAACAGGTGTGAGTGATCTTTTTACCAGTGAAAGATATGAGGAATATCTAAAGACGATGGCAAAATTTCATAACTACTCGTTTAATAATACGCTTCTGATCGCCATGCAGCGTCCGGATGCGACTCTGGTAACCGGCTATCGGAATTGGCAGTCAATGGGGCGTCAGGTGATGAAAGGGGAAAAAGGAATTACGATCATAGCTCCTGCTCCGGTGAAAAAGAAGCAGAAACAGGAAGTTCTGGATCGGGATCACCGTCCCGTACTTGATGAAAACGGAGTACCTGTATTAAAAGAAGTTGAGATAAAGATCCCACGGTTCAAAGCGATCACGGTTTTTGACATTGCACAGACGACCGGAGAACCCATAGAACTGCTTGCCCCGCAGGAGCTGCAGGAGGCAGTCCGGGATTATGATTTCATCCTTCAGGCATTAAAAGACATTTCACCCGTTCCGATCCGATTTGATGAGATCGAAGGCACTTCCAAAGGATACTATCACAATATCAAGAAAGAGATTGTCATTCGAAAAGAAATGAGTGAAAGCCAGACCTTAAAGACTGTGATCCATGAATCGGCCCACGCAAAGCTCCATGATAAGGAACATATGGAAAAAACAGGGGAGAAAAAAGAACTGATTCCGGCTATGGAAGCTGCCGGGTACCGGTTTCAGGAGAAAGAAGGGCAGATGCTGTTTGTACCGGATGGCGTTCATGAGATTTCCGGTCCGCTGTATGCCAAGTCCTGGGAGGATGTCAGGAACTGGCTGGATGCCGCCATCAGGAAAGAACCACTTGACAGGGAGCGGATTGAAAGAGTTCTCTACCCCGAACGTTTTGATAAAACTTCGGAGGAAATGATGTTCCAGATGACCGGAACGAGATTTGCGATCTATCAGATACCGGAAGATTCCCGGGGAGCGTCCTATCAATTCATGGGGACAGAAGAAAGAAGGAAGCAGGGAACTGAGGTCAATGCCTCTGACTACGAATGTGTCTATTCAGCGCAGATGCTTCCGTCAGATGACCTGTCTACTCTTTACAGCATGTTTCAGGAGAATGTACCGGCGGATTTTAAGTCTCATTCTCTGTCGGTCAGTGATGTGGTAGTTACGAACCAGGGCGGAGAGATTCATGCCTACTATGTGGACCGATTCGGTTTTGAAGAACTGCCGGAATTTGTTTCCCAGAGACAGGAAATCCTGGGAATTACAAAGGAGGATCCCGGCATTGATGTTTTAGATGACAGCAAATGTATCAGTTTCTATGCTGCAGAATGTGAAGAGTTTCCGATCCTTGGTGAGGTATATACGGATCTGAAACTGGAAGATGCCTTTGCCAAATATGACCAGATACCGGAAAACCGCATGAATGGGATCAAATGTATTGGTTTTGACCTGCAGGACGGAAGTGACTGGAGCGGAATGTTCACACTGGTTTCCGGAGATAAGATTGATAAGGAGCTTATCAATTCTATTCCCGGATTTCGTGAGAACCGTCTGGTACAGGAAGCTGTTTCACGGGCGGAAAAGATCCTGGAAAAAAGGAAGCGGGACAGGGAACATACGCCGACGGAAAAAAAGGAGGAGATGGGAAAAGAAAAAGAACAGAAAAGACACAGGAGAAAGGAGGAAAACAGCCTATGAGAAACATATATTTTGATCAGGATGAGATGACACTGATGGCAATTTTCTCTGCCAAAACAAAGAGGGAAACAGTGGCTGTGCTGAAAGAGGCACTGGCAGATCTGGAGCATGGGGATCCGGACGAACAGGATGAAGAGATGGAAGCTATTCTGTCTTCCCTGATTGAAAAGCTTCAGCAGATACGGGATCAGCACTTTTACTCGCTAAACCTGCAGGAATATCTGAATAATATAGAGGAGGACACGGATGATGCGTAATCAGTTTGCTCTCTATCGAGTCAATCCTCTGACATCCGGTAAAGTTTTATGGCACAAAACATTTGAGGAAGTACGGGATATGGGAATTCCTGTCCGGATAGAACTGTATCGCCCGTATTATCTTGAATTGCTGGAAAAGGAAGAGCCGGTAATGGAGATATGGAAACAGATTGAGAATTCTGCTGAGGTCAGTGATGTGCTGGTACTCAATCAAAAAGGGGAAATATCCTGCTTTTATATCAATCCTGATTATCCCCGGCGGATTACGGGGTTCCTGCAGATCCAGACATCCGGAGCAATCATCACACCGGATACGAGAGATTATAAGATTGAAGGATATTCGGGAAAATGGACAACGGCAGACGAGATCATCATAGATGGACAGCAGTTTTTCCTGATGGAGCATCAGCAGTTCCGCAGACAGGCAGCGATGATCGTTTTGGACAGTTATGGCAAAAAAGTGATTGAAGACTGTAAAAACGGCTTTGACCGGGAAATCAAAGAAAAGCTTTACCGTTATATCCATGAATCAGACTCCTCAATACAGAAGGAACAGTTGAGACGGCTTGAATTCTGGCAGCGTTTTTTTGAAAACGGAACCTAGGAGAGAAGCTGGGAATCAGGGATTGAAGTAAACTATGACGGAATAGATGGCTGTGTGAATCATCAAAAACTGGATCCGGGAAAATCATTGAAAGAAATACCTGAAAAGCCAAAAAAGAGACAGTCTGTAATCCGGAGACTGCGCCAGAAGCAGATAGAGATCGCCAAGAAATCCGGGAAGCCGATACCAAGATATCTGGAGC
>PPYE01414261.1_pt1 | contig 11182 bp, 9 predicted proteins | sample 1559881 | NCBI WGS metagenome assembly PPYE01 (sample SAMN08240022, study PRJNA423297) | Human gut metagenome, whole genome shotgun sequencing project.
CTCGACGACCTCCTCGGCCGTGTAGATGGAGTTGCCCACGACCTCGATCTTTGCAACACGGAAAAATACGCTCATGCCCAGGACGAGCGCCGCGCAGATCAGCAGAAAGATCAGCGGCTGCAGCAGCGACCTGCCCCGGCCGCCGGATGGGCGGCGGGGCCGGCGCGCGCGGCGCGGCCCGGGCTGCTTCGATTGTTTCATAGGCAGGTGATTCCTTTCACCGCGGCGCCACGCAGCGCACATCGGCCCCAAGCGCCGACAGGCACGCATCGAAGCGGTCGTAGCCGCGGTTGATATAGCCGTTGTCGAGGATCTCGGTCTCGCCCTCGGCGGAGAGGCCGGCCACGATCATGGCCGCGCCGCCGCGCAGGTCGCTCGATGTGAGCGGCGCGCCGGTGAGCCGGTCGACGCCGGTGACATAGGCCACGCGCCCCTCGATGCTGACGGCTGCGCCCAGACGCCGGAACTCCTCGGCATGACGATAACGGTTGGTAAAGATGTTTTCGGTGAACACCGTGGTGCCCTTCGCCTTCAGGCAGGCAGCCATGAGCGGCGGCTGCGCATCCGTGGGAAAGCCCGGATACGGTTGCGTGACGACCGGCCGCGGCGCGGTGAGCCGCCCGGTCGATGTCAGGCGCACGGTGGACGCCGTTTTTATTATAGCACACCCTGCCTCGGAAAGCGAGTCCAGAACGGTCAAAAAATGGTCCGGATCGACGCCCTGCAGCTCCACATCGCCGCCGCAGGCGGCTCCGGCACACAAAATCGTCGCCGCGACGATGCGGTCCGGCATGATCGTGTGCTCCACAAACGGCTGCGGCCGGAAGCCGCTGACCGTGACCGTTGACGTGCCGGCGCCGGAAATGCGCGCGCCCAGCTTGCGCAGGTAGCACTGCAGGTCGAGGATCTCCGGCTCGCGCGCGGCGTTGCAGATGACCGTCTCCCCCGCCGCCGCGCAGGCGGCCAGCATGGCGTTTTCCGTCGCGCCGACGCTCGGAAACGGCAGCAGGATGCGCCGCCCCTTCAGATCGTGCGCGCAGCAGACGATGTCTCCGCCGCGCTCCGTGACCTCCGCGCCGAGCGCGCGCAGCGCGTCGAGGTGCAGGTTCACCGGCCGCGGGCCGAGCTCGCACCCGCCCGGCATGGACAGGCTCGCCGTTCCGAAGCGCGTGAGGATCGCGCCGAGAAAAATGACCGAGGAGCGCAGCTCCCGCATGAGATCGTGCGGGATGAAGTCGCGGTTCATGCCGCGGGAATCAATGCGCACCGTGTCCCCGTCGCGCTCCGCCGTGCAGCCGAGATGGCGCAGGATGCGCAGCGTGATCGTCACGTCCTTCAGGTCGGGCACGTTGTGCAGAACCGTCTCACTGCCGGCGAGCACGGATGCCGCCATAATCGGCAGCACCGCATTCTTGGCGCCCTGCACCTGGGTACTCCCGGTCAGTCTGTTTCCGCCGTAAATGTGCCATATGCTCATAATCTTTCCTCCGCACAGCAAATTCATGCCATCCTATGCAGAGAAACGCGAGATTGTCATTTTGCGTGCCGGTCGGCCAGTTTCAGCACCAGATCGGCAATGCGCTCGGCGGCGTCGGCAACGCCGGCGGATTTCATGTTCTGCGCCATCTGCGCAAGCTGCGCGGGGTCGGCGAGCAGGTCGCTGACGAGGTTATACAGATCGTCCGCCGTGAACGCGCCCTCGAGCAGCACCTTCGCCCCGCCGGCGTGCTCGAGCACGCGCGCGTTGCGCTCCTGATGGTTGTTCGTGACGTTCGGCGACGGGATGAGGATCGCGGGCTTGCCGATGCACGAGAGCTCCGCGAGCGTGGACGCGCCCGCGCGGCAGAGCACGAGATCGGCCGCGTCCATGACGAGCGGCATGTCATAAATATACGGCCGCACGTCTATGCCGTGCGCGGCGAGATCGGCCGGGCACTTTTCGAGCAGGGCCGCGTGCATCTTCTCATAGCCGTTGCGCCCGGCCGAGTGGATGAGCGCAAACGGCGCGTCCGTGACGGCGGCGCGCGTGATGAACGCCGTCATGACCTCGTTCATGTACGACGCACCGAGCGAGCCCCAGACCGACACGACCAGCGGCCTGTCCGGGTCGAGCCCGAGCTGGCGCTTGGCCTCCGCCTTGGAGCAGGCCGTGAACGCGCCGCGCACCGGCGTGCCGGTGACGACGACCTTTTCCTGCTCGCTGTAGTGCTGCTTGCTCTCCTCGAAGCCGACGAGGATGCGGTCGACCGCGCCGGCAAGCATCTTCGTCGTCAGGCCGGGCACGGCGTTGGATTCATGTACGACGGTGGGGATACCGAGCTGCGCCGCCGCTTTGAGCACGGGGTAGCAGACATAGCCGCCGGTGCCGATGGCGACGTCAGGCTGAAAGTCCTCGATGATCTTGCGCGCGTCCTTCGTCGCCTGCCGCGCGTTGTGCAGCGAGCGGAAGTTGTACGCGATCTCCGACGGCTTGAGGCTGCGGTGGATGTTCGTGACCTCAATGGTCACGATGTCGTAGCCCGCGCGCGGGACGAGGTCGGTCTCCATCTTGCCGTTGGCGCCGACGAAGAGGATGCCGCAGTCGGGCATCCGGTCGCGCAGGATGCCAGCGACCGCGAGCGCGGGGTTGATGTGGCCTGCGGTGCCGCCGCAGGTAAAGAGAAAATTCATAGCAATGCCTCCCAGGATCAAAAACGGAAATCGGGCAGTCCGCGCCGAAGGCCGCCGCGGGCTGCCGGATATACACTTCAAAGTCAGAAACTAGCGCGCTTTTTTTGTCGGAATGTCGCGCGAGATGCTCAGGATGATGCCCATCTCCCCGAGCTGCATGAGCAGCGCCGTGCCGCCGTAGCTGAAAAACGGCAGCGAGATGCCCGTGCAGGGGATGAGGTTCGTGACGACTGCGATGTTCAAAAACACCTGGATCGACAGCAGCGTCGTGATGCCGATGCCGACGAGGAAGCTGTAGCGGTCGGGCGAGTGCGCGGCGATCCAGTAGCCGCGGCAGATGAGCAGCGCAAACAGGATCAGGATCGCAATGGCGCCGACATAGCCGAGCTCCTCACAGACGATGGAAAAGATATAGTCATTATGCTCCTCGGGCAGATAGAGGTACTTCTGCCGGCTCTGGCCGAGGCCGAGCCCGAGAAAGCCGCCCGAGCCGATGGAATACAGCGACTGCACGATTTGATAGCCGGCCGCGCTCGTATCGGCAAACGGGTCGCGCCAGGACACGATGCGCTTGTGCACATAGGGCACGAATTTGCTTGCGATGAGCAGCAGCGCGCCCGCGCTGCCCATGCCGACGAGCAGGTACGAGAGCTTGATGCCGCCGACAAACATCATCACGATCGCAAGCGCCATGATGATGATGGACGCCGACAGATGTGGCTCGAGCATCAGCAGGCCGACGATGATGACCGTGACGACCATGAACGGCACGACACCGTAGCGGAACGTCTGCATCTGCTCTTTATAGGTGCAGATCATGCTGGAGAAAAACAGCACGACCGCGATCTTTGCGATCTCCGACGGCTGAAACGTCGTGAAGCCGAGGCTCAGCCAACGGCGCGCACCGTTGACGCGAGTGCCGATGTGCGGGATCCAGACGATGGCAAGCAGGAAGATGCTCACGCCCAGCACCAGCAGCGACAGACGGCGGTAGGTCGCCATGCGCACTTTGGACAGCAAGATCATGGCCACAACGCCGGCCACGGCAAAGGCCGCCTGGCGCACGAAGTAATACGTCGGCGACTTGCCCTGCGCATACGCGCGAGCGAAGCTCGACGAGAGTACCATGATGACGCCGATCGTCAGCAGCAGCAGCGTGAGCACGAAAAACGGCAGGTCAAAGCTGCCGCGCTTCGGCCCGGCGGACGCTTTCGCCTGGCGCGCGGGAAGTCTCAGATCGGAAATATTCATATAAGCACCTCCCTGCACCGCGGCGCGCGCCTCACACGCCGAAGCGGTGGAACACGCCGATGAACGACAAAACTGCAAACAGCACCGTCACGCTGGCAAACAGCGCCACAATCTGCGTTTCCTTCCACTTGTGGCCCGTCCAGCCGCCCATCTCGAGATGGTGGTGGAACGGGGACATTTTGAACACGCGCTTGCCGTGCGTGAGCTTGAAGTAGCCGACTTGGATGATATCCGACAGCGCCTCGATGATGTACATGATGCCGAGCGTCACAAGGATGAGCGGCATGTCGTAGGCAAAGGCCAGCGCCGCGACCGCGCCGCCGAGAAAGAGCGAACCCGTGTCGCCCATGAACACCTTCGCCGGGTGGAAGTTATAGATCAAAAAGCCCAGCAGGCCGCCGGCAAGGCCGGAGGCAAACACGCCGAGGGACAAAAACCGCTCGCCCCAGAGCATGGAGATGACGGCGAAGAAGATGCACACCGGCATCGTCGTGCTCGCGGCGAGGCCGTCCACACCGTCGGTGAGGTTCACGGAGTTGACCGTGCCGACGATGACGAAGGCCGCGAAGATGACATACAGCGGCTCGGAGACCGGCACCGTCTTGTTCCAGAACGGGATGTACAGGCTGTCGAGCGCGACATAGCCGAAGCGGCGCATGAGGAAAATGAACGCCACGGCCGCCGCCAGCTGCAGCAGCAGCTTCTTGCCGGCCGTCAGGCCGAGATTCTGCTTTTTCTTGAGCTTTTCATAGTCGTCCAGAAAACCGATCGCGCCGAACACGAGCGCGAACGCCAGACAAAACAGGTGGCCGTATTCGCCCTCGGCCATGCACTCAAAGCCGACCGACAGGCACACGACCGCGATCGCGGCGATGAACATCAGCCCGCCCATGGTGGGCGTGCCCTGCTTGGACATGTGCCACGTAGGACCGTTTTCCTTGATGCTCTGGCCCGCCTTGATGCGTCTGAGATACGGGACCAGGAAAAATCCGACGACGGCCGACACCGCAAACGCGATGACGAACGCCAGTATCAGCTTCAGTGTCATTTCTCTCTCTTCCTCTTCTCGAGTATTTCGGCGACGATCTCGCGCTCGTCCATGTGCACTTTCGTCTTGCCGATGATCTGGTAATCCTCATGGCCCTTGCCGCAGAGGATGATGACATCGCCGGGGCAGTGATTCTCGATCGCGTAGGCAATGGCCTCGCGCCGGTCGGGCCGCACGACATAGGGCGTGTGCGTCTCCTTGAGACCGGGAAGGATATCGGCGATGATCGCCTCCGGGTCTTCCGTGCGCGGATTGTCGCTCGTGACGATGACGAAATCCGCCTTCTGGCCCGCGATGCGGCCCATCTTCGGACGCTTGCCGCGGTCGCGGTCGCCGCCGCAGCCAAAGAGGAACACGAGCCGCGCGGGTGCGAACTCGCGCACCGTCGTGAGGATGTTGTCGATGGCGTCGGGCGTGACGGCGTAGTCGATGAGGATGGCGTAATCCCCGTCGGTCTCGAGCACCTCGGCGCGGCCCTTGACGGGCTTTGCCGTGTCGAGCGCGGCGGCGCAGTCGTCGAGCGAAATGCCGAGCGCGCAGGCGCAGGCAATGACGCTCAGCGCGTTGTAGACCGAGAACATGCCGGGGATGCCGAGGCGCATGCGCGCGATCGCATCGCCGTGCATGGCGACAAAGCGCACGCCCGACGCGCTCAGGCGGATGTCCTTGGCCACGAGGTCGGCGTCGTTGCGTTTGGCGGAATAGGTGTGCATCGGGCATTTGGCGTGCTCGAGCATGACGTGCGCCCAATCGTCGTCCGCGTTGACGATGCCGACGTCACTCTGCGCAAACAGCTGCGCCTTGGCCGCGGCATACGCCTCCATGGTCTTGTGAAAGTCCAGATGGTCCTGCGACAGGTTCGTGAAGATGCCCACCCGGAAGCGGATGCCCTCCACGCGGTGCAGCACGAGCGAGTGCGACGACACCTCCATGACCGCGTGCGTGCAGCCGGCGTCGACCATTCGGCGCAGGAGCTTTTGCAGCTCATAGGCGTCGGGCGTGGTGTGCTCGGTGTGCAGCACCTCGTCGCCGATGACGTTCGCGTTCGTGCCGATGAGACCGACCTTCGTGTGCAGGCACTGCTCAAGCATGTGCTTGATGAGCGTGGTGACGGTGGTCTTGCCGTTCGTGCCGGTCACACCGATCATGGTCAGCTCACGCGACGGGTTATCGAAAAATTCGCAGCAGATGCGCGAGAGCGCAAGGCGGCTGTCGGCCACGAGGATATACGGTATCTCGACCTCTGGCTTTCGCTGGCAGAGCACGACGGCCGCACCGCGCTCGGCGGCCGCGCCGATGAACCGGTGCCCGTCGGACTCATACCCGCAGACGGCGGCGAACAGGTCGCCGGGCTGCGTGGTGCGCGAGTCAAAGCTGATATCCCGGATGTCCAGTTCCGGATCGGCGGTGCATTCGCACACGTCCAGAACGGACAGCAGTCGCTTGAGTTTCATAAACGTACCTCCGTTGTTCGTCAGTATCGGCCCAGCATGCCCGAATCGCTGGTCACGAGCGTGACCTCCACGACCGTACCGTGATCGATCTGGGTGCCTGCGGCGACGCTCTGGCCGGAGATGACCTGCGCCGCGGTATCCGTGATCGAACTGCTGGTCTTGATATACAGCCCCAGTGCGGCCATGCGGTCGCGGGCTGTCTGATAGCTGAGATTGGACAGATCCGGCATCGTCTCCTTGTCGGCCGAGGGCTCTTTGCCGGCATAGAGCAGAATGGTGCTGCCGTTGGCCACGACCGCGCCGCTGCCCGGAAGCTGCGCCGTGATTGTGCTGCCATCGCCGTAGATGCGCGCCTGCAGGCCCACCTCCGCGAGCGCGGCCTTCGCCTGCTCAACGGACAGGCCCGTCACGTTCGGTACGGTCTTATCCATATGTGTCTTTTCCGTCTCGGAGTACGACGGCTCCACGCCGAGGTACGGCAGGATATCCGCCATCATTTTGCCGACGACGGGCGCGGCCATCTGGCCGCCGCTGATATAGATGCCGGTGCTGTTGCTCGGCGTGTCGAGCAGCACGAGGATGACGATCTGCGGGTCATCCGCCGGCGCAAAGCCGATGAACGAGACGATGTACTCCTTCGCGCCGCCGGCCGCGTCCTGCGCGACCTTTTCCGACGTGCCGGTCTTGCCGCCGATGCGGTAGCCGGCGACGTAGGCGTTCTTGCCGGTGCCGTCGACGGGGTCGCCGACGACCTGCTCGAGGATCTGGCGCACGGTGGCGCTCGTCTGCTCGCTCACGACCTGGCGCACCACGGTCGGCGAATTGGACACGACCGCTTCCCCGTCGCTGTTGACGATGCTCTTGACGACGTACGGCTTCATGAGATAGCCGCCGTTGACGCAGGCGCTGACTGCCGTGATGAGCTGCAGCGGCGTGATCGTAAACGTCTGGCCGAAGGAGGCCGCCGCGAGCTGGGAGAGGTTCTCCGGGTCGTAGAACGTGTTCTGGCTCCACCAGATGCTGCCGCTCTCGCCGGACATGTCGATGCCGGTCTTGGCGGTGAGGTTGCTGTCCACGTTGCTGGTCAAGTTCAGGAAGCCGAACGCCTCGGCGTACTTGTAGAAGGTGCGCGCGCCGATGAGCTGGCCGATCTGCACGAGCGCCACGTTGCACGAGTGCTGGATGGCCTGCGTCAGGTTCTGACTGCCGTGGCCGGTCGTTTTCCAGCACTTGAGCGGATCGGTACGGCCGAGCACGTTCGTGCTGCCGCCGCAGTAAAACGACGAATTTTCATTGACCACGCCCTCTTCGAGCGCCATGGCCAGCGTGATGATCTTGAACGTCGAGCCGGGCTCGTAGGTGTCCGACAGGGCCTTGTTGCGCCACTGCTTCGTCTGCGCGGCGGAGAGCATCTCGGCCTTCTTGTCGGGATTCGTTTCGGCGTCGATGGCCTCCTGATCCTTGTCACTGACCTTCTGATAGTCGTTCAGGTCAAAGTTGCCGAGCGAGACCATGCCGAGAATGGCGCCGCTGTTGGGGTCCATGGCGATGGCCGCGGCGCCATTTTGCACGTCGTAGTCCTCGACCGCCTGCTGCAGGTGCTTTTCGAGGTAATACTGGATCGTGGCGTCGATGGTCAGGTTCATGTCGTCGCCCTTTGTCTCATCGTAGTAGTCCTCGTAGTTGACAAAGAGCATATCCGTGCCGCGGTTATCCGTCGCGCGGATGATGCGCCCGGCGCTGCCGGTCAGATAGCTGTCATAGCGCTGCTCCAGGCCGTAGAGGCCGTTGTTGTCCTGCCCGACGAAGCCGATGACGTGCGCGGCCAGATTGCCGTAGGGGTAATAGCGCTTCGTGTCCGGCTCGATCTTCACGCCGGTGAGATTGTTCTCCTTCTTGAACGCGCGCACTTTTTCCGACACTTCCGGCTCGACCTTGCGCTTGACGACCTCATACCAGCGGTCGGTATTCTTCGTCATGGCCAGGATCTTATCATAATCGACGTCGAGGATCTCGGAAAGTTCGCGTGCGATCAGCTGCGGATCTTCTTTGTTCTTGACGATCTCGGCCGGGCTGATGAAGATCGTATCGGCCGAGGCGTTCATGGCCAGGATCTTGCCGTTCGTATCGTAGATTGCGCCGCGCGAGGCCGTGATCTCCGTCGTGCGCACCTGCTGGTCGATCGCCATTTTTTCGTATTCGTCATGGTGTACGATCATGACATTGAACAGCTTGATGCCAAGGACAGCAAATGCAAGGATGCCGCACACAATCAAAAGGAAGCGTGTGCGGCGGAGCATCATGATATTCGGTGTTTTGGTACTTGCACGAAAAGGCACGCGGTTGTCCCGGCGCCCGGAAGTTTCATTCGCCATGTCTGTCTCCTTGTTCCTGCGGGGATAGTACTATCATACAGGCTGGCTTATCGAAAATATTCCAAAATGGAAGAGAAGAAATCGCCGAGACGGTCGGCAAGGCTCAGCGGTTCGGCCGCGTTCTGGTCAAGGACCACCGCCGTGTCCGTGGCGTCGCTGCTGATATAATAGAGCTGATCGCTGCGCGGCTTCTGCATGCCGAGCTCGTGGATGGCGTAATCCTCGATCTCCGTGAGGTTGAACGCGCTCTCGTAATCAATGCGCAGGCGCGTTTGCTGCTCCTGCAGCTGGGTATACTGATCCTCCAGCGCCGAGACCTCCGCCGACGCCTGCGAGAGCTGCACGCGCGCGACCAGCGACACGACGATCAGCACGGCGGCAATGGCAAAGCCGAGCACGGCCAGCGGGGCGATCGCCTGCTTGGGGGTGGGAACGGACTCCGGGACGACGGCCTCCGTCGTCCGGGGAGCGTGCGGCATCTCGACCGGCGCACTGTACCGGTATTCTTCGGCAGCCGTGCTGTGCAGGTCATACGCCGCGTTGCCGTCCATGGGCGCGGTATTGCGTTTTTTTGAAGCAGGAGATGCCATGATCGGCTCCTTTCTCAGACGCGCTCGGCAACGCGCAGCTTCGCGCTGCGGGCGCGCGGGTTACACTCCAGTTCTTCCTCGCCGGGCAGGATCGGCTTGCGGGAGACGCTGCGCAGCGTCTGCACAAAGCCGCAGGTGCACACCGGCGCCTCGCGCGGGCAGGTGCAGCCGTGCTCCCGCCGGGCGATGCCGGTCTTGACGATCCGGTCTTCGAGGGAATGAAAGCTGATGACGCACAGCCGCCCGCCGACGCGGAGCTTGTCCGGCGCGGTGTCCATCATCTCGCGCACCGCCGCCAGCTCGTCGTTCACAGCGATGCGGATCGCCTGAAAGCTGCGCTTGGCGGGATGCTGCTTTTCGCGCAGCGCCGCGCCCGGCATGGCCGAGCGGATCACATCGACCAGCTCCAGCGTGGTCGAGATCGGCCGCTGCGCCCGGGCGCGTACGATCGCCCCGGCAATGCGAGGCGCATAGCGCTCCTCGCCGTATTCATACAAAATGCGTTTGAGCTCATTCTCCGGCCACTCGTTGACGACGTTCCACGCGCTCAGGCCGCTGGTCGCGTCCATGCGCATATCGAGCGGCGCGTCGTGCATATACGAAAAGCCGCGCTGCGTCTCGTCGAGCTGCGGTGAGGAAACGCCGAGGTCAAAGAGCATGCCGTCCACGGCGTCGATGCCGAGGCGGTCGAGAATGGCGGCCGTGTCGCGGAAGTTGCCGTGCACGAGCTGCACGCGCTCCCCGAACGGGGCCAGCCGCGCGCCGGCGCGCGCAATCGCTGTCTCGTCGCGGTCGATGCCGATGAGCGTTCCGGTCGTCAGGCGGCCGGCGATCTGCTCGGAGTGGCCGCCCATGCCGAGCGTGCCGTCCACGTAAATGCCGTCGGGGCGGATATTCAGGTTGTCGATGCATTCGTGCAGCAGCACGGGGATATGTCCGGCGTCCATCAGAAATCCAGCTCCTCCATCACGGCGGCGATGTTCTCCGGCAGCGCCTCGAGCGGGCAGATCTCATCCCAGCGCGCGCTATCCCAGAACTCCGCATGGTTGTTGCTGCCGACAACGGTGACGCTCTTGGTCGGAGGATACGTCCCTGCCCGTCGAGATCGCAGCGGGCCGCATACGCGAACAGCGGGCGCACCTTGCGCTGCTGCAGATTGGTCATGGCCGCCGCCTTCTCGGAGATCGCCTTCCAGTTTTCCTGACTGTAGGCCGACAGGCACTTTTCGGGCGAGACCGTCACATAGAACGTGTCGCCCAGCTCTTCACGGAGCTTGGCCGGGATGAACAGACGGCCTTTGGCGTCAAGCGTATGCTGATAGATACCGGTCATGCTGCATCCCCCCTTCTCCGAAATCGTGCACTTTCGCGCCCCATGCGTGGGCTTTTGATGCTTTTTAAACCACTTCGCCCCACGTGCAATCCTCATTATAGTGGCAGGACGGAAAAATTGCAAGGAGAAATTCCCGCCTTTTTCTTGCAATTTCCGACAATTCTGTCAATCCGACTGTGGTTTTTCCGGCCACAAGCATTTGCGTTTCCCGCCGAAAAAAGGAAAACAGCGGCACAAGATGTGCCGCCGAAGCGTGAAAAAATCCCCGCCGGAAACGCCCAAAGCGCGCCCGGCGGGGAAAAATTTCGGCAAAACGCACCACCGCCGCCGGACATACCGGCGGCGGTGCAGATGTGCAGGAAAAGGCAGGTCAGTTGGCTTCCTCCTCGGGGGCTACCTCGCCCTCGAAGCGGATCTCCGGCTGCCTGGGCGCGGGGGCAGCGGTGGCTGCAGGGGCAGCGG
>PPYE01433638.1_pt1 | contig 11180 bp, 8 predicted proteins | sample 1559881 | NCBI WGS metagenome assembly PPYE01 (sample SAMN08240022, study PRJNA423297) | Human gut metagenome, whole genome shotgun sequencing project.
CTTTAGCAGAAGCCAGTTTCTTCTCCTGCGCAGTCAGTGTCTTCTCTGTAGAAGCAAGCTCATTTTCTCCGTCACTGAGTTCTTTCTCCGCCGCGGACAACTGTTTTTCTGCCGTCGAATAAGCGCTTTTCTCCGCGGTGATTTTCTGATTCATGCCACTGGCTGCCGTCTTCAGCTGTGTCAACTGTTTTTCCATCTCAGCAGTACCCTGCCCGCTCTTTATCGCCTTTTCCAGTGTATCTATCTGCAGCTGAAGGCTCTGATACGTCTGCTCATCCTCAGATATCTGATCCGCCAGTTCATCCAGTTGTTCTTTTCCGCTCTGCAGCTGCTTCTCTGCCTCCGGCTTTTTCTTCTCAAACTTTTTCTTTCCTTTTTTGTACTTCTTCCAACCTTTTTTTAATGCTTTTTTTCCGTCTTTATATTCTTTTTTTGATTTATCAAGTTTTTTCTGCTGTGCATTCAGTGTCTCTTTTGCCTGAGCAATCTGCTCTTTGCCGTCGGCAATCTCTTTTTTGGCGTCTTTAAGCTGCTGTTTGCCGTCCTTTATCTTATCTTTGGCCCTTTTCAGCTTCTTTTCCGCCTTTTCTCTGCCGTCCTGAAGCTCCTGCTCGGCGTCAGCAATCTCGTCCTCGGCCTCCTGCACAATCTCGTTCTTGCGGATGACGCCCCGTTCTTCGGTGCTGTCTTCCACCAGAGTCTGCACCTCCGCAATCTTGTCATCGTAAGCGTCGGTAAAGGATGTGAGTGCCTGCGCCCCCTCCACCTTGAGGTATACTTCTGTAAATGTATCAAGAACAAAGGTGTCTTCCGGCACCACCACAAAGGCGTAAATGCTTCCCGTTCCGATGGCGGCGCTGCCTCTTCCAAAAGAGACGTAGGCAGAAGTATTGCCCCTCCCGACCACTGTCAGAGTGTCTGTCGCGAGGGTATCAGATACCGGATCCTCCGTTCCGGAGGTCAGAATGATCTCGTCACCGATCTGATAATCAGAGGCGTCGTCCACCAGACATTCGCCCACTGTCTCCGGCATCCTTCCTTCCGAGACGGTGATCCGGTTCATTTTCTTCTGCTCCCCCATCACGTGAAGCACCCGCTGGTCGTCTTCCGTATTATGTAGAAAATCAGCGCTGTAGCCGCCCTCCGCCGCTTCCACACCCTCAATCTGGCTGAAGGCCGCCACATCATCTTCCGTCACACCATAGGTGCTCAGCGCCTTGATGTCCATGAGATTTTCCGAATCAAAATAGGCGTCGCCAGTGATACGCATATCCGGCTCCGAGGCGCGGATACCGGAAAAAAAAGCGACGCCCAGCGCCACGATAAACAAAATGGACAGAAAACGCCCCGGGCTCTTCCTGATTTCCATATAAAAATCTTTCCACATTGCTTTCTTCTTCATAGGCCGCTCCTGTCTACCACTCTATGGTCTCCACAGAAACCGGATGCGCGTTGACGCTCATATCGGAAACTCTTCCGTTCTTTATTTTTATGACCCGGTCCGCCATAGGGGCGATGGCCGAGTTGTGGGTGATGAGAACCACCGTCATGCCTTTTTCCCGGCAGGTATCCTGCAACAATTTGAGAATGGACTTGCCAGTATTATAATCCAGCGCGCCTGTCGGTTCATCGCAGAGCAGAAGTTTCGGATTCTTGGCAAGCGCCCTGGCGATGGACACTCTCTGCTGCTCGCCGCCGGAAAGCTGTGCCGGAAAATTATCCATCCGGTCACCCAGCCCCACTTCCCGGAGCACCTCTCCCGCATCCATAGGGTCCTTGCATATCTGCAGCGCCAGCTCCACATTTTCCAGGGCGGTCAGATTGGGAATCAGATTATAGAACTGAAAAACGAAACCGATATCGTCTCTCCGGTATGCCGTCAGCTTCTTCTGGGAATACCCGGCGATATCCTGTCCGTCCACCAGCACCTGCCCTTCCGTGGCCGTATCCATGCCGCCGAGGATATTGAGCACCGTGGTCTTGCCCGCGCCGCTGGGACCGACGATGACCGCAAATTCGCCTTTTTGAATCTCAAAGTCGATGCCGGCGGCGGCCTCGATGTCCACCTCACCCATGTGGTATATTTTCTTTACATTTTTTAACTCGACATATCCGCTCATAGTTCCTCCTGCCCGGTCCACGCCCTGGATCTATCCGTATCTTCCCCGGCTGCCATGGATATTTTTTAAGAATATTTTCTTTCAATTAATGTGATTATACCACAGAGCTCACAAAAAAGTTGTGAAACTTCTTATTTCAGCCTTAATAAAATGACCTCCCATACCCCTGCAAAGGGACCGTACGGAAGGTCATTTTATTACTTATCTGATATAAACTTAGATCACCGCTTCCATAGCAGGTTCCATGGCTGATTCTCCGCCTTCATCTTCCACCTCTTCCATGAGCTCCTCATACCGGCGCAGCACCATGCTCTGGACGGTATCGCGGGTCTCGGAGTTGATTGGATGAGCGATGTCACGGTATTCACCGTCGGCTGCCTTGCGGCTCGGCATGGCAATGAATAATCCCTTTTCCCCCTCAATGATCTTGATGTCGTGTACCACAAATGCGTTGTCAAATGTGATGGATACGACCGCTTTCATTTTGCCCTCTTTTGATATTCTGCGAATGCGTATGTCTGTAATCTGCATGTGTAATCCTCCTGAAGAACGTTCTGAAATTATAAAATGTATCGAACATTCTTTTCTACTACTATTTTAATCTCCCCATCAGTTCCTATATAGTTCGTACCCGGACGAAGGGTATCGCGGCTCTCTACGATACAGTTTTCAATATAAGAATCATCTCCAATGTACACATCATTCAAGATGATAGAATTCTTGATCGTACAGTTGTTTCCGATATAAACATCTTTAAACAGAACCGAATTCTCTACTTTACCGTTTATGATACAGCCGGAAGAGATGATACTGTTTTTGATTTCAGAACCGGCGTTGTATTTGGCAGGCGGCAGATCGTCCACCTTGGAATATACGTCCGGATACTGCTTAAAAAAGTAATCCCGAACATCCTTCTTGAGAAAGTCCATGTTGGTCCTATAGTAGGATTCTACCGTCGCAATATTTCTCCAGTATGTATCCAGCTTATATCCATAAATCTTACGGACATTTTTATAGCGGACAAGAACATCCTTTACGAAATCGTGCCGGTCTTCTTTTGCGCAGCGTTCCAGCACCTCAATGAGATGTCTTCTGCGGATTACATATACGCCGATGGATACGTTGTTGGACTCTGCCACCAGCGGCTTCTCTTCAAAATCAACGATTCTCTCGTTCTCGTCCAGTTTCAGGATTCCAAAACGGGTCAGGTCATCATCTTTATCAGACATGGTCGTATAAACCACCGTAATATCCGCATTCTTTTCAATATGTCTGTCCAGCACCTTGCCATAATCAAGCTTATATACGCCATCGCCGGCTGCAATGATCACATACGGTTCATGGCTCTTTTTCAGATAATCCAGATTCTGATACAACGCATCTGCCGTACCCAGATACCAGGAATTATTGCTCTTGGTGACTGTCGGCGTGAAAACGTACAGTCCTCCCTGTTTTCTTCCGAAGTCCCACCATTTGCTGGAGCTCAAATGCTCATTTAAAGAACGGGCGTTAAACTGCGGAAATACCGCCACCTTATTTACTTTGGAATTCGTCATATTGCTCAACGCAAAGTCAATGGCACGGTAGCTGCCCGCAATCGGCAGAGCCGCGATGGCCCGCTTATCTGATAACTTACCAACCCTTTTACTATTGCCGCCTGCTAAAATAATACCTATCGCCTTCATCTATGTCACCTGCCCTCTATTGTCTGATAATGGATTCACCGCTTGCCAGAATGCCGTTCGGATAATCTTCGGCGGTGGTCTTGCCCACGATGGCTACATTTTTTCCAATCTTTACATTTGCCGGAATAACGGATCCTTCGCCGACAGTTACCAGCCCGCCGCTGTAAATGTTCGGTTTAAACTTATTCGGCGCCTCTTCAAATGCTCCCAGCTCCGCGTTTTCTCCAATCTCCGAATCCTCAGCGATAATCGACTTCTCAATTCGCGCGCCGGCTTTCACTACGGTGCCGTTCATGATAATAGAGTTGGTGATAAATGCACCTTCCTCCACTGTGACGCCGGAACCTATCACGGAATTATAAATCTCTCCGTAAATCTCCGTACCTTCGCCGACAATGCATCCGCTCACCTTTGCGTTTTCTGAGAAATACTGCGGAGGAAGCACTTCACTCTTGGTATAAATTCTCCAGAACTCTTCATACAGATTAAATTCCGGTATAATATCGATCAGCTCCATATTAGCTTCCCAGTATGCGGAAAGAGTACCTACGTCTTTCCAGTATCCCTGATAATTGTAGGCCATAATCTTATCGCCCCGCTCATGACAATAAGGGATGACATGCATACCAAAATCACAGCCAGACTGATTTTTCAGGCGTTCCAGCGCATCTTTCAGAACATCCCAGTTGAAAATATAGATGCCCATGGATGCCTTGTTGCTTCTTGGTTCCGCCGGCTTCTCTTCAAACTCCAGAACCTGATTATTCTCGTCGGTGATAACAAGGCCGAAACGGCTGGCGTCTTCCCACGGGACTTCATAGGTAGCCAGAGTGATCTTGGCGTCGTTCTTCTTATGGAACTCGAGCATAAGTTCATAATCCATCTTATAAATGTGGTCGCCGCCAAGGATAATCACGTAATCCGGATGATAATATTCCATGAACTCCATATTCTGATATATGGCGTTGGCCGTTCCTGTATACCAGTCCGTATTCTCACTTCTCTCATACGGCGGAAGAATGGTCACACCGCCGATATTACGGTCCAGATCCCACGGAATACCGATCCCTATGTGCTGATTCAATCTGAGTGGCTGATACTGGGTCAGGACACCGACTGTATCAATACCGGAATTGATACAATTGCTCAGCGGAAAGTCGATAATCTTGTATTTGCCGCCGAAAGCAACCGCCGGCTTTGCCAGTTTAGATGTTAAAACACCGAGACGGCTGCCCTGCCCGCCAGCCAGTAACATAGCTATCATTTCTTTTTTTATCATAAAGAATCACCCCTTTGTCACATATATGCCTATTATAGCACTCAACCTTCTAAATTAAAAGTATTTTAGCACAAAAAACTAATCATTTCTTAAATTTTTTTATATAATTTGTACCATATTTCCTTTCGTATTTTATTTTTTATAGATGAATTGTCGCTTTTGTATGCATTTTTTGGATTTTTTTCTTCTATATTTTGGTTTTTTGTTGATATATGACGCGGAACAGAGTTTTGGAAGCTGGATTCAGCCTGTAAATTATTCCGCCGCCATAGGAAATTCCTCGAATCTCCTTAAAGAAGAAAGACTTGAATCTGCCTTTTTGCTGCGGTATACTAACGTAGAAAATAAAGGTTCACACATTAAAATAGTAGTTATAGACAGAAACAGAGGTAGAGAAATGTATAAGATAGACTTCCAGAAACCAATCCACATTCACTTTATCGGCATCGGCGGCATCAGCATGAGCGGCCTGGCTGAAATTCTCATTGACAGAAGTTTCCCGATCTCCGGCTCGGACATGAAGGCTTCCGACATCACCGGTCATCTCACAAATATCGGCGCCCGCATTGCCATCGGACAGCGGGCGGAAAATATCACCGACGATATCGATCTGGTAGTGTACACTGCCGCTATCCACGAAGACAATGAGGAATTTGCCGCTGCAAAGACGAAGGGCATCCCGATGATGAGCCGCGCGGAACTCCTCGGACAGATTATGGATAACTATGCCCGCTCCATCGCCGTGGCCGGAACTCACGGCAAGACAACGACCACTTCCATGCTGACTCACATTCTTCTGCAGGGTCAGATGGACCCGACGGTCAGCGTCGGCGGTATGCTGGACCGCATCGGCGGCAATATCCGCGTAGGACAGTCCGATGTTTTCCTGACGGAAGCCTGCGAGTACACCAACAGTTTTCTGGCATTCCATCCACTGTATTCCATCATATTAAATGTGGAGGAAGACCACATGGACTTCTTCAAGGATATTGATGATATCAAACATTCCTTCCACATTTTCGCTTCCCAGACCGCACCGGACGGACAAATCATCATCAACGGCGATATGTCTCACACGGCGGATATTCTCGCCGGACTGTCCCAGAAAGTCATCACCTTCGGACTGGGTGCGGACAATGACTACACAGCGAAAGACATTTCCTATGACAACGAAGGAAATGGTTCCTATACCCTCGTGGTGCGCGGCGAGGAAATCGGACGCATCACCCTCAAGGTGAAGGGCTCCCACAACATCATGAACTCCCTGTCCGCCATCGCCTGCTCCCGCGCCATCGGCCTGTCCATGGAGCAGATTCTTGCCGGCCTGCTCTCCTTCACGGGAACCCACCGCCGGTTTGAATACAAGGGGAATATCGGCGACGTCATCGTCATCGACGACTACGCGCATCACCCGACAGAGATTCAGGCGACCTTAAACGCCGCCCGCGAATACCCGCACGACAAGCTGTGGGTGGTCTTCCAGCCGCACACTTACACCAGAACCAAGGCTTTCCTTCCGCAGTTTGCCGAAGTGCTCTCCAAAGCTGACCACGTCATTCTGGCAGATATATTCGCGGCCAGAGAGCCGGACACCGGCATGGTATCTTCCATGGATATCGTAAACCTCATGAAAGACACCGGCTGCGACGTACATTACTTCCCGACCTTCGGCGAGATCGAGGAATACCTCCTCTCCCACGTGAAAGGACATGACCTGCTCATCACCATGGGCGCAGGAGATGTGGTGACCATCGGGGAAGAGCTGCTTAAGAAGACGGCGGAGAAAAACAGGAGTGATTTTTCATGAAACAAAAACATTTTATCCTGACGGCCGTATTATCGTCCACGCTCCTTCTGGCCGGATGCAGCGGCCTGGGCGCAGGAGCTTACAATAACGAAAAGAGCATCGCCAGCGATGTCAATTCTTACAACCTCAACAATGTCACTCAGTCCAATGAAGGCGATACATTTTCCGCGCAGGTGGAGAATATGGAGGGGATGGATACCATCTGGGACTGCAGTGCAGACGCTGCCCTTGAGACAGAGCTGTCTTATGATATCACGCTGTACAGCGGCAAGGTTAAGCTGGCGCTCATCTCGCCGGACGAAGAAGTGACCACACTGGTGGAGCTGGATTCCGGGAAAAGCGCGGCAGGCACCGTCTCCTTTACCTTGCAGCCGGGCGAGAACCGCATCAAGGTCGTCGCCGGGGAGGATACCGGCTTCGATATGTCTTTGACTGTACCGGAAGGAGAATTTGGGAGTCTGGGATTTTAAATGGGGATTAAAAATTAATGAGTTACTTTTAAGCACAATGGGGAAAAGAGCCGCCGGCAGGACTGCGCTTTTCCCCTCATTTTTATCAAAAAGTTATCCACAATATCCACAGGAAGTATTTTACAATTTTCGCCGTTTTTCAACATATCCCCACCCTATATACATTTTGTCCACATTGAATATTTTGTGTTTTACCCCTATATCTTGCAATTTTTACCCGTTTTTTTCTGGCAAACACCCCTAAATGCAGGTCAAGCCCCAATTTATCCACAAAGTTATCCACATTATCCACAATTTCCTACCACAACACTTACTCACAGGATATCCCCGGGTTATCCACAATTTTATCCACAAAGCTGTTATTTTTTCATCAGGAAATATGTTAGACTGAATAGCAAGCCGTAATGGTACAGATGCCGTCAAGCTGGAGACAAATCTCTATTTCCTTCTCAAACACCTGTATTTTCCCTCAAAAATATGCTATCATAATAATCCATAACAAGTCTGCAAACCATGATGCGCACGCCGCAGGAGTATGCATATGCAGCAGGAAAATGCGCAACCATATAAAAGAGGGTGAAGACGATGGATAAAATTACTCTGAAGAATACACTGCATCATACGACAACCATACTTCCCAACGAATTTATAGATCACTATATGATAAAAGCTGACGGTGAATATGTGAAAATATATCTGTTGATTCTACGGCTGATGAATCAGAATCTTCCGGTTGAGATCGAGCAGCTGGCAGATACGCTGGAGCTTACTCAAAAAGATATTCTCCGGGCGTTAAAGTACTGGGAAAAAGAAGGACTCCTGGCTATGGAAGATACGGAAAACAGTCCCGCACCGGACATGGTACAGACAGACCGGACGATTTCCACAGCTTCGGCGTCACAGACGGCCGGCGACAGCGATTCCTATCCCACGCTGCCGCAGGTTCCGGAAAAGAAGAGCCGCAATATGTCTGAGATGGAGAAGTCTATCAAGGGCACAGATCTGGAACAGACGCTTTATATGGCTGAGACGTATCTGGGACGGCCCCTGTCGGCTTCGGAGCTCAACAGTTTCTGTTATATTACGGATTCTCTGCATTTCTCCTCAGAACTTCTGGAGTATCTCATCGAGTATTGCGTGGGCAGAGGAAAGAAGAGCGTCCGCTATATGGAAAGCGTGGCCATCAATTGGTTTCAGCAGGGCATTGACACCATAAAGAAGGCTAAGGCGGAATCCAGCCAGTACTCTCAGAACGTTTTTCCTGTCATGAAGGCTTTTGGAATCAACCGGAATCCTGGCCCGGCGGAGCTTGATTATATTAAGAAGTGGAATTCGCTGGGCTTTGAAACGGATATTATCATTGAAGCCTGCAACCGGACGCTTCTGGCGACTCATCAGGCAAGTTTTCCTTATGCCAACCGTATTTTAAATGACTGGAAGAAGTCCGGAGTCCGCAGCGTGGCGGATATACGCTCTCTGGATCAGCGGTTCCATGCGGCGGCGCAGGCCGACGGTTCTCAGGATAAGTCTTCCGCCAGACAGAACCGCCAGAACCAGAACTTTAATAAAAATACCACAAATGCTTTTCACAATTTCGAGCAGCGCAGCTATGATTACGATGACCTTGAATCCCGCCTGCTGGAGAAAAACAGGAGGTAGGCTATGGCACTTTCACAAACACAGTTTCAGGCGATCATGGATTCCTACGCACGAATCCGTCATACCAATCAGATGGAGCATCAGCGGCGCAAGGAAGAGATCTATGACGCCATCCCGGAGATTCGGGCCATTGATGAAAAGATCGCTCATATTTCCATAGAAGCTGCAAAATATCAGCTTTTTCATCCGGATACGGACGGCAGATCCGCTCTCAGATCTGAGATTTATGAGCTGTCCATGGAGAAAGTGAATCTGCTGGCTGTCCACCATTATCCGACCGATTATCTGGACGACATCTACCAGTGTCCGGACTGTCGGGATACCGGTTATATCGGACAGGAGAAATGTCACTGTTTCCAGCAGCATATTCTGGATGTCCTGTACGACCAGTCCAATCTCCGGGAACTGGTGCGCACGGAGAACTTCCGGCATTTCCGGCTGGATTACTATTCGGAGCGTCCGGAACGGGAGGGCTGTCCGTCGCCCCGGGAGAACATGCGGGAAATTCTCGCCCGCTGCCGCCGTTTCATTGATACCTTTGAGGCGGTACCCGGAGATAATCTTCTCATCTCGGGCAACACCGGCGTCGGGAAGACATTTCTTGCCAACTGCATCGCAGCAGAGCTTTTAGAAAAAGGACACAGCGTCATCTACATGACCGCCCATCAGTTCTTTTCTGAACTGGCCGACTACACTTTCCGACGGAATCAGGGCAATTCCGACACACTGACTTTTCTATTAAACTGTGACCTGCTGATCATTGATGATTTAGGTACGGAGCTAAATAACGGTTTTATTAATTCACAGCTTTTTCTGTGTATTAACGAACGCATTCTCCACAGGAAATCAACCATTATCAGTACAAATTTATCTCTGAAACAGCTCAGTCAGGCTTACACGGAGAGAATTTCTTCCCGTTTTATTGAATCTTATGAATATTTCCATATCTACGGAGAAGATATTCGTATCAAAAAGGCTGTTTCTTCTCTTGACTAATCAGCCGGGATAATGTTATAAACGTTATGGCTGTTGATTCGATGGGCAGGAATCCATTTAACAGGCAGATGCCCATCATGCAGATGCTTTCCGCCAAAGCGCGGGAGCAGGATTTGATTCCATTCACCAAGATAAGATAAAAAGGAGACTATTTATGAAGCCAGATGATAGCAAGTTTTCAACTGTCCCTGTAGGAAGACTCGGAATTATCGTACATCCAAGCTGCAAGGATCTCTGCGATAAGATTGACCAGTATATTGTAAATTGGCGCAAAGAGCGTAACCATAACCATAAGAGCAATGTCGTCTTCAAGGATTATGAGAAGGATTCCTTCATCATCCCGTCTACCTGCGCCCGATTCGGAACAGGCGAGGCGAAGGCTCTGATTTCCGATTCTGTCAGAGGAGCAGATTTGTATATTATTGCCGACGTGTTGAATTACAGTTTGGAATATACCGTTTGCGGACATAAGAATCATATGTCCCCGGATGACATTTATGCCGATGTAAAGCGCCTGATCGCTGCTGCTTCCGGCAAGCCGAAGAGTATCACTGTCATCATGCCGTTCCTTTACGAGAGCCGTCAGCACAAGAGAAGCTCCAGAGAGTCTCTGGACTGCGCTTTCGCGCTGCAGGAACTGGCGAGCATGGGAGTAGACAACGTTCTGACTTTTGATGCTCATGACCCTCGTGTACAGAACGCCATCCCATTAAAAGGCTTTGACAACATCATGCCGACTTATCAGTTTATCAAGGCGCTGCTCCGTTCCACCAACGATCTCGAGATCGACGCTGACCATATGATGATCATCAGCCCGGACGAGGGAGCTATGCAGAGAGCCATGTATTTTGCCAACGTGCTGGAAGTAAATATCGGTATGTTCTACAAACGCCGCGACTATTCTGTAGTCATCGACGGCCGTAATCCGATTGTGGCACATGAATACCTGGGCGAATCCGTAGAAGGTAAAGACGTGATGATTATTGATGATATGATTTCCTCCGGCGAGAGTATGCTTGATGTGGCAAGAGAGCTGAAGCGAAGAAATGCAAGAAGAGTATTCTGTATCTCCACCTTCGGAATGTTCACCAATGGTCTGGACTCCTTTGACAAAGCGTACGAGGAAGGCCTTATCTACAAGGTTATCACCACAAACTGCACCTA
>PPYE01001116.1_pt1 | contig 11179 bp, 13 predicted proteins | sample 1559881 | NCBI WGS metagenome assembly PPYE01 (sample SAMN08240022, study PRJNA423297) | Human gut metagenome, whole genome shotgun sequencing project.
CAGTATATTCAGAAGATACTAGAAAGTAAAATAATATGCTCCTAAAATAAAATATTATTTTATTTATTGTCACAAATTAAAAAAAGCTCAGGATTCGGTTAAGAATCTTGGGCTTTTGTAAGCAGTGCTTACCTGATATGCATAACACATAACCTGAGTATGAAGAACAGTTATTACAGAGAAGTATTATTGTGCCTGTAAAAACCTTTCGTCAGATGTATCGGATTTGGAAAATTTCTGGCTGCCATAAACATCTCGGATATGGTTCATATCCATTTCTTGAAAGTTCTTCTTTTGATACTCCCGATTAAGACAGACAAAGAAGAGTTTCTTTCGTGGAGCATATCGGATAGGAAAATCAAGAGTTAGGTCTTTCAGTTTGCTTTTGTGCTTGTAGTCAACTTTGAACCATAAGAAACAGCCACAGAGTTCTATATCGGAAATCCATGAACAAGAGGCTAAGACATTGATTACTTTACGAAATTCATCATCAAATTTCCAGTAGTAATAGTCTTGTTTCTGTTGTTCTTCTGAAGAAGAATCTGTGCATTGTTCCTTTAAATAAGCAAGGCGGTGTTCGTATTGGTTGTTAATATCCTGAGTAACCTGAACTGCCTTTGCAATGGCAGCATCCTCTGAAAAATTGTCGGGATGCCACTGCTTGAGTAATCTTATGTATTCTCGCTTTAGTTCCTTTACATCGGTAATTGTTTCAAAAAATTTCATAGCCATCATATTGTCCTCTCTTTCGTAATAACTGATTTAATATTTACGATATTATTTTAGAAAATCAGAAAAAAATTATTCAAAACAGAGGGGCAAGTCAGGGGGCTCTCAAATCGAAGGGAACCTGTTATACTGTGGAAAATCACAGGAAAAGGGGCGAAGATATGCAAGATTGGGAATGGATAGAGTTGTTTAAAGATTCAGTAGCAATGCTTCAGGAAAAGGAAATGAGTCAATTACTGAGACAGGACAGGGTATATGAAGAGAACAGTATAAGAGAAAGTCAGTTAGAAGAAGAATATATGGCAATCAGAGAAATGCTAGGAAAGCATAAAGAAATTATAGATGAATTACTGCAAGTTAGAGATAAGGAAAACTGCGATTGTAATACATGGAGTTTTATTGCAGGAGTGAAGTGGGGTTTCAAACTTGCTAAAATCATGGACTACAGTTGAGAAAAAATGGGTGAGAGGTCATAGAACTTGAGCAGTCACCACGAAGTGGCCGAACGAAATTCGGAACGAAGATAAGTGCTGAACATTCAGCGAATGTTCAGTGCGTCATTCCAATGATACGGTTGTATCATTGGAATGTATCGGAGTGTTCCGCACAAGGTTGTCCGAAGGACAAATGTAGGCAATGAGTTGACTACATTTCCTTGTGAAAGGACCGAATCAGACAAGGATTGTCTGGTGAGGCCACTTCCCTTAACAATAGGAAATAATACTTGAAATTATGACTGCGGAAAGGGTTGGATTGTAACACCATGAAGAAAGCCTGTCCTGAAATAATTCAGAATATGTGAAAGATATGCAGAGAGGAGTTGATAGGAAAATACATGGATGAATGTAGATACAGAACAAAAGAAAAATAGGAAAAAGCGGAGGAAAAACACATGAAGATAAGTATAACATATGGATGGAACAGTTCAGAAGAGAGAGCAAAAAATCTCCCTTATACATCTATGTTCCCTAAAACACAGTTTAATGAAAATCTAGGAGTCAGCTTATATAAAAGAAATGGCTATGATAAGATTGAAGAAGTTAAATTCTATAAATTCGACTATAAGGAACTATCAGAAATGGATATGAAAAAAGAAATCTCGGATATGTTCGAGGGGAAAGGAATTGCAGAAATCAATAAAATTGTAAAGCAGCTGGAAGTGCTTGAATACTTTGGGGTATTTCCAAAACTAGAAATGAGACTTACAGAATGTAAGAATCAGACAAAAGAAGAAATTCTGCAAGAACTTATTCGAGAGATACATGAAAAGGATGAACGAGGTCATTTGATTCCAGAATCATTATTGTAATAGAAAGAAGTGCAAAGGAGAAAACAGTATGATAATCAATGTGAAATTTCATAAAGATAATGCGGCAGAAGATGAAAAGCCAGTAGTAAAAAGTTTCCCTGATACAGAATTTGCTATCAATGTGTTGAAACGAGAATTAAATTGGAATAATTATGACAAGATCGTGGATGTAGAAATTGACTTCTTCCCAACTTATGAAGTGAAACACGATTGGGAGTTCAAGGAAGAAATTCGGCAGATGTTCTTCGATAAGTCTGTAGACGAAATTCAGAAAATCGTGGAACAGGTTGGAGTTGTTACTTATGTTAAAATGCTTGATGTACTTGAAGAAAAAATGTATGTGGCAAAGCAGAAAGAAACAGGGGAGAAGTATGAGGACATCCTTCAAGGATTGATAAGAAAAATCTATGAAAAGGATGAACGAGGATATTTGATTCCAGAAGAATTATTGTAGACATTTGGAGTGGAGAGAGGGCTGCGAGTGTGAACTGGCAGTCCTTAAAAAATGGTGGAAAAAACTGTAAAATCGTATTGACGAAAAGTGAGTTATTTGATATTATAAGTACATAAATTTAACCCCTATAAATTTAATAAGACAAAATAAAAAACCATTTATATATGAATTTATAAGAAAAGATAGGTTTAGAAATTTAGCTGACAACACTAGAAGTGTGTCTAAATTTATCAAAACTTGTAGATTGATATATGAATGGTTTTCTTTTGTTTGATTTAAGGGGTTAAATCAGAAAGAAAATAGGATGTACTTTGACAATTAAATATGGAACTCGTAGACAAAAATTCAAAACAAATGAAAAGGAGAAAAAGATATGAATGTAAGAGTGTTAAAAGAAAAAATGGTATGTGATTATAATTGTTGGATAGAACTTGTAGATGAAGATGAAGAACTGTTGTATAAAAATCGTGTAATTTATTTCGCTGAGGAAACATTAAAGGAATATGATGATAGAGAAATAATGTATGTGAATGTATGGGTTGATTGTGAGGAGGAGAATCCAGATATAGCAGAAGTATTTGAATCAATTTATATTCGTGTTCATATTAGCAATGATACTCAGGATGATTCGGAGGGTATAACAATCAATGACATGGGGCAAACTTTTGAGTCATGTAGTTATGGAGATATGGATAGTGAGTTGCTAATGGCAATGAGACTTGGTGGTTTGCCAGAGAAAGGGAAAATAAGAAATATGTATAATAAATATTTTGGGGCAGATGTTGGCTCAATTCACTTTAGAATAGCATCTGAATTTATGATAGAACAATACATAGAAGAAAATGGTCCATATGAGATGGGGGAAGATTCAGAGATATTCTGTTTTGAAGTATCACCATATCAGAGGAGAATGTTGTAAAAATGAGAAAACTTTGATAAGTTCTCTTAAAACTGGTAACATTGCAATTCCCTTGTGAATATAGTATAATCGGCACATAAGGTCGATTATACTATATTCCGAGGCACACTCCACTATCCTCTCAAGGGCAAAGTTGAGTAGTCTAAAAAAGAATAGAAATATGAAAAGAACGACCTTAGACAAGGCAGAAAAGCCTTTGTCAGGTCGTTCTTTTCATATTCAAATAATCTTCTGGAAAAGTACAAGAAACCTTATAAACAGGGCATTTCAGGGAGATAATCAGGAAAAAATATCAGAGGTTATCATCAGGAAATAGTCGGGAAAATATCAGAGAAAAAACAGGGGCGGAAAAGGGAAGAGAGAATACTCGATTTTGTCCTTTGGAGGATAAAGGGAATTGTCCTTTGATACACCACATCTCTGGGAAGCCTTATTTTGCAGGCTTTCCAGAGATTTTTCTCTTTTGTTGGCTACAAATTGGCTACACCTGCCATTTGGCTACCATTCGGAACTGTCGTTCCGTTCATCACATTTTCAAGCTGGGCAGCTACTTCTGCCTGCTTATTCGGATACAGATGACTGTAAGTATTTAAGGTCGTCTGTATTTTTTCATGTCCGAGCCGGTCTGCAATTAAGAGAGGCTGGCATCCCATTTCGATCAGAAGACTTGCATGGGAGTGGCGGATATCATGGATACGTATCCGTTTTACGCCTGTTTTCTTACAACAACGTTCCATCTCGTGAGAGAGAAAAGATTTTGTAATGGGAAAGAGCCTCTCGTTCGGAGCAAGCATATAGCGGGAAGTGATATACTCCTGCAATTCCTGACACAGAAAATCTGGAATTGGAACTTTCCGTTTGCTTTTTCTTGTCTTTGGAGTGGTAATGATATCCTCTCCGTGAAGACGCTGATAGGTTTTATTGATATCAATTTGTTTTGTGACAAGGTCAATATCAGCGGCAGTCAGTGCCAGAAGTTCTCCTTCACGCATCCCGGTCCAGTACAGTACCTGAAAGCAGATATAGGATAGAGGCTTGTCCGTAATGCCTTCACGAAAAGCAATATACTCATCGTAAGTCCAGTAATCCATTTCCTCTGCTTTTGCCTGTCCAATACTTCCAGCCTGACCACAGGGATTCGTGTTTAAATCGTAGAAGCGTTTTGCGTAGTTAATCATGCAGGTAAGCTGATTATTGATGGTTTTCAGATAAGTTTTTGAATATCCTTTTGGGGAATTCATCAACTGATTCTGCCATCTTCTCACATCGGAAGCCTTGATTTCATTGATTGGCTTCTTTCCGAAGAAAGGTAGGATGTGAGTTTCACAAATATGCTTCTTGGTAAGTATTGTTGACTGCTTCAGGCGGGCGGTCATATCCTCCATATAAAGTTCGTAGAGATTCTGGAAAGTCATATCCGGGTTGGCGGACTGCTTTTCAAGAAAATCCCTTTCATAAGCCAGAGCTTCCTTTTTGGTGGCGAAGCCTCGTTTTCACTTCTGTCGGTTGTTGCCCTGCCAGTCCGTATAATAGAACTTGCAGAACCATTTACCAGTCTTGTTATCTTTGTAAGCTGGCATAAACATCATCTCCTTTGTAAATTGTAAGTATCTTTAGAATTGTCCGAAAATCTTGCATCGGATATTGTTCTAAAGCAGAACCGCGTGATTGCGGTATGTATCGCACCAGCTTGATAATTCAAGTTATGAGTTCATTTTTTCCAAAGGCTATGATATAATCTACATTTTTGCAAAATTAAATGAGGTTTTAGTTATCCTCTTCTTTGGTAGAAACAATCTGAATGGTTGAATAATCGGGTTTCTTTTTTATTCCCTTGCTCTTTTTTGCTTTTTCTCTCTGTGAGCTGAAACCGGAGAAGAAGCTGTCAGAGTAATATTCTAAAGTTTCTCTTTTCCAGGTTTCAAATTGCTCCTGACTTATGGAGCCGCTTTGTAAAGCAGCAAGCTTATTCATCCAGTTTTCCATAAAGAGACAGAAGTCTGCATTATAGGTTCCGCTTCCTTTGCCATCAACCATGAGGGCTGAAGTCCACTCGGGATTTTCAGGCGGTTTGGTGCAGGAGAGCTGGAATGCAATATCTTTAATCTCCGTTATGGCAAATAAAGCATTGATAACGTCTGACAGGTTATGGAAGCGATAAGATGGAAAATCCTCTTCTGCGGATACGATACCAATCTTATCAGACTTTGCTTCCAGAAGCTCCTGCCACGGAATATCCAGTTCATCAGCCACCTGTTTGATTAAATCAATCTTCATGGTGATTTCGCCGGATTCGTATTTTTGAATAGTGCGCTCCGACTTATCAAGTCTTTGGGCAAATTCTTTCTGCGTTATCTTTAACTGTCTGCGGCGTTTCTTAATTGCATTACCGATTTCCTCTGCGGTATACATGGCAAAACGCTGGTCATCTGATAAAGCCATATCATCACCTTCCTTTTATTACTGTTACTATTCAGTTGCTTTGATTCGTGTTTTGCGTAAAAATGTGAAATCCGTATCAAAAACTAACTGATATATAACGTTGTAAATACTATACCATGAATGAATACGAATTGCAAGTGCGTATTTTTATAAAAATCCATTGACATGTTTTAAAAGATGTATTATGATTAAATGCGAACTGAAAATACGGATTATAACTTGAATGATTTATCAGAAGGTTTCAAATCCGTATCGGAAATGCAAATTTGATAGAAAGGAGGAGGCGTATGATAACTACAAAGGAAGCATTTATTGATGCAAAGGAAGTCAGTCAGATTCTGGGAGTTGGTATGACAAAGGCATATGCAGTCATTAAGGCATACAATGCCGAACTGGATGCAGAAGGGTTTTACACCATGCGTGGGAAATGCCCCCGTAAATTCTTTGAGCAGAAGATTTACGGATATGCAGATTACTACAATCCGGGTGATGACCTGACACAGAAAGCCGGCATGGTGGCTGAGGAGTGCGGCTATCAGGCAAAAGGAAAAGTCCAATCCGATTAGGAAAGGACTTGATTGCAAAGCCAAAGCTTCGCTATGTATCTCGCAAATACATTATAGCAAAAGCATTTGGCTGCTGCAATCAAAAGATACCTGAAGCGTGGAAACCGGAAAGGAGGCAGTATGGCACGTGGTGACAGTGTGACAATCAGCTTCCGTCTGAACCTGAATAGGGAAGAGGATATGGAAATCTGGAGTTTTTTGACCGGAGATGCCATAGAACCCTGTTTTGGAGATAAGAGCAAGTTTATTAAAAGTGCGTTGATAAGAGTAGTTCAGGGTGTAAAGCAGGATGAGAGTGAGAAGCGTCTTGTTTGTGAGCTGAATGCCCAGAGAGAGGTAATCCAGAATGCAATGTCTGGAGAAGCAGACAGGATTATTAATGCAGTGAAGCTGATTGTCGAGGAGCAAGTGAAAGGTCTGGCTGTAATGCAGACTGATAATCTGATATCACATGAGATATCGCAGACAACACTGGGAGAAAGTGAAGAAACTTCCAAAGTTTCTGAAGAATCTTTGGAGATATTGGATGATGATATTGCGGATTATGCGATGTCGTTTTTGACGTAACTGTAGCAAGTAGGTCATAAGAAGTTAATACACCTGGTATTACAAAGGTTATAAAAAGTAATACCGGGTGTGATACAGGTTATTTTATGGTAATACCGACAGTAATACAGGTGGGAGCTAGTAGTACAGCTGATATTACAAATAATTGCCCCGAATGGGGCATATATGTAGAGGGTTTTAGGGGGATTTTGCTCCCCCTAACCAGATTATGTAAAACGCATGGCGTTTTACGTATCTGGCAAATTTTCTCTACACAAGTTTTGGAAACAGGGTAGCCTAAAGGGAACTTCCAATGACGGATAAAGAAAAAGAAACGAAAGAAGGGATTGCTTATAGGACGAAGAAGACAATTGATAGAACCAAGGAAGAATTTTACCATCCGCTTGTCGGATGAGGAACGGGAGCAGGCAGAGTATGATGCCAAAGCCAACAACATGAAATTATCGGATTATGTAAGGTATCTGATTACTCATGGTGGAAGAGTAGATACAACGCTTGCTTATGACAGACGGAATCTAATCAGTCAGATTTCCGGTCTTTGCAACAATTACAACCAGATGACAAGAACTGCCAACGGGTGTGGCTATGTCTTTGACAGCACCATGCGGATGGGAAATCATCTGCTTGAGCAGATAAAGGATTTATTACAGGAGGTGGTGAACAGGTGGCAATAACCAAGATGATGCATATGAAGGCAAGCAGCAAGGCTCGAATAGACATTCATCTGGAGCATTCCATCAACTATATTTTACAACCGAAAAAGCTTGGGGAAGCAAATCTGGCAGGCGGTATCAACTGCCTGCCGGAGATGGCTTACCAGCAGATGAAGGCGACAAAGCAGATGTTTGGCAAAACCGGAGGAAGGCAGGGATATCATTTTGTAATATCCCTAAAACCCGGAGAGGAAACACCGGAGATTATGTATGATATTGCAATGCGGTTTGCCGAGGAGGCATTTGCAGGAGAATATGAGGCGGTGGTGGCTGTTCATACAGACAGGGAACATCTTCATGCCCACATCATAATAAACAGTGTAAACATGGTGACCGGATACAAGTTTCAGTGCCGGGATGGTGACTGGAAATATAAATTCCAGCCCATTACCAATAAACTCTGTAAAGAATACGGACTGCATATCACTCCGGCTGAATACAGCAAGGAACCGAAGAATATGGCAAGACCACAGTGGGAGCGTGAGCAGGCATTTTCCGAATGGATCAAGCAGGATGCCTTATTTTGTGCCATCAGTGCAGAAAATATGGAGCATTTTATTTTCCTTCTGGAGAAACTGGGATTTGAAGTAAAGCAGGGCAAGCATATCGCTGTAAAGGTTCCGGGGATGAAGCGGTTTAAAAGACTGGATACCATTTCGGAGGATTTGACCAGAGAGAGTCTGGAAGCTATGTTTCGATATGGGGACGCAAGCCTTGCATTTCCTGTAAATCGAACGGTTTCATTATTGCCGGTAAGAAAATCTGTTCTTACACCCTACCAGAGAAAGTGCTATGCAAGGATGTATCGTTTGCGGCTTGCTGAGAAAAAGAGGTTTACTTATAAATCTGCTTATCTGTATGAGCAGATACGGAAAATGCATGAGCTTCAGGAAGAGTATCTGGTGGTGGTCAGGTATGATGTGAAGTCATATGGAGACTTGTTTCGTCTGAAGCAGCGATTACAACAGGTGGATGAGGAACTGTGCAAAGCACAGAAGGAAATGTATCGTGACAGGACTTTACAGAAAAGATCTTGCAAGACGGCGGAAGATTTGGAATTCTTTGAAGCGTCCGAGGGTGATTATCGGGAGCGTTTGGAGCAGATAAAGCTTCGAAAGAAGGATAATCGAAAGAAGCTGAAAGCGGTGGAGCGGTGCCTTGAGAGGGATGGAAGTCTGGCAGAGGCTGAATTGGAACTACGGATATCTGTTGGAGATATGGAGGATTTGGCGGATGTTGAGAATGATAAAGTGCCGGAGAATCCATATTGGGTGCAGGAGGTTGTGGAAGTAGAGAATACTGCTTTGGATGATGCTGTGGAAGCAGATGTAATTACGAAACCAGAGTTTGAAGCGGTTGTAGATGATGAGCTTGAAACAGAGGTAGAACCGTTTGCAGAGACTGCTATTACAGATATTGAAAGCGTTGTAGAAACAGATATTGATGTGATGGCTGAGAGTGTTGAACCTGGCTTGCAGAATGATGATATTCGGGAGTATGGTGAAACGGTAAGATTACCATCTGATAAGGCTGATTATATGAGAATGAGTGTAGATGAAAAAGTCCGTTGTTATCCGTTTGATGACAAGGGAACAGATGCAGCATTTGAGATGGTTAGGACTTATTTTGAAAAGATTGGTATGGACACAAGTTTTGATTCTGTTTATGAGGAGACTAAGCTTTTGACGGATTATTATGAGAAACAGAAGGCAGAAGAATTTATCCAAGAGAAAACAGAGCAGATAATAGGAGCAATGAAACTTCTGGGGATTGATGTGGGCAATCTTGCAGAGTATTCAACAGATGTATTGTCAAAGGTGTTTAATCTTGGGGATATGGAGTATTTTGCCGGAATGAAGCTGTTTAACAGAGTAATCGACAGGTTGAGTATTAATATGGACCAGCGGAGGCGTTATGAAGTGTTTGACCGGATTTATGAGGAAGGAATGCGAGAGAAGAAGGTCAAGCGAGATAGGAATAGTCGATAAGGTTAAGGATTTGGGTGCTATGGTAGATGCTATAGCACCTGGAGTATTTTGTGGAATAGCTATTCTTGATAATATTATTTGAGAAACAATCGCAAGGGATTGCGAATCTTTGTTGAAAAAGAATGCATGTTGTGGTATTCTAGAAGAAGTGGAGTTTATTCTGGAGACATTAATGAAGAAAAGAAATGAGTATCATATTTACAGATATTAAAAATATACAGCAAAGATTTACAGGAATTATTTCAGGTAGTTGGATGGCTGTCGGCTGATTATCCGGAACGTTTGAAAAAGGCTTTAGATAAAAGAGAGACGGTATTTATGGCTTGGGATGGTAAGAAGTTGGTAGGTCTTGTTAATACAATTGACGATAGTGAATATATAAAGTGTAGAAGGTGTATGGAATGGTTATACTTAATATTTTAGGAAAAATCGAGAGGACATATATTTCTAATAAATTGGGATTATATATTTCAAATCTTCCGGATGGTGGTGAAACAAATTGGAATAATTGGCAAGAAGGAATGAAAGAGACTCTACAGATAGCGTATAAAACTGAGAAATTGGAAGCAAGTCGATATATAGGTAAGTTTGGAAGTGGTTCTAATAATACTTTTGAAACAAGAGTTTTGGAAAGAGCAACAAAAATTCTAAATCAAAATGATGAAGATAAAGAAATTGTTGTGGATAAATATATTGATTTTTTGTCAAAAAATATGATTTGTATAGATATTGATTATCAAAATTGCGAAATCCCTTATGGAGAGAATACATATTCATGTTTAGATGGAGGTTCATGTGAAGATGAGCCAGTGGAGAAAATTCTTGAATTTTTGGAATTTATTGATTGTGGAAAAGAGAATATAAGTTTAACAGTCCCATATTGTATATATTCAACAAGTCAGAGAAGAGACAGAGAATATAGATATCTTTTTTCAGGCACAACTGATATAACTGAACCAATTGCAGAATTGCAGAAATGGGGAAAACTGTTGGATAAGTATTTGATATCTGAAAAGGAGTTTTATCAATTAGATTATTTATGCAATGCACTGTTTGATTTAGGGACAAGTGGGAAAAATACTTATCATTACATGAAATTGTATTCGTTATGTGCATTGTTTTTAGAAAAAGATAAGGAGGCGGAATTAGACTATAAGCTACCGTGTTTGATGGATTTATCAATTCCGGTTTCAGATAGAAAGGGAATGGCTGAATTGATGAGAAAGATTAGGAATAAAATAGCCCATGGAGATTTTCAAAAATTAAATGAATTACTGGAGTGCTATGCACAGAAGTATATGGACGGAAAGTTTTGGTTTGATTATTATGAATATACGCGTTCATCATGGGTTTTGTTACATATCAGTTGTAGATTAGAAGAAATATTAAAAACATTAATTAACCTAATGCTAAATGGTGTTAGAATATAAATAGTACAAGTCAAAATGAGAATTCCTTATAAGAAAAATCATGGTACAATGTAGGTACCGCA
>PPYE01233838.1_pt1 | contig 11179 bp, 16 predicted proteins | sample 1559881 | NCBI WGS metagenome assembly PPYE01 (sample SAMN08240022, study PRJNA423297) | Human gut metagenome, whole genome shotgun sequencing project.
TCCTACATCTGAGGGAACGGGAGCGTCTGCTGTTCATTTTCATCCACCTGGATAAAATCGCTTTTCAGTTCAATCCCAACAAAATACATGATCCCTTTGACCTTCACTTCCTCAAACCCCTTTTCCCGAAGATTTGAAAAGAATATATTTTTCTTATAGATGACGCGCTCATTTTCCTCGCAGTACCGCCTGTACTCCTCAAACAGGTCACTCCGCTTAATCCTGCCCCCCGGTGTCTTCTGAAGGCAGTCCTCCAGGAATGCCTTCCCGCTGTCCGCCTCCTTGTATAATTCATTCACCAGCCGTTCACTGTTCCTTGATGCCTTCAGTTCACCGTTTTCACTTGCGTACATCTCGCCCAGGGCATTCACCGCGGCCAGAATCGTGCAGCCCACCTCCGCTGCCAGCTTCTCATCCAGTCCATAGTCCTTCTTCCGCGGCTTCTTGTTCATCTCAAAGATGAGAAGGCGCCGGTAATAAGCATCTGACTTCTCGTCCAGATTGAGAGGTATCTTGTTCGCGGAGAAAAGCAGCTTTGCGTAGCTGCGGAAGGTCACCGGGTCACGTCCCTTTTTTTCATACATCAGCGCGTCCTCGCCTGTAGCCTTCTTAATCACATCGATGCTGTCCATAGCGCTGGAAGGAATATCCGCGCATGAATTTAAGAGCTGGCAGTACAGATTGGTCGCGTAGAACCTTTTGTTGAGGTCCTGCAGCGGGATGTTGGAACAGTTGTCCCCTCCTATGATTGTCTCAAACAGGTTGATAATGCGGCTCTTACCCGTACCGCCGGTACCCTTGATGATCATAAACTTCTGCTGCCTGGTATCCCGGGTCATGCAGTAGCCAAGATACTGCAGCAGCATCCGGCGGTCATCCGGCCCCGCAGATATCTCTGTCAGGAACCGGTCTGTAAACCGCCATCCGTTCTCCAGATCCAGGTCCGGATGAATCTCATGAGGGATCTGATTGATGGAGAAATATTCCTTCCTGTGCGGCCGGAGCTTATGCTCCACCACATCATACATGCCGTTTTTAAAATTAATCCATGTAACCGGATACCGGTTCAGGTCCGTAAACTCCCGCTGGATGTCCTCCTGAATCAGCAGCAGGTTGAATATCTGATTCAGCGCAGTTGACTTAATAAATTCTGTGTACAGCAGCTCCTGTATCCGGTTCTTGATGCGCGTCCCGTCCCGGTCCTCGCGGAACACCCCGCATTCATAAAGGTACAGGACCCCGTTCATGGCGAACATGTCCATCTCCTGCATCAGGTAATCCACCACGGCCTTGTCAATGACGCGCCTGGGGTTGCCGTATTTGTCCACCTGGTGGAACTGGCGTTTGAACTGGACCTCACTGCCTGGGCCGGTGATGCGCTGCGCATACCGGTCCAGGCTCCCCTGCAGCTCCTCCAGGTTTTCCGGCAGGGACAGGTATTCCTTCCCGCAGAACAGCTTCCAGCCATCCTCCTGGCATGTGATCCCTCCGATGCGCCGGAGAAGTTCCCTGATTTCTTCGTTTACCCCTTTGCGGTAACAGGCCAGCACATATGTATAATCACACATACAGGTTCCTGTGTTGGCCTTTTCCTCCATGTACTTCCGGAAACTTTCCAGGGTAAAGTACTGCTCCGTCATCCGGTCCCTTCCGATGAATACCGCCTTCCGGCCGGCGGCGATAATCTGTCCGCACAGTGTCACATCATCGTTGATGAAAAGCAGGCGGTCCTCACCCGGCTCTGTCCGTATCATGTTGTCAAATATGGTTTTATTCATTCCGCTCTGCTCCTGATGGCCGGGTTCCCGGCCTGAGTATTAATTAAATGGCAGGCCCTCGTCCTGTACCTTATCCGGGATATGGGTGAACCCTCCCCCGACATCCACGGGCAGTTCCGGCTGGGCCGCCGGCTGCCTGGATGGGTCGAACCGCGTCACATTGGGAAATGTCTTCCCGTTATAGGTCCGTTCCTCTACCGTGGCAAGAAAGCTCCGATGCATCATCACCTTTCCGAACCACTCCGGGGAGGGGAAGTCATAGCCATCCGGCACGCCCGTTGCCTTGGCGATTGCACTGAGCCTCCATGCCCCATTCTCGGTGAAAGTGAACCGGTCATAACGCAGACGCCCACCCTGTGACTCCTGTTGTATATCCTTGCGAATTTCGTATTCCAGCACAATCTGCTGGTTTCCGTTAGTGCTGGTTACCACATCAAACGCAGCAACCGTTACTTCGTACTGTCCTGGTGCTATCCTTCCAGGTTCCGTGTTGTTATAATCTACTTTCATATCATTACGCTCCTTTTATTTTTACTCGATATGCCTTAAGCCTGCTTTCATCAATCGTGCACCCCAGCTTCCGGTATACTGCTTTCCTGCTCCGGTACTGGCTCATACACAGCCCTTCCTGTTCGTCCACAAAATCATATACAACAGGCTTTCCTTTCCCTTCTGCGGGGCGCATGATACGCCCCACAGCCTGCTGTATGGCCACCTTGTCCCGGTGCGGAGTCAGCAGGTACAGCTGCTCCAGCCTTGGAATGTCAAGCCCTTCCTTAGCCAGTGAGTATGTAGCGAACAGGACGCGGGACTCCCCTGCTTTCATGCGTTCCAGCGCTGCCTGCCGGGCTTTCCGGCTGCTCTGCCCGCAGATATACTCTACACCGTCCATCATCCCATCCAGCTCCCCGGCCAGGCGCTGCAGCTGCTCCAGGCGGTCCCCCAGTACAAGCGCCGGACGTTTTTCAATGACCAGATATTCCATAATGGCCAGATTCCGCTCCGGTGCGTCCACCATATCGCTCAGCATGGCGCCAAACTCCAGCGTTGTGTCTCCCTGGTACCGGTATCCGGTCGGGACTGCTATCACTTCTGGCGCAATGACATTCCCGGCCTGGTTCAGCTCTTCCTGGTGGACTTCATACAGTTTCTTTCCCAACAGATAATACATCCCTTTGATAAGTCCGTCTGAGCGGTGTTCAGAGGCTGTGACGCCGATCCGGTACAGTGCCGGAAGATGCTCCAGCACATGCTCAAACATGCCTAGTTTGGAATCGCTCATAAATGCCCGGTGGCATTCATCTACCACCACGGTCCCAAACCGGCGGCCGATGCTGTCCAGGTCCTTACCCTTAAGGCTCTGGACCGTGGAGAAGGTGATGTGGCTGCCGATGGTATACTTCCCTCCGCCAATGATGCCGTACTCCCCTTCCTGCAGGTGCAGCTTTCCCCGGGCCCGTTCCAGTGACTGGTTTAACAGGTCATTGGTATGGGTAATCCACAGGGCCGGCTGTCCCAGCTCCGCAATCACCTGCAGTGCGGTCTCCGTTTTCCCGGCCCCGCAGGGCATCACAATGATTCCCTGTTTTCCGGTCCGGACGGCCTGGATGGCCGGGGCCTGGTATGGACGCAGCCTGATATCCGACCGGAACTGTACCGGGCTGCATTTATTCATGCGGTGTTCATACAGGCGCAGCTCCGGATGCATGTCCCACACATCCTTAAGCAGTCCCCGGGGCAGGATTAACCTCCCGTCATACCATGAATAGAATACGATGCTGGCTGGTATGCTCCATGGACGGCGCCCCATGTTCAGCAGCTTTGCATAAGCTGGGTTGGCCATGACCAGATGGTCGTTGCACCAGGTGATGAACTCCTGCGGCGGCTGTTCCATGCAAATCACGCTGTCCACGGTTATCCTCACGGTTCCAGCCTCCCTTCCGGCATGGCGGAGAGTCTGACAAACACGTATGGCTGCCCCCTCTTGCTGTATGACTTATTCACAATCAGCTCCACCACCTGGGAATCATCCTTATAGGCTATTCCGTTCAAACTGTCCAGGACAATCTTGGCAATGTTGTCCGCGTCCGGTTTTTTGGTCGGATAGATGCGGTCCAGAAGCATGGCACCCTGCCTGCTTTTGCTGGTGCTCTTGGGTATCTCATGATACACTTCCAGCTGGGCCCGTACCGGCTTGTCGAACAAATCCACGGTACCTGAGGCGGCCGCCTCCCGGAAGCACAGCTTTACCAGGTTCTCATACTGGACGGTTTCCTTCGGCGTATAGGTAATCCCTGCCCGGGTGACCCGCGGACGGGCCTTTCCCCGGACCGGGCCTGGAATTTCAAACGATATGACATTAAGCATAAGGGGCACCTCCCGCAGCTTCAAATTCCGCTGCCTTGGCTTTGATGGCCTCCACATCCTTCTGCCGGATTTCAGACGGGCTCTGGTAACCGAATGCCTTATAGGCTGCCTGCAGGACCTCCGGGAGTTCCTTGTATGGTTTTGATAACGCCGTCCACTGCTCCTTCGTGATGGGCTTCTCCCCCAGCAGCTGCACCGGATCCACTCCGTCATCCAGCCAGGCCTTAAGCTGACGTCCCAGTTCAGGCGTTATAATTTCCCCATACTTGTCCAGGAAGGTTACATCCTTACTGGCCATGGCAATGTGGCTCCTGGCAATGTCCAGGACGATGTCAAACTCATACTCTGTGTCATCCCTCTGTACAGGGGCCAGGCCCACCTTCACCGGCTGGGTCTTCCCGCGCTCATTCTCCTGCATCACATAATCCATTTTGGAACGCATGGTCACAATGGTGTGGCACCCCACGGCAAGGATGGTGTTAACCAGGCTGTTCTGAACCTTCCCGGCTTCATTCCATGCCGTATAGCTGTTCTTGCCTGCCTGGGCGGCAATCCGGTCCTTCACATCCAGGACACCTCCCTCGTTGTTCCAGGCATGCGAGAAGCTGTCCACTATCACGGCTCCATCCGGTCCGACAAGAGACGCGGCCTCCTTCACCAGGGACGTATACCGCTCCGCTGTATAGGGAGGATAAAGGGGGCAGTACAGGAACTTTCCCGTCCCAAGGTCCGTCCTGTTCGCATACATCCGCGCCCTTTCATGTTCCGTATCAATAACGGCAATCCTGCTCCAGTCCCCGGTAAGTCCGTATGCTATATACAGGGCACCCAGGGTCTTCCCTGCACCGGATACGCCGGTGAGCGCCATCCGGAGCTTGCTTTTCGCACGTACAACTTCCTGAAAATTACCCATACGCTACACCTCCACCTTGAATTCCGCCGGCGTCTCTTCAATCCGGATGCACTCCACCAGCTCTCCGGTATCCTTGACAACCGGATGTTTTCCCTGGGACAGGTCCAGAAGCTTCTTAAATTCACCCCATCTCACCTTCTCCTCTGTCTTGATGTAATCCGGCATCCCACTTTCCTTTAAGTATTCCACAAGTTCATCCTCTTCATAGACAGGTTTGACCTTCGGCAGTTTCAGGACCAGCGACCCGGACAGCAGGCGGTAACTTTCCTGTGTCTTTGTCTTACGGTGGGGAACCTGCATGAAATAGCTGCCAAGGAGGGAACGCAGATAGGAGGTTCTCTGGTTGAAACGCCGCTCTGCCGCCTCAACCTTCTGTTCAATCCTGGCTGTCTGTTCTTCGGCCAGCTCCCGGATACGGTTAAACTCCTGCTTTTCCTCATCTATTTTCCGGATAGCCCAGTCTGCCTTATTGTCATCATCAATCACAAAGGCTTTCTTCTCTTGTGGCGCTTCCTGTCCGTCGTCCGCTGCGGCAGTCTTCTCCATCTCCTCGGATACAACCGCATCCCACTCCTGTTCCTGCAGGGCCATGGCCTCCTCTTCCATCATGGTCTCATCTATCTTCATCTTCGTCCTCCTCATTTTCTAAAAATCCGTCCAGATACGGGTCAAATATGACCTGTTTAAGTGCATTCGCCACTCTGTCATCATGGCGGCTTGGCAACAGGAGCAGCGTGGTTGTCTCATTGTGCCAGATAAGACCTCCGGACATGTCCTCCCTATAGCACGGGTTCCCGGGCAGCTCCTCCTGATTAAAGTCGATGGCTTCCAGATTAATCAGGTCCAGAAGTTCCTTCCTGACATGGCAGAGTTCCCCATTAAGGTTAGACTGTATCAGGCCGTATAGTTCATCGTTCCGTTCTTCATAGACATTGGTCCAGAAGGCTGGGCGCCCGGACATCCGGTACCGCTGGATCAGATGGATGCTGCGGCCTTCTCCGGTATCCATCTCATACTGCGGGCTTGGGTTCTCCTTGGAAATCGTGAGGATTTCCCCTTCTGCAGGGAGGATTCCGGCCAACTCAATGATGAGTGATTTCACGATATTCGGCATCCCATCATGCATGATATGTATGATCCATGTGCTTCCCATAATTGAGTAACCGCCATCGATGTTGCCGATGGTCAGTCTCACATCCTTGTACTCCCGCTTCATCAGCTTCTTTAACTGAGTGCTGTTAATGAACATGTTTTTCATCCTCCTTCCCAGCCAGAATCTCATCAATATGTTCCAGCATGTATGTGTTCGCCCCATCCCGGAAGGCTTCCATGAATTTCCCCATGGCCTTACAAGCCCCCTTCGGCTGCTCATCATGCAGTTTGATTAACATATCCTTGACGGACCGGGCCAGTATAGTCACAGCATCCCTGCGGCTCATCCTGTCAACAAGAGAAATGTTCTGTATGCAGTATTCCGTATCAATCAGCGATTCCTCCGTCTGTTTCACCGCAATAACAAACACTGCATTGCTTTCACTAATCCGGATTTCCTCCAGGCTTCCTTCAAAATCATGACTGATTATTCCTTTTATCATCTTGCAATCTCCTTTTAAATCCCTTATACTAAGGGTGATTAGATTATTTTGCTATTGGACTTCGGACGGCTCCACCCGTCTGGGGTCCATTTTTTGTACGACCGGCACGGCATCATTCGGCTCCGCTCCGGGCATCTGTTCCTGTACCGGCATGTCCGGCAAACATCCTCTGTCATCGTCTGACCCCTCCCTACTCCTTGACATAGACAGACTTGGTATCGTTGTCATATACCAGCCGCAGCGTGTTACCGATATCATCCTCTATCATGGCCTCGTTGCCATCCATGCCCAGCTTGATATAACGCATGTCCAGCCCGATGGAACGACACCAATCCCTGACCACAAGCTCTGCAATGCTCTTTATGCCTCCAAACATTTCTCCTCACCTCCCTTCAAATTGCGCCCATCACCAGGGCCATAATCCACCCAGTTGCCACCACCATCCCGCCCATCAGGATGACTGCCGGCACAATCCGCTTGGCTGCCGTCATGATTGGGCCGTCCCTGCGTCTCCTGTGCCGTCGGAACGTCATCAACCGTCGCCGCCCCATGATGTTGGTCATCACTGCGGTGGCTGGTCCCACAAAATCCACACGCCAGCCGGGATACTGGACCACAGCTTTGGCGCGGATGGCTAACTCAGTTATTTTTGTCATTGTGCTTGTCCTCCTTCTATTTCTACAACAGCAGCGTCAATCTCCTCCATAGTTCTGCCTAAATACTGAGCTACTAAGTTAGTCTGTATCACTACGTGCGCCCGCTTTCCGTGCTTCTCATAAATACCAATGGGATACTTTCCGCTTCTTACCTTTTCAATAAGGTAAGGCACATCCACCCCAAAGATTTTCGCTGCTGTTTTGGTTCTAATTCGATTTGGACGCATTCTCTCTCACTCCTTTCTTATTTTGATGATTTTAAATCATCATTTGTGGCAAAAAAAATTCTCTCCTTTTCTGATAATGACTTAATGTCCAGCAAATCACAGAGCGCCGAAACCTCACTAATCTTAAATTCCTGCTTATTTTCTGTTTTAAGCTGAAATCCATATGCAGATAGTCCAAGATACTCTGCCACAAATTTCATTTTTAGACCCTTTTTATAAATCAAGTCCTTTAAAAGCTCTGTATCTGTCAAGGTATCCCTCCTTTCATTGATGATTTTAAATCATCTATATGAAATATAACACCGTAATGATTTAAAGTCAACTAATTTTTTACATTTAATCAAAAATAATTGATTTTGATTAAACTTTATGCTATATTAACATTATCAAGGAATAAGCAGGTGACAATTATGGCTGATATAGGAAAGCGAATACGAGAAAAGCGAGAATCTATTGGCATGACACAAGAGGAATTAGCCGCAAAACTAGGTTATAAAAATAAATCCTCTATTGCCAAAATAGAAATAGGCGCTAATGATATAGTACAAAGTAAAGTTGTAGAGTTTGCAAAAGCTTTAGACACTACGGTTGCCTATCTTATGGGTTGGGATAATACCCCTGGTTCTAATCAAACTGGTTCCTTGGTAAAGAAAAAGGGTGTCCTCATCAAAGTCCTCGGTTCTGTAGCAGCCGGCATCCCAATCAGTGCCGTTGAGGATATCATAGACGAAGAGGAAGTCACTGAAGAAATGGCCCGCCAGGGAAACCTGTTTGGCCTGCGCATCAAAGGACATTCTATGGAGCCAAACATCTGTGATGGAGATACCGTGATTGTAAAGGAGCAGCCAGATGCGGAAAACGGTGAGACTGTCATAGTCCTAATCAATGGTGATGAGGCTACCTGCAAAAAACTTTACAAGTATGAGGATGGGAGCATCCGGTTGGTGCCTAATAACCCTTCCTATGAACCAAAGTTTTATACACTGCAAGAAATCAGTGCATTGCCTGTCACGATTGTAGGAAAAGTAATTGAGTTAAGAAGAACGTTTTGAGGAAATCACAGTATGGAATTATCTGACAAGGAACGCTTTTTGCTTCACTATTTGAAAAATCGTCAAATTAAATGGGACATTGATGACTCTGTGAAAAACTTATTTCCCCATTGTGGAAGCGTTATACAAGATTTAAAACATGCTGGTTATCTTATAGACGATGACTATTCATATTTTTTAGAAACCAAAAATATGTCTGAGCTTAAAAACATTTTAAATATTTTATCACTCCCACAAAACGGAAAAAAAGGTGAGCTTATATCACGGATAAAAAATCATACCAGTGCCGCCGAAAGAAAAGAAATTTGTTCCGAATTATACTATGTATTAACAGATAAAGGGATTATTGAAGAACAAAAATATTGGACTCAAAAAAAAGCCATGGATTCTTATTTAAAGGAATGCGTGTTCCGTAATATTTGTGATGGCAATTACGTTAAGGCATCGCAAGTAATGGGCAATATTTATTCTAAAGAAATAATTCCTCCGGGAATAGGAATAAATTGGAATGATGAAGTAGGGATAGAATCAAGGGCAGAAGCTGAGTTACATAGAATTAGAAATTATGATTTTTCAGACCTGGACAATTCCACTGACTTCATAGAAACACTTGTTAAAATTTTATATTATGATGCAATGATAGAGCATAATCTACAATCATCCATTTTACAGTTTATGCCGCTATTAACTGAAAATATACACTGTGAAAAGCTAGATGCGTTTTTTAAAGAGAAAGACTATGTACCATCTGAGAGTCAAAGGTTATTTGTATATTTGGATACCAAGCATTATAATGCATTTCAAAATAATATGAAAACACTTTTAAAGAAAAATACATATAAACCACTTCCAGAAGGAGTATTCAATGTCAATGACATCACAATCTCTGGTTGGAAAGAATATCAAACTTACTCCTTGCTATTATCAAAGAACATAGAAGGTTTTCCAAAAACTTTTCAAACTTACCAAAAGCACAAATCTAAAAATAGCGAAAAGTATCAATTTTGGATTGCGCATCTATAACAAAAAGCCCCTGTGCTACCAACACAAGAGCTTTTAGTGATACTATTGCCGGGCATGTGCCGCGGTATAATATCGGCCTCAACAACCATATTATATCATCTGGCACCCATTCTGGCAATGGGTGTATTTTTGTACCCATTTTTAAAATCCATTGCGATATCGCAACAGAAAGGATGATAAATATGGCACTGATTCAATGCCCAGAGTGTTCTGGTCAAGTAAGCGACCGCGCCTCTTCCTGCCCACACTGCGGATTTCCACTCAGTACAGTTGCTGCTCCGAAGCGTGGGCGCCCAAAAAAGCAGGAAGAACTGACATTCCGACTCCCAAATGGTTACGGGACTATTAGGAAGCTTAATGGTAACCGAAGAAAGCCCTATGCTGCACTTGTAAACCCGACACAGGTATTTGATGATGAAAAAGGCACATCACATTATAAGTATGATCTGCTGGGAACATTTACAGAAAAAATAGATGCTTACAATGCTGTCATGCAATATCGCAAGAGCCCTGGAGGGTTAAACAGCAACCTAAGCGTGAAAGAACTATTTGAAAAGTGGCTTGAACACCATATGAAAGTGAATAACTATCCTGATTCCATGCGAAAAAAATACGACATGGAGTTTGCTTATTTGTCTCCCCTATACAAAATCCGGGTATTGGATACCAGCCCTGCCATGCTGAAAGAAGCAATTGAAAGTGCGTCTAAAATTGGAACTCGCGGAAAAACCAAAGGCCAGGTTGTGGCTGCCACGCCAAATATGAAAAGCAATATCAAAGGCCTGCTGAATATGATGTATGACCATGCCATATTCCTTCGCATCCTTACAGTAAACTATGCGCGCACCTTTGAACTCAAATTTGATATCGTGCGCCGCGAGGGTCGACCTTACACGCAGGCCGAAAGGGATATCCTATGGAGACATTCCGGAACCCTCTTTATTGACATGACCCTGGTACAGTTCTATTCCGGTTGGCGTCCAAATGAAGTGCTTAACATCGGGATAGATAATGTGGACCTACAAAACCGTACATTTACCAGCGGTTCCAAGACAGAAGCGGGAATTAACCGGACCATACCCATACATTCCAAAATCTTTTCTATTGTAGCGCATTATTACACGGAGGCCCAGAGCATTGGGCGTAACGTACTATTTGGTCGTTTAAAGCCCCATAACAATCAATATACATATACGGATAATTCATTTCGGTATGGCCTCTTCAAAGACTTTGATGAGCTAGGTATCAAAGACCATGTACTGCACGATGGCAGGCATACATTTTCAACCATGGCTAAGGAAAATGGGGTGGATGACTTTGCCAGAAAAAAATTTATGGGACATAATATTTCAGATTTGACAGACCGGATATACACACACTTAGATTTGGAGTGGTTCCGAACGGAGATAGAAAAGATAAAGTAGTGTTGATTATTGTGTTGATTATTATGTTATTATTTATGGCCTAACTTCCACTTTTGAAAAAATATATCCTACCACAAAATAACGTATTTACAGTGCGCTCTCCATTTGACCACATATTTCTTCCGCATTCACACTATGTTCATA
>PPYE01662514.1_pt1 | contig 11179 bp, 8 predicted proteins | sample 1559881 | NCBI WGS metagenome assembly PPYE01 (sample SAMN08240022, study PRJNA423297) | Human gut metagenome, whole genome shotgun sequencing project.
CCCCCCCCCGGAGCACGCCCCGCAGGTCGATGGACAGCAGGTCGCTACGGCGCTCCGTGTCGGGGCGCTCCAGCTCGTAGCTGCACAGCTTTTGCAGCTGCCGGCCCAGCTCGGCCAGTGAGGCCTCCCCCCACACTGGGACGCCGCCGGCAAAGGTGTCGTTGACCGGGATGCCCCGGTTCCTGAGGCGGAGGATGTCCTCGGCCATGTGGGCCACGTTGGCCTCGGTAATGGTCATTTTCACCGGAACCTCCGGCCAGAGCCGGTGGAAGTACTCCAAATCAATCATATCGTCGCTCTGGCTGCGGTTGGTGTTCTGGGACTGGCCCTCCCCATCGTAGCTGAGGGTCAGGCTGAACTTTTCCCGGTGCTCTGTCAGCCACGCCCGGATCTCTCCCCGGAGCAGTGTGCCGTTGGTCACGGCGGACAGGAAGTACGGCTTTGGCCACGTCCCGCTCCATATCCACTCCGAGAGCTCCCTGAGCAGGGGGAAGGCGCAGAAGGGCTCGCCGCCGAGGAAGATAAATTCCACCCCGTCATATCCGGACAGGTCCCGGGCGAATACGTCCCTGACGATGCCCTTGGCGGTCTCCAGGGTCATTTCGCCGCCTGAATAGGTCCGGACATAGCAGTAGCTGCATCGCAGATTGCAGGCCCTGGTGAGCAGGAGCGTGACCTGTTTGAGTCGCTCCATACCGCTCAAGGCTTTGTGGAAACGCAGGAGTAGTAGGTGGTGGTGTAGGAGCAGGTGGTATAGGTGCAGTCACCGTAGACCTTTGCGTTGCCCGACGCGTTTTCAACAGGCATGTCCGGCAGATGGCTGTCGATGGCGGCGAAGGCGGCCCGCTCATCCGGCGTGAGGTCCAGGGCGTCCATCACGCCCTCCAGGTCGGCGGCCTCCCAGGCCGAGGACTCCAGCTCCAGGTTTTCCTGGCCTGCCCCCTGTTCCAGCCCCTCCTGCCCCATGGTCTCTGTGGTCAGCTCCAGGTTGGCCTGCTCCATGGCCTCTGTGGAGGACTCTACCGTCTCAACGGTTCTCTCCGTTCCGGTCTCGTCAAACATGCTCAACCCCCCATTCAAAGAATTTTTGTCCCATGGCCTGATAGTAGGGCATCAGATCCACCGGGACGGCCTTTTCAAACACCACCCAGTATTTGTGCAGCACCTGCTGCTGCTGCTCGGTGAGGCTCTCGGCAAAGGCGATGACCCGCACCATCTCGTACATCTTCTCCAGCAGACTCTGCTCCAGCTTGAACTCCTTCACCCTAATCTTCTTCGGCAGCGCGTAGCTGATTTTCTCATCGGCCGGATGCTGCCCGGAATCCACAAAATCCTCCAGACGGCAGTCCTGATAGGTCAGCACCCCGCCCGTCTCCGCCGACACCGTCAGCAGGCCGAAGGGCCTTGACCTCCGGGGATTTGCGGAGACGGGGTAGAGGAAGAATTTTTCCACCCGGATGCCGTTGATGATGTCTGGCATGGGGTAGGAAAGGCTAATGTTGTCGCCGAACAGAAAGGCCGTTTTCTTCTTTACCTCGGGGAACAGCACACTGTATTCCAGCATGGCAATCACTCCTTCCAAAATACCGTCAGCGGATGGGGTTGTCTGTCACCAGGGCGCTGGTGCCGCCGGCGTCCAGATAGGCATCCTGGAGCACCTCCACGGATAAAAACATGGCGCTGCTCTCCCGGTCCGTCAGGCCGCTGTCGCAGACGTACAGCCCCTTCAGCGCCCCAGTCTCCGGATCCCGGACCGTCCCCGTGACCACAATGCTGTGGTTGGAGGTGCCGTCGCCGATGGCATTGGGGTCGTCCCAAGCGTAGCCGGCGTTCACCGAAATGTTGACCCCGTGCCCCGCCTCCACATAGTCGGCAATGGCCTCCAGGCCCCCGCCCTGCTCTTTGCTGGAAAACACTGTGCTGGATATGCCATAGGACTGCAGCAGCAGCTGCCGCTGATAGACGTTGGTGCCGCCGTTCTGGTTCGGATCCCCGAAGACATCGTACTGGCACAGGTTCAGGGAGATAGCCCGGCCAATGACCTCGTCCTCGGTGCTCTCAAGACCCGCCATGGTCAGCAGATTTGACACCGTCACCAGGCCGCAGCAGCCGCCGAAGTTGTAGGCGTTGTCCCCCTGGTGGTCGTCCAGATATTCCCCCACCCCAAAGGGGTCCCCGCTCACAAGGACCTCGCCGGCCTCCGGCGTGTCCACCAACTGGGGCTCCAAGAGGGCCCCCTCCACGGAGTCCGGGTTCTGGGGGAACTCCCGTACTTCCATCGCATCTTCCAACGTGAAACTTTCCATGGGATCACCTCATATGTAGATTGATGGCTGATATCTCTTCTGTCCCTATCATAGTACAGAGCCCGCATTTTTCCCATGAACTTCATTTTTCGCCCTCGTCCGTCCATTTTTTGCTCAGGGCCGTGCGGTACCACGGGTTGAACACCGCTTTGACCATCTTGTCAGCCCCCTTACGCTGGAGGTAGAGCTTCAGGACGGAGGTCTCGACCTCCTCTGACGTCGTGATCTGACGCCGGAGCAGTTCCCTGGCCCGCCGGTCCCACTGCCCAAGTTGGTTCCGGCCCAGCAGCGGGTAGAGTTCCTCCCACCGGTCCTGTCCCCCCATCAGGGTCCAGACAATGGCGGTGTAGGGCGTCAACTCCTCCCTGCTGCGGATGACGTCCCTCTCCAGGGAGGTCTTCAGCAGCTCGGCCAGCATCCGGTCGGCCTCGTGGGACATACTCAGGCGCTCGCAGTCCCGGTCAAGCCGCTCCCGCTGCTCCGCCGTCAGGGGCAGTATTTTGTAGTCCAGCGGGCACAACCGCCCAAAGGCCCGGCCCCGGCAAAGGGCCAGCTCGCCCTGAGCTCCCCCGCCGCCGTCCGGCAGCCGTTCCAGGACCGCCTCCCACTGGGGGATGCCCTCCGCCAGCTGCTGGACCTGGGCCCGGACCACATAGGGCAGGGCCTTCCGCCCCCACCAGTCCTCGCGCTGCTTATCGCGGCAGAGCCCCTCATACCACGCCCCTATGCCCTCCGGGGTAAGGTCCGCCGGCTCCGGCAGATCCGTCCCCGCAAGGTCGGCCAGCCACCGGCGGCAGTCGGCCCACTCCGGCCTCCCGCCGCCGGAAAAGAGGCGTAGCAAGTCCCGCTTTTCACCCCCGCTCAGCCCCAGCGCCAGTACATCCTCGGCCAGACTGTCGGCGGGCTCCGCCTCGTCCTTCCCGCTTAAAAAGCGCCTCACCAAGCCCTGGATCACCCGGCACTCTGCCGGGGTGGGGCCCTCCTCCGCTCCGCCGTATTGGTAGAGGCGCTCCTCATGGGCCGCCCGGTCCACCTGGCAGAGCACAGCCTCCAGCCAGTCCTTCTGGTAGATGGCGCACACGCCGGTCTTCAGGCGGGAGAGCTCATAAATCTGCTCCCGGGTGAGACCCATTGTATTGCCCACCATCTCCCGGTCGCCGCTCTCCGGCAGGCGGAGAATCATCTTTGTATTGGTGTTGCGCATCACGGACATGTCCATCAGACCCGGGGACTGGTCCACAATGATGAATCCCTCCCCATAGGAGCGCATCTCGGCGATGGCGTTGGAGATCATCTCCACCGACTTGCCCAGCAGGTTGGCACCCTCCTCGCTCTGGGCGGAGGAGGTCCTGCGCAGCAGGTGGTGGGCCTCCTCCAGCACAGTGATGTGCCGGAGAGGCAGATTCATGGCCTCGCCGCTCATGCGGTACTCCTGCAGGCGGATGATCAGCATGCCCATCAGCATGGACTTGGTCTCCGCCGAGCCCACACGGCTCAGGTCCACAATCACGTTGGTGCCAAAGAGCTCCTGGTCGCTGAGGTTCTTTCCCCCAAAGATCTCCCCGTAGAGCCCGTTGCACAGGGACTCCATCCGGGTGGACAGGGCGCCCACATAGTTCCCCTTCACCTCCTGGGAGAAGGCGGTGGCGTCCATTTTGCTGTTGAACTGGCCCAGCACATCCTGGACGGTGGGGAAAATACGCTGCCCTCCCCGGCAGACCGACCTCTTCAAGTCCCAGCCGCAGTCCTTGTAGGCACTCTCAATGGCCGCCTTCAGTACGGCCGGCATGGCGGCGTACATGGGCCAACTGGCGTTGAAGACGTCGATGAGCTTGTCGATGTGCTCCAGAACGTCCACATCCTCGTTGAACCAGAAGGGATTGAGGCGGAGTAGCGCCGTTTTTCTGCTGTTTGTGCCGTACACCTGCACGTTCGGCTCCCGGCCGAAGATGTTTTTATACTCCCCCTTAGCCGGCTCGATGACCATAAAGGGGATGTCGGCCTCCATCAACTCCTCCAGCATTCGGAAGACCGTGTTGGACTTGCCGGAGCCGTTGGTACCGGCCACAAAGGTGTGGGCCGCCATGCTCTGCACATCCAGGAGCACGGGCTGGTAGGCCTCCGTCCTGCCCATGTGGGAGATGGCCCCCACCCGCATAACCTTGCCGCTGCGGATAGGCGTCTTGCGGACCACCTCCCGGCCGAAGGCGGCGTACTCCATCACGCTGATACCCACCACGGAGTGCTGGGGCAGTGCCATTTGCCGGGAGAGTTCCCTGCTGCTCATGAGCATGGCGGGGGTGAGCCCCTCCAGGTCGTCACAGGCCATCACGGGATGCATCATGTGGAGCAGGGACTGCTTGACGGCCTCCACCCCGTTCTCCCTGGTCCAGGTGTTGATTGTCACGGGCTGGCCCATCTCGCCCCTGCCCTGCATCAGCGCCTGATACTGGCTGGCCACCATCAGGTTGGTGCCGGCGTTGCTGGATATGACATAGGTGCAGCAGTTGAACATGCCATAATTCTCGCAGCGGTTGAGCCACTTCAGGTACCACTCCACCCGGTCCAGCAACTCCTGCACGTGCCTGTCCCTGGTGGAGGTCTGGATGGAAATTCCCTTAGTGGCCGCCTCGGCCACGCTACTCCCCCTGGTCTCCCCCAGGGCGTCGGTCCGGCCATCCGTCCGCTGGGTGCCGTGGGTATCGCTTTCACTGCCGCTCCGCCCCTCCGTTGTGCCCGCCTGGGAGGGGTTCACCAGCAGGGATGAGACCGCGCTCATCACAAAGAAGGGGTTTGCGGCGGCCGCGCCGGCGGCGGCTTTGGCCGAGACCGCCAGGGCCGCCCCGATGGAGGCCGCCTTCCCCAGGGTGGCTTTTGTATCCTTTCCCGATTCGCTCCGGCTGCTCCCCGTGCTCCAGCCCGTCCCGGAGGTGTGGCTCTGGGTCAGGGACAGGCTCTGGCTGATAGATTTTGTGTAGCTCTCAGAGTAACTTTCCGACAAGGTGGTGCTGGTGCCCGACTGCAGCGAGACCGACATCTCGCTTTTGGAGGACAACTGGGTCCCCAGGTTCTCATAGCCCTGCCGGACCACCCGCATCTGCTCCTTGCTGATGGGGTCGGCCAGCACCATCAGGGTGAAATTCTGGCGCCCCACCGCCTCCAGCAGGTTTTCAATGCCGGGAATACCCCTCCTGTCCTCCTGTTCCACGTCGGCGACGCAGGAGATGGCCGTGACACACTGGCTGTCAAATCCATTGTTGATGCACTGCTCCAGCTTCTGCTCAATCTCCTGGCGGGAGACCAGCTCGGCCACCTCTGTTCCGGGCAGATTGCCCTCAATTCCGGATCGCAGGATGTCGCGGACGGTGTTCATGTAATAGGTGTTGTCATAGCGCTGCTTGTTGACCGCCCCCAGGTAGAGTTCGCTCCTGCCGTTGCAGCACTGGAGGAGCAACAGGCAGGACGCGCCCCCGGCGTGGAGGGCGTTGAGCACGGTGGTGAGGCGGCTGTGGGAACCCTCCTCCCTGGAAAAGACCAGTTCGGTGACACGAAACAGGCACGTCACGTCGCCCGGCTGGATACTCCGGGGGGTGGCGTCCAATCCTTTGGGGGGCAGCAGGTCCAGCCCCTCATAGTGCCGCTGCTGAATGACCCGCTCCGCCCAGGCCAGAAGGCGGGCGTCCTGCTCCGGGGAGGCCGTGACTGCCGGCACCGCATGATTCATTCTGACCACCCGCCTTCCCTCACAGACCCTGCGGCTTTCAGCTGCCGGAGGATGTCCCCCATTTTTGTCAGATAGACGCTCTTTCTGTCCAGCCAGTTGATCTTGATTTTGATCCGCTCCTGCTCCCGAACCTCCGAGATGCCGGGTTTGGCCTCCGCTGCCAGCTGGCGCTTCCTCTGGGTGAGGGCCTCCCGGTCCTGGAAGCACTGCTCCAGCACCTCCAGCATCCTCTGGTATCCCCAGAGCCGCTGCCGCAGCAGGTAGGCCTTGCCATACTTGGCGTACAGACTCTTTTTGTGGGCCTTCAGCCCCCCGCCCAGGAAGGAGATGGTCTCCCGGGCGTACTGACCGGCATAGGCGGCAAAGCGCTTCCTCCGCTTGTCGTCGGGCATAAAGCAGCAGATCATATCCTTGCTGCGCCGCATGGAGCGGGTCAGGCCCTCCAGGTGCTCCAGCTTTTCGTAGGAGTCCATATAGCCGTCGTCCACCACGCAGCAGCTCATCGCCGTTTGATCCGCCCGGATGTAATCCGCCTCATCGGCAATCTCCACCATCCACTGGTCACCCACGGTCCTCCGGACCCCCGAGAGCGTGTCGACCACCTCCGGGTACAGCTCGGCCATGGTCTTCCGGGGGGCGTTCTCCCCGTCGTCCCGGCGCCGCTCCTCCCCGGCGGCATCCAGAATGCTCTCCAGCAGGCGGTCCAACTCCTGAAAGGCCGATTCATACGCCGGCAGGCTGTCCCAGGTCCGGAAGCTCAGGCTGAGCCCCTCCACCCCGGCCACCGCGCCTTTCACATCGTCGCAGTCCTCCCGCCGCCCGCAGAAGGTGAGGGCGATATCGTCCCCCCTGGCCAGCTCCTTCAGCTGCTGGGCCAGCCCCTGCCAGGAGCCGCTGGAATAGAGCCAGGTCTGGAGCAGGCAGTTGCGCACCGGATACAAAAAACCGTATATATCGGTGATATCGACCACCTGATCGTTGACCCAGACCGTGGTGGCCGGCTCCACGGGGTCGTAAATCAACTCAATTTTCATACCAGTCCCCCATCGCTTTCCGCCCGGCGGAAAACCCCGGGCCCCGTGGCCGGGAATGCCCTCCCTCACCGATCCGGGCCCCTTTCTCTATTTGCTCTCAATGACGTACTTGATCTCTTCCGCGCACCGGTTGATCTGCTGCTGCAGCCCCTGCTTGACAGAGGAGACGATCTGCGCCTTGGAGTTCTCCTCCACAATGGACTCCCTGATTTTTTTGCCCAACTTCGCCTTTTCAATCTGCTGGTCAATCTTTTTATCCTTCACCAAGTCCCTGACCCACTGAGGCAGATTTGCCGTCTGGAGCTTGTCGGCCAACTGCTTCTTTGCCTCGTTCATGCCGCTGGCCGCCAGCTTGACCGCCGCCAGGCCGGCCAGGCCCACAAGGATGGCCCAGCCAATGCCGGGCATCAGGAGCAGGGCCTCCAGCAGCAACAGGGCGATGGTGGTGGAGACGTAGGAGATGAGGACGATTACCACCGCCAGAATGGTGGGCATAATCGCCGCCATCACCAGGCCGGCGATGATGGAGATGGTGGCCGAGAGCACATTCATGATGTCATCCGTGGGGTTAATTTTAATCCCGCCCACCTTGATGGTGGACACCTTCATCACATTCAGGTTGTCAACGGTGATCTCGCCCACCCCGTAGCGATCACAGATGCCCTTGAGCTTTACGGCGATGTCATGGCCCACGATATCAGTGGCCCATATCTTGATTGCGTTCTGATAGGCCTGGTTGTTCACCAGGAGGGTGGTCAGGTTTTCTCCGGAGCAGTCGGCCTCTATCAACTTGGACATGTCGGCCAGGGTTTTGATGCCGCCGCTCTGCCACTCCTTGATGCGGTTTTTTACAATTTTGACGATCTGCTCCTCCAGAACGGGGCTGAGCTTATCCGCCAGCTGGGAGACGTCATTGGATATGATCTGGTCAATTTCGTTGTCCATCAGGGCCTTCAGGTCCTCCTGGAAGGCCTTGGACTTCTCATTGGAGGGGCCCACCAGGGCAAGCCCCATGGATATGGAGCGGGCCGGATTCATGTCGGCCAGAATCCCGTCCTCCTGGACCTCACTGAACACCTCATGCACAATTTCATGGACAAAGGGCATTTTGGAGGCGCTGCCTGTCATGATGATCCGGCTGATGGTGATCCCCTGGGCCTCCATTTCGGCTTTGCACTCCTGGAGGAACTCACGAAACAGCTGCTTCCAGTTTTTCTCTCCCATGGTCTGAGTAACCCTGGCGGGGACGTTCACATACTGGGTCAGGATCTCCCCGATGGGCGTTTCGTTGATCGCCTTATCCACGTCATCCTGGCTGATGCGCACCGGCATAAAGTCCCCAAACAAAATTCTGGACTTCTTGGCGGCGACGCTGTACACATCTTCCTTCGCCCTCCGGCAGCTGAGGGTCAGGGCCCGCTCCATGGCCGGGTTCATTTGGAGCAGAGACTGATAGACGTTCCAGTCCTCCTCATCCCGCCGCAACTTCTCCAGATACCACTTCTGAATGATGAAGTCAATGCTGCGGGCGCCTAAGTAGTTGTTGCCGCTGTTGTACTGGTGGTTCCGGGAGTCGGCGGCCATGGCGGTGAGATCAATGGTGGACGAGCCTACATCGATGAGCAGTGCGCTGGTTCCCGGCTCCAGTATTTTGGAGGTGGCCTTGTCCTTCACATAGAGGAATGCCGCCCGGGACTCCGCCGCCATGAGCAGGGAGGTGGGTTTCCCCACATACGCCCCCGTCCCCAGTATGCTCTGTCCCAGAATTCCCCCGTAGACGGCGATGTCAAAGGGAGTCCACCGGGTGGGGTGGCCCACGCAGAAGATAATTTCGTCGCTGTCCACACTGGCGTCCTGAATGCTCCTTTTATATTTCTCATCATGGAAAATCGCATTGGTGAAGGACACCACCGCGTCAATAAATCCGCGCATTTTCTTGGAGTAGAGCTCGGGGCAGGCCTCTTGACTGGGCCAGCCCTTTTCCATCTCCGCCAGGATCTCCTGCCGCCTCCCTTCCGTCATGCTCGGCATCAGGTCGCTGGGACAGCGCTTGAAGCTGATACGGATGTCCCGCACCGATTCCGGATCGGTCAGTATGCTGGAGGAAAAAACGATTCTCCCGTCGTCGGTATAGCCATAAACCGTGGGGATCGCCTGCCCCGCGGTGTTGTTGTCCGGCATGGTCATGGCGTTGAACAGCGTCTGGACCCGGTCCTTCACTGAGTTGTGATCCAGCACCGCCAAATCGGTTATGGTTTCACCATCTCCAAGATCATAGCCGATAAAGGTTTTCTTCTCAGCCATACGCTATCGTCCTTCTTTCTATCTCTCTGTCTCTCTCCCAGGCACCAGAGGCATCAGGCCTCCGCGTCGGTAAATTTAATCCCCTTCAGCAAAACCTCCTGCCCATTGGCCAGACAGGGCTTTGCTCTCCTCTTGGTGTGGTCCTCGCACTTCAGGATTGCAAACATGGCGGCCTCCGGGAAGGGAGCCTCCTGGTCGCCCCAATAGGCCTGCACATCCAGATCGTCCAAAAGCTCGATGAGCTGCTGTACCATGGGGGTATCCCGGGCCTCCTGGCCGCACAGCCCCAGCAGATACTGCACCCGCTCCAAAACGGCGCTGCGCTGGCTGTTGTAGTCAAGCGCCAGCTGCTCATAGGATTGCTGCTCCTTTTCCAGCTGGATATGTAACTGGCTGCTCTCTGCCCGCACGGTCTGCCTGCGCACCTCGGCCTGCCGTTCCACCTCTCCCAGCGTACAGGTCATTTTGGCCGCCGCGGCCTCAAACTTCTGCCGGTTGATTTTTACCATCCCGCTCATCCTGCCCGCGGAGCCGCCGCCGTCCGAGACCAGGGCGGCGTCCTCGTCCTCCAGTCCCAGGGTCTTGAGCGGATCCTTTGTGCTGATGATCCGCAGCCCCAGAAGCCCCAGCAATGCGTTGAGGGGATTCCCACTCTTCTTGTTCAGCTCGGCAATTACTATATTTTGCAGCTGCACCAAGTCAAATTCCACCGCCCCAACCAGATCCGGGACACAGTCCATCACCTCCGCCGTCTGGACGATGCCCTCCTGCCGGACCGCCTGCCGGACAATCTCCTCCGCCTGGGCCTTCAGTTTCTCTTCCCGCATTCCAAAAACCTTCCTTTCCGCTGTCACGTCGTGATATCATCCGCCAGCAACTCCAGGGGTGATTCCTCTTCAGGGTACTCAAGCGCCTCCCAAAGCTCCTCTGTCTGCTGACCGGCCTCAAGCTTGCGGGTAATGCGGATGTGTTCGGTGTATCTGGAGTCAATATACCCCTCCAGCCGCCAGCCCGGTTCCAGCTGCTCCCGCAGCCCGGACTCCAGCCTGAATCCCTCTCCGAAGATGGTGGCCGGCGAACGCTCCGTCTCCCATTGCCCGTCAAACTCCCCTTTCCGGTGAATCACCGCTTCTCACCCCCCGCTGCATCACAATTATAGCGCCCGGCGCTCCGGCTGACCGGATACTTCACATTCACCTCTTGAAACGGCATTTTTGGATCTGCTCCAATACCGCCCCATGATAGGCCCGGCTGACGGGTATTCGGTGTCCGGAGTCCAGCAGCACCTCCCAGCTCGTCTTGTCCAGCCCGCTGAGACGCCGGGTATTGACCAGAAAGCTCTGGTGCACACGGAGAAAGTACGGGGGCAGGGCCTGGGCGAACTCGCCAAGCTTCCCTATCTTTCGGTACAGTTCACCCGTATGGGTCGTGACGACCACATACTTCTGATCGCTTTGGCAAAACAGGATGTCTGAGGCGGAAACCGCGTAGCTCCCCTGCCGGGTATGGATCTGCAGTACCTCCGCGCTGCCCTCCAGCTCCTCAACACACTGGGCGCACAGCACATCCAGGCAGGCCTGATCCTCGCACGAAGGCAGATGTCCGGCGGGACGGAGGGACAAAAAGCGGCAGATCCTCCCTTCGGGCAGGCCGATGGGAACGCTGATGCACCGGGCATTTTTGCGCCAGAATTCCGGCAGCAGAGCCCGGTTCTCCTCCAGCAGGTCATAGGATATCAATGCGATGTCAAAGCGGGTAAACGCGGCCAGGAGTTCCTTCAGATCCCCTTGATAATACGCAATGTCCATATC
>PPYE01585935.1_pt1 | contig 11176 bp, 7 predicted proteins | sample 1559881 | NCBI WGS metagenome assembly PPYE01 (sample SAMN08240022, study PRJNA423297) | Human gut metagenome, whole genome shotgun sequencing project.
GCAAAAAGCTCCGCGCCGTGCTGGGCTATGACCCCATCCGCAACCGCATCGGCGAGGGCTATCTGATGGGAGGCGAGGAGGAATGAAGCGGCTTTCCCTGCAGTGGCGCATCACGCTGATGTCCGTCCTGCTCATCGGCATCACCTGTGTGGCCATGAATTTGCTGCTGTGCTCCTCCGGTGTGTACTATATGGACACCATTGCGGACAGCTTACAGGGCGGTAGCACGGTAATCCTGAATGATGGCGGAGCGGCGAGCTTTGACCCGCAGCTCATAGCGCCCAACGAGGAGCTGACCATCGTCGTCGATGGGGCGCAGGGGAGCTTCCGCACCACCAACTGGTACATCACGGCTGCGGTAACGCTGCTCAGCGGCATGCTGACCTATTTTGTCAGCGGACACGCGCTCAAGCCCCTGCGCAATTTTGCCTCGCAGGTGGAGCAGGTGCAGCTGAACAATCTTGCCGATATGAGGATTGATGAAGACGTCATTCCAGAATTTCAGCAGCTGAGCCGCTCGTTCAACCAGATGCTGGAGCGGCTGAACAATGCCTTTGCCGCCCAACGGCAGTTCACCGGCAACGCCGCCCACGAGCTACGCACGCCGCTGGCGCTGATGCAGGCGCGGCTGGAGCTGTTTTCCGCGGAGCATCCCGACGTGCGGCCAGAGACGGCGGAGTTTCTCACCCTTCTGCGGGAGCAGACGGAGCGGCTGACCCAAATGACCAGAACGCTGCTGGAAATGAGCAATCTGCGGCAGGTGGCGCGGAACGAGCAAATCCAGCTCGCCCCCATGATCGAGGAGATCTTCACGGACCTCGCCCCACTGGCGGAGAAAAACGGTATCACGCTGGAGGCGGAGGGTGACAGCATTATGACTGGCAGCGATGCACTAATCTACCGGCTGATCTTCAACCTGACGGAGAATGCTGTCAAGTACAACCGGCCGGGCGGCTCGGTACGGGTTTCTGTCACTCAGGAGCTGGAAAAGCTCCTACTCCGCGTCTCCGACACCGGCTGCGGCATCCCGGAGGTGTATCAGCGCAGTATCTTCCAGCCCTTCTTCCGGGTGGACAAGTCTCGCAGCCGGGAATACGGTGGCGCAGGACTGGGGCTCTCGCTGGTATGGGAGATCGCTGACCTTCACGGCGGCTCCGTTTGGGTAGAGAAAAGTTCGGAGAAGGGCACTACTATTGCGGTGGGGTTGCCAACGCAACAATCAACGAAGCTCTAAAACCCTTTTATTCGTTTTTTCGCAGCTTCGCTTGCCGCCCAGCGGCGTTCTGCGCTGTATCGGGCGGTCAGCCTGTTCTTGAGGTCGGTGTTGTGTGTGCGAATATAGATCAGCGGCTCTTTCTCGTCAAACCATATATCAGTGGCTTTTTCCTGCTTGGTAAGCCCTGTTATCATGCAAGCTTTCTGCGCCGCTGTTACGCAATAGTGGCATTTTTCGTGTGTTTTCTCCGGATCTTGACTTGGGAAAATGGAGATTTTCAAACAGGAGCACGCCGGACAACGCCCAGTTCGTACGACGCGCTCCTGTTGGCTATTTTCGTATTTTTACGGCTCTACACCGTAGTTGCTCACAGTTCTATGTCACACATCTTGCAACGCGGCATATCACGGTTTCTGGACTGCTCCGGCTTCTCTGGTTCGGTGTGGAGCATGAATTGTATGAACTCCTTGACCTTGTGGGCGCTCGTTTGAGTGCCGCCATGGAGATTTTGCCGGAAATGGTCTTTTTCACAATGCTGTCGATTTCGTGGAGGGAAGCAGCTGCGCCCTTCTGCTCCCTGATCCTCTCGTTGTATTTTTCCAGCGGTTGCTTCTTCTTATCAATCTTATCCTCGATCGATTCCAAACGCGCCTGCTCCTGCTGCACCTTGAAAAAATATGTACAGCATTGGGTGTGACATTATCACAGTTTTTTCAGGAAGATAATTCAGAGAATCTGACAGAAGAGCAGGAAGAAGTTTTAAGGATATGGAACGATCTGAATACAAATGAGCAGGAAACAGTGATGTCAATGCTGCGTGGTCTTCGGAAGTAGGAGAACAGTTCGAATGTATATATCGGCTGTTCTTTTTTGTTTTCAGGCGTTAAAACGGCAATGTTTTTCTTGTATACAGTAGAGTATTAAAGTATAATAAAATCAGTATTTTCGGCAAACCAGATGAAAGTCTGCGACGCAAAGCTATAGGGCCTGTAAAATGGTAGCCAGTTGCCACGTTAAAGATGCATTGTCTGCAATGACAATGCTTTTTTCATGTTTGGAGATTAAAAAGAAACTAAAACAGGCAGGCAATAATTGGTGGCTGCTAAAATATAAAAATGGAGCAGATAAAAATGTAGGTGTAAATGAAATAATGACAGACCGGATGAAAAGACCATACCTATTATAGCAATGGCAGCCAATTCATTTGCAGAAGATGTTCAGGCCTCACTGGATGCAGGAATGAATGCACATTTGTCAAAGCCGATTGTGATTAATGAAGTGATAAAAACAATTTTAAGATATGTTCACTAAAACTATATCGATGAAGGTATAAGAGGAAGGGATCATAATGGATAAAAGACAAAAAATACTCATTGTAGATGATGCGGAATTTAACAGGGAGATATTGAAGGAATTTCTGGGAGGAGCCTATAGCTATTTAGAAGCGGAAAATGGAATTCAGGCAATTCGGATTTTAGAAGAAAATCCGGAGATCGACCTGATGCTACTGGATATCAATATGCCGCAGATGGACGGCTTTGAAGTTCTGGAATGGATGAACCGGCTTCTTCGTATTGAAGAAACTCCAGTTATTATGATCTCTTCAGAAGAGTCTGTTGATGCTATGCGTAAAGCATATGAAATGGGAATTACAGATTATATTACACGACCTTTTGATTCTGTTATTGTAAAGAAAAGAGTCCAGAATACCCTGGAACTTTATGCGAATCAAAAGCGTCTGATCAATGTGGTTGTTGACCAGGTTTATGAAAAAGAAGAAAATAGCAGTATTATGATCGGAATATTGAGCAATGTACTGGGATTTCGTAACAGCGAGAGCAGTGAACATATTTTACATATTCGCACAGCAACGGAAATGATGTTGAGAAAGCTGGTAAAAATAACGGATGCCTATCATCTGACAGAGACGGATATTGCTCTGATCACAACTGCATCCTCCCTTCATGACATTGGTAAGATTGGCATTCCGGAAGAAATACTGAATAAACCGGGCAGGCTGACTGATGAAGAGTTTAAGATCATGAAAACCCACAGTGAAATAGGTGCATCCCTGATCAAGGACATGCGTTTCCCGGAAAGTAAACCGTTGGTTCATACTGCATGGGAAATCTGCAGGTGGCACCATGAAAGATGGGATGGGAAAGGCTATCCGGATGGTCTGAAAGGTGAGGAAATACCAATCTCCGCACAGGTAGTATCCATTGTTGATGTTTATGATGCGCTTACCAGCGAAAGATGCTATAAGAAAGCATTTGATCATGATACAGCAGTCAAAATGATCCTAGAAGGACAATGTGGACAGTTCAATCCGGTTCTTCTTAAGTGCCTGCAAGAGCTAAGCCTTCAGTTTTCCAAGATGTTTATGAATGAAACGGATGATAATAAACAGTATTATGAAGCACAGAGGCTCTCTGACGAAATACTAAAGGAAAAGTCTTTACCCCGTAAAAATTATTCCCAGCGTGTCATTAAGCTTATGCAGGAAAAGATAGAGTTTTTTAAAACGGACAGTGGCAAGATTTCCATTGAGTATAATGCAATTTCAGGCCGGCTGGCTATCACTGACGGAAACCGGCAGATACTATGCCAGAGAGACGATCCGAAGTTTGATATATTCAAACTGTTCGAAGTAAGCAGCGAAGATATTCAACATATCAGAGAGTTACTGGAACAGACATCAATACAAAATAAAGAAATTTCATTGCAGTTAATGGCAAAGGTGGAAAATAAAAAGCAAATGTATAATCTGAAACTGCATACCTTATGGTCACCTTTAAAGAAAGACGGATACATAGGAATTGTCGGATATTTCTCTTGATTGGTGATATTATTTTGAGATATATCGAAATAAGAAGTATGTTGCAGCAGTAGGAGTTATTATAGATGAGAAAAACCAATTTCATGAATAAAATTATAAAGCTAAAAGGAAGTATATTGGCAGGGATAATACAAATTTTTGCCTGTCTTATTGTATATAAATTTAATATTCCAAATCCGAATATTGTGTTATTTGTTGTGCTTTCAGCGTCAATAGTACAATCCGGGTATTTGGCAGGGATAATAAGTGGTGTTATTGCTGTTTTATATTCAGCATTCTTTTTTTCCACAGATCACAGCTGGATCTTTTATACGTCGATTAATCGTGACAAGCTGTGCGTGATTGTATTGGGAGTTATTTTTAATATTATTATTGTTGGAAATCTGCAAAAAGCAAATAGACAGGCAGAGTGTAAGATTGCAAAACTTGAATTAGAGAAAAAACAAAAGAAGAAAGAGCTTGAGCAGCAGGAAGAGTTGCATAAAGCATTAATTGCAGCAGACAATGCGAATCGGGCCAAATCCACATTTCTTCTTAATATGAGTCATGACATTCGCACACCACTGAATGGGATCATGGGTCTGCTAAAGATCAATATGGCACACAGCGATGATGAGGAACTTGTACGTGAAAATAATCAAAAAATGGAAAAGGCGGCAAACCATCTGTTATCTCTGATTAATGATGTTTTACAAATGAGTAAACTGGAGGATAGCAGGGAAGAGTTTTCAGCAGAACTGGTTTGTTTACCGGATGTTTTTTATGATGTAAAAGCTATTATAGATGGAAGTGCCATGGATAAGGGAATTCCATTGGATTTTTCAGGAGATAGTGTTTTTGTACATCCGTACGTTATAACGAATCCGCTGTATTTGCGACAGATATTTTTGAATGTATATGGAAACAGCATCAAATTTACAAATTCTGGTGGGAAAATTTTGACAAAACAGGAATGCATAGAAGAAAAGGATAATGTAATTACCTATCGCTGGATAATTTCTGATACTGGAATTGGTATGAGTAAAGAATTTCTGAAACATATTTTTGAACCGTTTGCACAAGAAAGGTCTGATGCACGCAGCGTTTATCATGGAACCGGACTTGGCATGGCTATTGTGAAAAAAATGATTGATAAAATGGGAGGCACGATTTCTGTTACCAGCGAAATGGGAAAGGGATCCACTTTTGTAGTTGAATTGCCTTTTGAGATGGGAGCTGCACCAGAAAAACCTAAGAAAGAAGAGGCGGATAAAGAGAATAGCATTCACGGTTTAAATCTCATGTTAGTAGAGGATAATGAGTTGAATGCCGAGGTTGCAGAAATACTTTTAGAAGATGAAGGTGCAATAATTACAATGGTTACTGATGGACAGCAGGCTGTCGAATTATTCAATAATAATCCTGAGGGTACATTCGATACAATACTTATGGACATTATGATGCCGGTAATGGATGGATTGACAGCGACTAAAGCAATCCGGGCATTAAATCGACCAGATGCAGGAACAATTCCGATTATTGCAATGACCGCCAATGCATTTGCAGAAGATGTACAAAGATGTTTAGATGCAGGAATGAACGCACATTTAGCGAAACCTTTGGATATTGAAAAAGTGAAAAAAACGATTTGTGAACACATAATTGGATTATATAATAAAGAGTAAAAGAATGTAATTATTCTGTTAGTAAATTGACACAAGTTGGCTGTAGAGTATAATTATAGTAAAAGTACAGCAGACGCTGTTGCAAAGATATTTATAAAAATGTTGTGGGGTATTGAACATTAATGAATGTAAAATTAAAATCTGGAAGCAAGCAAGCAAGCGACTGTAGCCTGGAGGGTGGGAGAAAGATGAAGAAGTGCAAATTACTACAGAATATAAGGAATTTCAAATTTTGTTACTTTATATTTTGCACAATGATATGTTTGATCATTTTTCCTGTTTCTACATCTGCCAAAGAAAATTCTGATCATGTTATCCGGGTAGGATCTTTTGAAGAAACCTATAATACCGTCAATGAAAAGGGAGAAAGAAGAGGCTATGGCTATGAGTATCTTCAGGACATTGCAGGTTATGCAGGATGGACCTATGAATACATAACAAGTAATTGGGAAGATTGCTTTACCCAGTTGGAAAATGGAAAAATTGATATTCTTGGCGGTATTTCCTATACAGACGAACGTGCCCAAAACATGCTTTTTTCCGATATGCCTATGGGGGAAGAGAAATATTACATCTATACGGATGCCCCCAATATGGACCTTACAGCAGGAGATCTGGATTCTTTTGATGGGAAAAATATTGGTGTATTTAAAGATCATATCCCGGAGGATGTACTTAATGAATGGGAATCAAAATATGGTCTGCATACGCAGCATATCAATATTTCTACTACCACAGAAATTATGGACAAACTGTCGAACCATGAAATTGACTGCTTCGTTTCGGTAGAAGAATCCCGTTGGGAAGAATTGGATATTTCGCCGATCACAAGCATTGGAGAGGCAGAGATCTATTTTGCCATAAATCCGAAACGTCCGGATATCAAAGAAGCGCTGGATCGTGCTATGCGCAGAATCAAGGATGACAATCCATTTTACACAGATGATCTTTACAGGCGTTATCTTTCTGCACAGAGCAGTTCCTTTCTTTCAAAAGAAGAAAGGGAGTGGGTTGGGCAGCATGGCGCAATCCGGATCGGGTATCTGAATCAGGATGGAGGTATCAGCAGTGTTGACCCATCAACAGATAAACTGACAGGTGTTATCACAGATTATGTGGACCTTGCAAAAAACTGTCTGCAGGGTCAGACTCTGGAATTCGAATTGAAGGGGTATGACACAAGAAGAGAACTGCTTCAGGCATTGCAGGATGGAAAAATAGACCTGATCTTTCATGTAAACCAGAATCCATACTTTGCGGAAACAAATGGATTTGTTTTGTCAGATACGCTATTGACGCTCAATATGGCAGCAATTACGGCGAAGGATTCTTTTGATGAAAATAAAGAGAATCTGGTTGCCGTTGAAAAAGAATATTTTGCAATGAAAGCATATCTCTCATACAATTATCCTCAATGGAAAATCATGGAGTATGAAACATCAGATGCAGCAGAAGATGCAATGCAGAAGGGGGAGGTCGACTGTATTGTAAGAAATTCAAGCAGGGTTGCTGACTATTTGAAAAATAATAAGCTTCATAGTGTTTTCCTGACAAAAGAAGCTGATGTTTCATTTGCTGTTCAGCAGGGAGAACCGGTTCTTTTGTCCATTCTGAATAAAACACTGACATCTATACCTACAACTCAATTTTCAGGTGCAGTAGTTTCGTATAATGCTTCCTCACGAAAAGTTACAGCGAAGGATTTTATTCAGGATAATTTACTGACAGTCTCACTTATAGTTGGAATTTCTTTTTTCGTTGTTCTGTGTATCATTCTTGGTTTTTTGAAAAAGTCAAAACGTGCGGCAGAAGAATCCAAGAAGTTTGCTGAACAGGCATTGAAGTTGAATCAGGAACTTGAAGAAAAACAGCAGGAATTACATAATGCACTTGTAGAAGCACAGAGTGCCAATAAGGCGAAGACTTCCTTTTTGAATAATATGTCTCATGATATCAGGACACCGATCAATGGCATTATGGGCATGCTTACGATTCTTAAAAAAAGCGGAAATGATGGTGAGCGGGCAAAAGATTGTATGCAAAAAATTGATGAATCATCGAAGCTGCTGTTATCATTGATAAATGATGTTTTAGATATGGCAAAGTTAGAATCAGATACAGTGGTTTTTAATGATGAATCCATCAATCTGGATGAGGTATGTCAGGAAATCACGGAGTCGTTATCTTTTCAGGCAGAAGAAAAAGGACTTCATGTTGTAGGAAATCATGATGATTATAGCGGTGTATATGTCTGGAGCAATGCAGTTCACCTGAAAAAAATATTGATGAATTTGTTTACAAACAGTATGAAGTACAATAAGGTGAATGGTTCTATTTACATGAGTATGAGAACGCTTGAAAGATCCGAAGATCATATGACATGTGAATTTAAAATAAGGGATAATGGAATTGGAATGTCAGAAGAATTTATAAAAAATGAATTATTTACTCCATTTGTACAGGCGGACAATTCTGCACGTTCTGATTATAGTGGTACAGGTCTTGGAATGCCTATTGTGAAACAACTTGTAGAAAAGATGGGCGGAACCATAACCGTTGAAAGTAAGCTGGGTGAAGGGAGCTGTTTTACTGTAGTACTTCCATTTAAAATTGATACGAATGCACGACCAGAAGAAAAAGAAGATTTTCATGCAGATATAGCAGGCATCCGGGTATTACTGGTGGAAGATAATGAGTTGAATTCGGAAATAGCAGAATTCATGCTGACGGAAAATGGGGCTGAAGTAGAAACAGTGAAAAATGGGTTAGAAGCTGTTCAGTGCTTTAAAGCCTCTGAACCGGGAACATACGATGTTATTTTAATGGATGTTATGATGCCGGTGATGGATGGTCTTACTGCTACAAGAACAATAAGAATTCTGGAACGGCAAGATGCAAAAACAATCCCTATCATTGCTATGACTGCAAACGCATTCAGGGAAGATGCAGAAAAATGTATGGAAGCAGGAATGAACGCACATCTTGCAAAGCCGTTGGATGATGAAAAAATCAAGCAGACCATATGCGAAGAGTTGAGAAGGTCAAATGCCTGTCATGAATGATTATGAGGCAACCGCAGCAATCAGGAGATTTCCAGGTGCATGGAAAAAGCAGACAGAAAACAGAGAGAGGATTTTGCTATGACAGAAACTAAATACATATTTCCAAAGCAAATGCAGTCTGTAGCCGCTTTGGCTTTTATAGCCGTACTGATAGCTCTGCTTCTTATCCTGATTGTAATGGTACATATGAGGAACAGAAAACTAAAAAGTACGCTGGAAGAACAGATAGCGGAAAGACGGCTTTTGGACAAAATATGTGCAGATTTTACGGCTGTCTATTATGTTGAATTAAATACCGGTTTCTTTGAGATTCTGCATATGAATGACGGAACCAATGCAAAAAAATGAATCTGAAACAGTGTGATAATTTCAATTATGCTGCTGACCAATATGCGGTTCAGTATCTGTATGAAAAAGAGAGAAAAGAATTTAAAGACTGGATTTCGACGAGGTATCTGAAGGAACAGCTTTCCCGGAGGGAGCGCATTACCTACCATTACAGAAGCAAACCAAATCCGAATCAGCATGAATTTTTTGAGGCGCAGGCAATCAAAATATACCAGGACGAGAAACATTTTTTCGCACTGGTGGGTTTCCGACATATTGATGATATCATGGAAAAAGAAACTACGATCCAGAATCAGTTAAGGCAGGCACTGGACGAGACACGGCTGAGTAATGAAATAATTTCGGCAATTGCTAAGAGTTACTGTTCTATCTACAGGATTGATGTGCAGAAAGATTTTTTTGAAGAGGTATCAAATGACAGCGAAATACACAAACTGACAGGAAACAGAGGATGTGCATCGGAGAAACTGTATCAGCTTTGTGATACAATGGTTGCACCGGAATACCGTCCGCTGATACGTCCGTTTCTGGATGTTTCTACACTTTCCGCAAGATTGAAGACGGAAGAATGTATTTCTACAGAATACAGGATGTGTGATGGCAGCTGGCATCGGATGCTTTTTACTGTAAAAAAACGGGATGAATCTGGAAATGTGACCCATGTCTTATGTACGGTCCGCAGTATCAGTGATTCCAAGAGACGTGAAGAGAATCTTAACTTTGCAGCGGAAGCAGCAAAGAGGGAAGCCGAAATGAAAACAAGGTTTCTGGCAACCATGAGTCATGATATCCGTACACCATTGAACGGTATTATCGGTATGGTAAATATGGGAAATCAGTATGCAGATGATCCACAGATGCAGCAGAAGATCAGAGAAAAGGCAATGGAATCCCTGAAATATCTTGTGTCTCTGGTAAATGATGTGCTGGATATGAATAAACTTCAGAGCGGAGATTTAAAGGATTATCAGCTTTTGTTTGATCTGACAACGGTACTGAGGGAATTGAACCAAATTTATGATGAGCGGGCTGCAAAGAAAGGCATTCAGTATGAGATTGACTGGAAAAATGGTACATATAGTCACATCGCTCTGGTTGGAAATCCGGTATATCTTGGCAGGATTCTATCGAATATTTTGGACAATGCTATAAAATTCAGTCAGGTGGGTAGTGTGATCACGGTCTGGGTTAAGGAAGAAGCGCTGGATGATGGCAGAGCATTTTTCACTTTCTATTGCAAAGATCAAGGCGTGGGTATGAGTGAAGATTTTATTGCCCATGCTTTTGATATGTTCTCCCAGGAAAGCCAGACAAGCAGATCCAGATATGAAGGCACCGGACTGGGGCTAGCGATTACGAAACAGCTTGTGGACAGGATGGATGGAAGAATTGAACTGAAGAGCAAAATTGGTGTTGGTACTACAGTTGTTGTAAAAATACCGTTCAAAATTGGAGTACAGGATAAAATCAGTAATTCACCAGAAAACAATTCGGTAAGCCTTGAGGATTATTCAGTGGAAGGTATGCGGGCATTGGTTGTGGAAGACAATGAGCTGAACATGGAAATTGCCAGATGTATACTGGAAGACAGTGGTATGGAGGTTACCTGTGCAGCGGACGGACAGGAAGCAGTTGAAATCTTCGGGAAATCCGCACTGGATTATTTCGGGGTGATTTATATGGATGTTATGATGCCGAGGATGAATGGACTGGATGCGGCAAGGACAATCAGGGAAATGAAAAGAAGAGATGCCATGAGGGTTCCGATCATTGCAATGTCCGCAAATGCCTTTGCAGAAGATATTATCAACAGCCAGCTGGCAGGAATGAATGCCCATCTTGCAAAGCCGCTGGATGCGGAAAAAATGATTGTTGCTTTAAAACAATGTATGGAAGATAATAGGGATATAAAACTCCACGAAGATTTATAGGAATAAAAAGACAGAAATTGCGTTTGAAAAATCCTTGGAGCCTGTGAAAAAATCTCTGTAAATTAAACAATATAAGGGTCTTCTATGATAAAATATTAAAATCATAGGAGGCCTTT
>PPYE01662578.1_pt1 | contig 11175 bp, 14 predicted proteins | sample 1559881 | NCBI WGS metagenome assembly PPYE01 (sample SAMN08240022, study PRJNA423297) | Human gut metagenome, whole genome shotgun sequencing project.
CTCTTTCGTATTGATTTTAGTATATCAGATTCATTAAAAATTGTCCGAAAAAGTGTCTTAATTTATGAGACCATTATATGGACGTTATGGAAGAATATAGAAATGCCCGGTTGGGAACCTATTTAGTGAGAGGATTAACGAAAGAATTACTGGCGCGAAATATTATTCCTTTTTATTCTGCTTCTGTAACAAATATTGGCTCGCAGATGGTAGCAAGCAGGTGTGATTATATACCATTTTGGGTTGATACATTTGGAACCATTCTCGATGGAAGTTCAGTATATAATGATATTATTAAAGGTTTACTCTAATAGCCTGCCGCCGGATAGGCGGCGTTAATTCAGGGATGCCAAATGCGCCGCCAGATTTTTGCGGGATAGCTGGTACGTCGGCTGCCGGCGCATGATGGTTTACTTTGATAAAAGGGCGCATTTTTTATATGGTGACGTTTCGTACTGAATCAAACTAAGTGAAGCGATGGATATTTCTTGTATGCAAGACAAAAAATGAGCTAATGATAGATTGGAGTTTGTGAAGGAGATAACCTTATGAGAAAATTAAGTACAGAAGCTGAAAAAATTATGATTGAACGTTTTGGAAAAGACACGGTGATTTCATTAGCAACGGTGGAACATGAAGTACCGTATGTGCGGAATGTAAATGCTTATTATGAGGATGGTTCATTTTATATTATTACATATGCACTCTCTAACAAAATAAAACAAATAGAAAAAAACCCAAATGTTGCGATAGCGGGTGACTGGTTTACCGCACACGGAAAGGGTAATAATTTAGGGTATTTTGGAAAGAAAGAAAATCATATAATTGCTGAGAAACTGAAAATTGCTTTTGCCGAATGGATTGATAATGGGCATAATAATTTTGATGATGAAAACACCATAATTTTATGTGTGGAATTAACGGACAATGAACAGGGCGCAATTGGAAACGTTTTTAACTGAAACATATGAAGCTGATATAGACCACCCCTGGGCACGATATCCAAACTATCAAGTGTTTCGTCATCGTAATAATAAAAAGTGGTTTGCGCTGATTATGGATGTTCCTCAAAATAAACTGGGTATAGCAGGTAACAAAATTGTAGATATTGCAAATTTTAAATGTGATCCTGATTTAATTGGTTCATTGCGAATGGAGAAAGGCTTTTTCCCTGCGTATCATATGAATAAGTCAAACTGGATTACCGCTGCTTTAGATGATACAGCAGACGATAAAAAAATAAAAATGCTTGCGGATATGAGTTATGAATTAACAAGTACAAAAAAGGTTCGGAAATCTGAGATGTTTGTTGAAGCGATTGAAATCGACGGGAGTTCTCCATCCAATGAAGAATGGAAAGCAATCATGTCTGAAAAATTAGCCACAGCTTCCAGGTTTGAAATTCATTGCTGGAATGAAGAACAAAAGGAAACAGAAATGGCGCTGCAGTACGGCAGGCTTAAAAAAACAGAATGGCGTTACGGGAAGGTGATAGAAGGCGCGGTTACAAAGGAACTGGCGGAATTTTTGCTTTCTCTGCCGAAGCCGTCTGATACGGAAGTTTATAACAAGATGACGCCGTTTTTCAGTATTTTTCTGGATAATGGTTTTTCTTCCGAACACTATGGGACGGAATTGAACGGAGTAAAAGAAAATGAATAAAGAAAAGATCAGAAAACTGAATTTATTTTTATATGGCATCGCAATCCCCATAAGTATTTTCGCATTATATCGGCTGTTTCAGATTTTATAAGAAATTTAAAGAAGTAAGCTGCTTTCCGTTTAACGGGGAGTTTGACAGAGTATCAAATGAGAAGCTGTAAAGGAGGGGACAATGAAAAAAATCGGATTAGGGATTGCAATACTGCTCTTTGCTGTTGTGATTTCTCTTTGCTCATCAGGAATGGAATTGCTCGCTGTTGGAATTGGGGCTGTAGGATTGATTTTTTCAATCATAGGATTTATGGAACGCCAGTAAAAGAACTTCTTACATATCAGGGCATTTAGCAGAATGTCAAATTGGAATTTACGGAGGGGACATTGTATGATGGATAGTAAAAGGATAAAGGAAATAATGTTTGCGCTAGGTGCAGATTTGTGTGGTATAGCAAGCATAGATCGGTTTGATAATGCACCGAAAGGTTATCATCCTTTAGATGTGCTTCCGACATGCAAATCGGTAATTTCTTTTGGATGCAGATTCCCGGTAGGAATACTTAACTGCAAGTCGAATATTCCATATACAAGAGTAAGAAATTCTATCACACCCAAAATGGATGCGATAGCTCTGGATTTTTGTATTGAAATGGAAAAGGAGCAAATCGTATGCGTTCCGATTCCTACAAATGAAAGCCAATGGGATAAAAATACTGACAGATGGCGATCTATTGTTTCGCAAAAACATATAGCTCAAGCGGCGGGATTGGGGACAATAGGAAGGCATTCTTTGTTAATAACACCAGAATTTGGAAGCATGGTCTGGTTAGGAGCAGTATTATGCGAACAGGATTTTGAGCCTGATAAAATGAAAGAACCTCTTTGTAATAATTGTAACTTATGTGTTGATATTTGTCCTGTAAACGCTTTAGAAAATCCAGAAATAAAGCAGCAATCCTGTTGGAATTTTGCATTTGGAGATGATGAAGAAGGGCAGGTTTGGAGAATAGCTTGTCATAGATGCAGAGATATTTGTCCGTATAACTTAGGCAGTCAAAATTCGATTCTGGGGGAAAACGATGAAAGAAAATTGCCATTTACAGAGCGGCAGCAAACTTAGGGGGGATATGAAATGAAAAAAATTCCATTAAAATATGTAAAGATTATCGGCTGGATTTCCTATATATTGTTTTTTCTGCTTATTCTGCTGGCCTGCTGGCTGAGGCAGCTTTGGCTGATTCTCGCTGCATGTTTTGGAATGCTGGCGGTAATCATCTTTCTCGCTGTTTTTAACCGCTGTCCGCATTGCTGGCACTTTTTGGGCCATGCAGGCGGAGGAACCTTCTGCCCTTACTGCGGGAAAAAACTGGAGGAATAACTGCAATGGAACCTGTGGCTCAGGAGGAAGGCAGGCGGCGTATCGGAAGCCTTTTGACATCCAAGTGCTTCTTTTGCGGATCAGAAAGCTGTGCCAGATGGAGGAAACGCTGTCGCACTGGATTAGTGCGGCAGCGTTTTTGGGGAAATTATTCTTTTTGAAGGAGGCTCCGCTATCGCAGTTTGGAAATCAATACTTTTTTATGTAAAGTATACTTGACATATTTCAAAACTATAGTATAATAAAGATACGTAAAGCAAACTTTACATTAGAGTTTATCCATAAGAATGACACCCGAAAACATATATGAGAACCGTACGCGAATAAGGAGGGGAAATTGAAAAACCGGCTTGAGGAGATAAGAAGACAGAGAGGAATAAAGCAGGAAGAGCTTGCAGAGGCGATGAAGGTTTCCAGACAGACCATAAGTTCTCTTGAAAATGGAAGATATAATCCTTCGGTGATACTTGCCATTAAACTTGCAAGATACTTCAAAATGAAGGTTGAGGATATTTTTATTTATGAGGAGGAGCAGGATGAAAGAGAATAAGCTTTTTAAGATTTCTATTGCGGAGATTGCCATAGGCGTGATTATACAGATACTGGCAGTTATCGGAATCGGCGATGAGAGCGGAATATTGTCGGGAGTCGGCTCGGGAATCCTTGCCGTAGGCGCAGTGCAGCTGTTCCGCGCATTCCGCATGCAGTCGAATCCGGAATATAAAAAGAAGATTGAAACTGCGGCGAAAGATGAGAGGTACGCATTTATCTCCATGAAGGCAAAAGAAGCGGCCTTCGGCATATATCTGATGATTGCAGCAGTAGTCAGCATCATCTGGATGCTGACCGGAAACCGTGAGCAGGGAGTGCTGGCCAGCATGTCCATATGTCTTTTGGTTTTCCTCTACGCAGTGATGTTCCGGATTCTGGCGAAGAAATATTAAGCAGAAAAAGAGGCATGATCAGCAATGATTTTACAGCGGATCATGTCTCTTTTTTGTATATAAAATATCCGAAAAATATGGTATATTTACCCTGAAAGTCCTGCCGCCGATTAGGCGGCGTTAATTCAGGGATGCCCAATGCGCCGCCAGAGTTTTATGGGACGGCTGGTGTCTGAGATCTTTTGCCCGGATTTTGGACCGGCCGCAGAAAGGATGGGAAATAAGATGCCTGCATATTTTAATTTGTCTCTGCAGTTTCGCAGAGAGAATCTTTATCCGGATTTTGTTAAAGACTTTTTTGATGCTCTGGAACTGGCCGGGCTGAAGTATCTGTCTGGATATGGGGAAGCGGCATCGGATTCACGCGGCGAGATCATTCAATGGAATCAGCAGAAGCTGGAGAAAGACTTTGTACTTGGATTTACCGAACATTTTTCCCATGGTTACAGGCAGGTGTTATATTCTTTTCGTGAATATTCGGAAGTCAGAGGTTTTTGGATGAATCAATATCCGGAAAAGGATTGTTTTACTTACGAGATCATTATACCGGAGGAGGATGTGCTGATTCATGAAGGCGGAGGAGCCTTTCAGAAAGAACATGAGGAAGCGATCGTGGAACTGGCAGAACGGCTGTGGAACTTTCCTTGCATCCGGGCAATCCAGACGGGATTGGAGGGAGATGATGCTTCCGTCGGGCTCAGAGAGATAGAACTTGGGAAAATGCCGAATATGTATCCATTTGCCATTCTGGAAGTAATGTATGGAAATGAAGAAATAGAAGAGGCCGTACAGCTGAAAGGGGAGCGGATGGGGTGGCTTTTGCGCCGGCACTTGGTTTTTTCGTCAGAGTGACCAGGTGGTATTGGCTCAAAGGCATAAAGGGAGCAGAAAGCGCGGAGCAATTTGGCATCACAGAAAAGCCGGAATCAAAAAGCGAAAACCATAAATCAAGAGGTAAGGAGGTTTTACAGATATGCAATCGGAAATCAGCCAGAAGGCAAAAGATATCGCAGAGGAAATTAAACGGCGTACGGCCATGAACTGCTGGAAACTCCACATACGGCCGGATATTAAAACGGGGATTTGTGACAGCAAGATCGGCGGACTGCCTTACTGGGAGCCGTCTTTCGCATACCCAATGGACTGCCGGGGAGAAAAATTAATTCTTCTGGCTCAGTTAAACCTGGAACAGCTGGGGACGGACAGGCCTTTGCCCCGGAAGGGGATTCTGCAGTTTTTTGTGGGATCGGATGACTTGTACGGCATGGACTTTGACAGGCCGGACTGCCAGAAAAACTTTCGGGTGGTTTATCATCCGGAGCCTGATTTGCGTGTTGCTCCGGAACAGATCAGAGCCCTGGATATCCCCGTCCATGCAGACATTGATTTCTTTCCCGTATTCCAGGAGGCAGGTCTGACGGCGGAGCCGGCCGTTTGTTTTATGGGACCTGATGATATCCGCTTTCAAAATGTATTCCGGGCAGCGGTCAGGACTGTTTCCGGAGAGGATATCGGGATGCAGGAGGCGTACCAGTATCTGAGCAGCCCCGATTATGAGTACTTATACGACCAGCTGGATACGGCAGGTCATCGGCTTCTGGGGTATCCATATTTTACCCAGTCTGATCCTCGAAGCCAGGACAGTCCCTATGACACCCTGCTGTTTCAGCTGGACAGTGAGATGAGGGACGGGAAGGACTATGTTTTATGGGGAGACTGCGGTGTCGGCAATTTCTTTATTAATCGGAAGTACCTTGAGCGCAGGGACTTTGGCCGGGTGTTGTATAATTGGGATTGCTGCTGAAGAGGAATTACCGGAAGGGAGAGAGAAAGCAATGAATTTCAGAGTAGCCGCAATGGAAATCCACCTCTATGCTCCATGGGTCCATTCCCTGAAAGAGAAGCGGATGATCGTGAAGAGTCTGCTGGGAAAGATAAGAAGCCGCTATGCGGTGTCAGCGGCGGAAACAGGAGAACAGGATGTCCATCAGACCATTGTGATCGGGATTGCAGCCATTGCAGCCCACAATGCCCAGGCGGACAGTATGATGGATGACATCCTGGCTTTTGTAGAGAGCAGTACCGAAGCGGAGATTATCTCTATAGACCGGGAGATCAGGTAAAACGAGGGACGCAGCAGCCGCTGCGTCTTCTGCTTTGTCAGTCTTTGTCTGCTGCAGGCAGGGAATCAGCGGCTCCGTTTTCCTCATGATTCTTATGGAATAGTTTTTCGATCAATGTTGTCTTTGACAGATAGCAGCAGTAATACGTTACATTTGCTTCCTTATCGGTGATGGGAATCAGGATCCGGTTAGGAACCATGCCCTCTCTTTGGACAGCCAGATTGCTGTTGAAAGAGGGCAGTGCCGATGCCTTTACCAGTTCGTTAAAAACGGAATCTTCCTGAACCAGGAACCGGGTGTCCGGCATCTTTTCGTTTGTGACCTGTTCCCAGAAGCCGAGACGGGAGCGAAGGAGCATAGTCTCTCCATTAAGGTCCTTTAACTGCAGTGTTTTGCTTCCGGAAAGCGGATGGGCCGGAGGAAGGGAGAAAAAGAGATGTTCTTCTTCGTATTTTATGCAGGAAATTCCCTTTTCTTCGATGGGATACGGCAGAATGATCAGCTGATACCTGCCCTGTCGGAGTTCCTCAAGCAGCATATTGCTGTCCCTTATCTCAGATGAAATGGTCATATCGGGATACGGGCCGGATAAAGCGGGGATGATTTTCCATAAAGGAGCGGGCGCACAGGAGCCCACAAAAATAGTGCGCTGCTTTCTGTCATAATCTCGAATGCCGTTTATCATGTCGTTTGTCTGAGACATGATTTTTTTTGCATATTCGACGGCTAATTTTCCATTTTCGTTCAGTTCAATTTTATTTTTTCGGCGGATAAAAAGCGGCACCTGGATTTCATTTTCCAGACGCTGCATGGAACGGCTGAGGGCAGGCACAACATTTTTACCCATCCGGTACTGACTGCCATCGGACAGAAATATGGAAAGACAGCTGCCCAGGTGGCTCTGCGCTGGAATATACAAAGAGGCGTAACGGTGATTCCGAAATCCGTCCATAAGGAGCGCATGGAGCAGAACCTTGCCGTTTGGGATTTCCAGCTCAGCCAGGAAGACATGGCAGAGATTGCCGGACTGGATATTGGTCACAGTGAAATTGTGGACCACAGCGATCCGGGCTTTGTAAAGATGCTCCACAGTTTGAAGGTCCATGACTGATGGCGAGACATATAAACAGCAGGAATTGATAGAAAAGGCCGTCTGTGCTTTTGCTTTTGCAAAACCACAGACGGCCTTTTTCGTTGGCTGTGTCTATTTCTGATCAGGGATCCCTGAGTTTCCCCACTGGCTTTTCATCAGATCAATAAAACAGCGGGCAGCTTCACTGAGGTAGCGTCCTTTCTTGTAGCTGGCGGTAAAATCCCAGGTGGGACGGCTGGGCAGGCGGAAACAGGTGATTCCCGGCGGAAGATCTTTTACATAATAATAGGTAAGGATCCCGCAGCAAAGGCTGGCATGGATCATGGAGATGATGGTGTGGTTATTTCCTGTTTCAAAGAGGATCTGCGGTTCAAAGCCTGCACTTGAAAAGATCTGGTCCACCAGCGTGCGCATGGTGGAGCGCTTGTCCATCAGCACGAAAGGCTCATACTGAAGTTCCCGGATGTCTAAAGTAGCATATTCGCCCTCTTTTGCCGGATGGCTTTTTACAATGGGATGTCCGCTGGGAACTGCAAGGAATAGCTCTTCAGTATATATGGTTTCGTAAATATCGTCGGTCCGGTCTTTGTCGGTGAGGGTAAGGAAGCCGATGTCCAGATCTCCCTGGCAGATCAGTTTCTGCAGGTCACGGACGATCCCTTCCTTGGGTTCTATGATGATATTGGGATAGAGCTGGTGAAAGACGGCGTAGGAGGAGGTGAACATGGTAATGCCTCTTCCTGCTGTGAATCCTACCGAAAGGTGGCCGCACCGCCCTTCAGTCAGATCGTGGATCATCTGATAGGTGTCTTTCTTGATTTGCAGCATCTGCTTGGCGTTTTTTACATAGATTTCTCCGGCTTCGGTCAGGTGCCAGTTGGTGCGGGAACGGTGGAAGAGAGGGGTGCCAAGTTCTTTTTCCAGCTTGATCAGCTGCTGGTTCAGGGCAGACTGGGTAATAAAAAGCTTGCCGGCTGCCTTTGTGATGTTGTTTTCTTCTGCGATTTTTAAGATGTATTCAATCTGCTTGGTATCCATAGTGTCTTCTCCTGTGTACAGTTTTCATGAGATTTCACGACAATATAGTATCTTATTTTTGGACTTAAAGCAAGAAGATTCTGGAGTTCAATTAAAAATTCTTATGGTAAAAATCACTATTACGAATTGGTAATATGGAATAGATTCTGATAAAATGACTTATAGAAATGGTTTGGAGCCGGACAAAATACGGCAGAAAGACAACAAAAGCGCGAAAAGGGGGATATTATTATGGAGATAAAAGGAACGCCCGTTGTAACGAAGATGCAGGTAATCCCGGTAGCAGGATATGACAGCATGCTGATGACCTTAAGCGGGGCGCATGCACCGTGGTTTACCAGAAATCTGGTGATTCTCCAGGACAGCGCCGGCCACACGGGAATTGGTGAGATTCATGGAGGCGATTACACCTGTGAAGCGTTAAACAGCTGCATTCCTCTGGTGGAGGGACAGCCCATCGGTAAATACAGAGGAATTCTGGACAGCATCCACAAGGCCAGCAGGAGAGCTGCCGAAGATGACGGCGAGGGAATCCAGACACTGGATATCAGCAAGCTGAAATTTGTGGTAAAGGCAGAGTGGGCCATTGAGTGCGCCCTTCTGGATCTTCTGGGGCAGTATATGGATCTTCCCATGTGCGAGCTTTTGGGAGACGGAAAGCAGCGGGATCAGGTGGAGACCCTGGGGTATCTTTTTTATGTAAGTGATAAGTCCAAGGCGGCGCCGGCTCTTCCTTATATTGATGAAAGCGGCAGCACGGATCCCTGGTTTCGGATGCGCCGGCAGGAAATGCTGACTCCGGAGCAGATCGTAGAGCAGGCTCAGGTTCTTCATGAAAAGTATGGTTTTCGCAATTTCAAACTGAAAGGCGGCGTGCTGGAAGGGGCAAAGGAGATGGAAGCAGTCTGTGCTCTAAAGAAGGCATTCCCCCATGGACGGATCAATATTGATCCCAACGGTGCATGGAGTCTGAAAGAGGCTGTGGAGCTTTGCCGTCCCCTGGAAAATGTATTGACCTATGTGGAAGATCCCTGCGGCCCCGAATCCGGCTATTCCAGCCGTGAGATCATGGCTGAATTTAAGAATGCGGTAAAACTCCCGGTGGCAACCAATATGATCGCTACCGACTGGCGGCAGTTTTATCATGCAGCAGCCCTTAAGTCGGTGGATATCGTGCTGGCAGATCCTCATTTCTGGGGCTTCGGCGGAAGCGTGCGGATGGCGCAAATCTTAAATGACTGGGGTCTGACCTGGGGAAGCCATTCCAATAACCATTTTGACATTACACTGACGGCATTTGCCCATGTGGCGGCAGCAGCGCCTGGAAATCCCACGGCTCTTGACACCCACTGGATCTGGCAGGACGGACAGAACCTGTTAAAAGACACGCCGCAGATCGTGGACGGATACCTGCAGGTTCCCAAGAAGCCGGGCATGGGTGTAACCATTGATATGGAAAAGGTTATGGAGGCCAATGCTCTTTATAATAAGCTGTCATCCCATGACAGGGATGATGCTCTGGCCATGCAGTATCTGATCCCAGGCTGGAAGTATGACTGCAAGAAACCGGCTCTGGTGCGGTAAGATATGCAGCATTAAACGAAGAAAGAATGTTTCTTGAAGGCTTTTAAGCGCATCTGCGCTTGGCAATTTTACTGAAGGGAGGGACGTAAGGGGAATTGACCCCGAAGATACAATAAGATAACTGTTTAGGAGGAATTATTTATGGATTCTGGTATGTTAAGCTTGATAGGTATTTTGATTGCACTGCTGATCCTGGTGATCGGCTCCATGAGGGGATATCCCATCATGATTATTGGTCCGGTCTGTGCAGCCATTGTGTTCTTATTCTCCGGACTTCCGGTGATCGAGAACATGAAGGGCGCGTATGCAGAGGATTTCGGAGGATTTGCTACTTCCAATTTCTTGCTGTTTTTACCGGCCTGTATCCTGGGTTCCATGCTGGGTGACTGCGGCGCGGCACAGGATATTGCAGTTAAAGTAGGAAACGCAGCCCAGAGTATCGGCGGAAAGAATGCAAAGTTCTGGGTTCTTATGGGCCTTTCTGTTATCACCGCCATTCTTTCTTTCGGCGGTGTAAGCGGATTTGTGGTAATCTTTACCATTGCACCTATCTGCCGCTCGATTTTCAAGAAGCTGAATATTCCGTGGCATTTCGTTATTGCGGTTGCCGTGTACGGCGGAACCATGTGGACGGCAATCCTTCCCGGTTCCCCGGCTGTACAGAATCTGATCCCTATTGACTATCTGGGAACGAATCCCAAGTCCGCTCCTATGATCGGCATTATCTGTGCCCTGTCCTGCATTATTTTCGGCGCGTGGTATATCTGGTTCATGCTTCGCCGCAACGAAAAGAGAGGCGAGGGCTACATGGTAACCGGCGCTCTGATGGAGAAGGAAGCCGGCGAATTAAATAACGCGATCCTGGAAGCAAAGTGCTCCAACCTGCAGTTTATCCGTGCACTGGCTCCGTCTATTGTTCTTCTGGTAGCCATGAACGTGTTAAATATCGAGCCCTTTGTATCCCTGATCATTGGCTGTATCGTCTGCTATGTTTTATATTTTAACAAGTTTGAAAATATTGGAAAGACCTTTGGCGCAGGCTGCAGTTCTACCATGAAATCCATCATGAACGTATCTGCAGTAGTAGGTTTCGGCGCTGCCGTAGAGCTGGCTCCCGGTTTTGAATATCTGGTTGCCAATCTGGACAAGATTCCCGGACCGCCTCTTCTGCAGCTGTGTCTGGCCACAAACCTGATCGCAGGCATTACCGGTTCCGCTTCCGGCGGTGAGGCCATTGCGCTGAACGTATTTACCGATCGTTTCCTGCAGATGGGCATTTCACCGGATGTACTTCACAGAATCGTTAATATTTCCTGTTATGGTCTGGACTCCATGCCGTACAATGGTTCGGCCATCAAC
>PPYE01682066.1_pt1 | contig 11174 bp, 7 predicted proteins | sample 1559881 | NCBI WGS metagenome assembly PPYE01 (sample SAMN08240022, study PRJNA423297) | Human gut metagenome, whole genome shotgun sequencing project.
CATATACTCTCTATAATGTTAAAAATAAGTTTTTCGGATAAAAAATAGAATGAAAAAGTTTGAATATATAATTATATTAAATAATTTTATCACGTTTCAATATGAATAAAAAAATATTAACTCAATGTTAAACGTTTAAAGAGAAACTTTATGAGAAGAAAATTGATGCTTTGTATGACCTTCCTGTTAGTAGTTATAGGGTTGGTGAATGCGCAAGTCTCGAAAGTGACAGGTGTGGTTACTTCGGAAGAAGACGGTCTGCCTGTTATTGGGGCATCCGTTTTAGTTAAAGGTACCTCAGTTGGTACAGTGACCGATATAGACGGTAAGTTTACAATTAATAATGTTCCGGGTTCGGCCAAGACCTTGCTCGTTTCGTTCATTGGCTTGCAAAGTCAGGAAGTAGCTATCCAACCGGAAGTGAATGTAGTGTTGAAATCTGATACGGAATTATTGGAAGAAGTAGTGGTAACCGGTTATGGTTCCGCCAAAAAATTAGGTTCTGTAGTAGGCTCCGTTTCATCCATTGGCGGAGAAAAGCTTGAGAATAAGCCTATCGCCAACATGGGAGATGCGCTTCAAGGTCAGGTAGCCGGTTTGCAGGTACTTACCTCAAGTGGTGAGCCCAGTGCGGGATCATCTATGCGTCTTCGTGGTGTAAGCTCCATCAGCGGAAGTTCTACTCCGTTGTTCATTCTTGATGGTGCACCTATTTCGGAGGCTGCTTTTACTGCTTTGAATGCCAATGATATTGAAAGTATGACTGTATTGAAAGATGCTTCTTCTACAGCTATTTACGGTTCACGTGCTGCAAATGGTGTGGTAATTCTTACATCGAAGAAAGGTAAGCGCGGCAGTAAGGCACGGGTGAGTCTGACTGCACAATATGGTTTCTCCAAGGCTGCTACCAACGAGAATTATGCCATGAATGCAGGACAGTGGTATCAGTTCCAGGAGATGATAGATCCGGATAAAAAGGATGACGTGAATTTTCAGGCAGAAAAGAATTTTTATATAGATAACGGTTTGTCTACCGACTGGGCAGATGTGTTCTTCGGTGGAACAGCGCCTATGCAGCAGTATGATTTGAATGTAACCGGAGGTTCCAAGTCTTTGAGCTACTACTTCTCTGCAGGGCATTTACAGACTGACGGTATTATGGATGACTCCAGTCTGCGTCGTGAAACGTTGCGTTCGAATATTGATGCCAATATCACTTCATGGCTGAAAACAGGTGTGAATATTGGTCTGTCTTATCAGAAATCTACTACAACAGCTTTCGGTACTTCGGGCAATAGCTTATATAATAAGGTATTTGCATCAAGCATGTATTTGCCTACTCAGATGACGCACGAAGTGTTGAGAGCAGAGAACGGTGACTTTATCGGATTTGGTGACAAGTTAGACTACTATGACGGCATGGGACTTTATGATCCCTATTATCTTTCACGTATCCAGCCAGGCGACAAAGATGTAATCCGTATCAATGCCAGCACATACTTTAATATCAATCCTATCAAGGGCTTGAATATCCGTGCAGCACAGGCAATGGAATATTATGACCAGCGTGGTTCTCAAAAATCTTTGGCAGAAGGTCCGTTTGCCGGTAATGCTACAGCCAGCGAAAGCTTCAGACGTTCCTATCAGTTTACTTACACCAATACGGCCGAATACAAATTTACGGTAGCCCGTCAGCATGACTTTACATTGTTGGCAGGTCAGGAGTCTATTATTTCCAAAGCTCACTCTTTCGGCACAAGTGTCAGCGGCATCAAGGATATTGCCTTTTCAGACATATCTGCCGGTAGCAAGGCTGACCTTCCTACTTATGCAGAGTCTGATGTAGTGTACAACTCTTTCTTCGGTACATTGAGTTATGCTTTCGACAGCAGATATTTTTTGGATGCAGCTTATCGTCGTGATGGTTCTTCCTTGTTTGCCAAGGATCACCAATGGGGTAACTTCTGGTCGGTAGGTGTAATGTGGAATCTGAAAAATGAAAATTTCCTGAAGAACGTGAAGTGGGTGGATGACCTGCGGTTGAAGGTCAGCTACGGTTCTATCGGTAACTCTTCAAGTCTTTCACCTTATATGGCGCTGGATTTGGTGGGCATGGGACCTATCTATGGCGGAAACAAAGGTTCGGCTCCCAGCAATGTAGCAAATCACGAGTTGACTTGGGAAGTTGTGAAATCTGCGAATGTAGGCTTGAGTGCCCGGTTGTTCAATCGTGTGAATGTGGATTTGGACTTCTATGATAAGAAGTCCGAAGACATGTTGATGAGCGTGCCTTTCTCTTATACCACAGGTTTCAGTGGCGGTTGGGTAAATGTAGGTGCTATGCGCAACCGTGGTTTCGATTTAGCATTTGGAGTGGATATCCTGCAGAATCTGGCTGGTGTAAACTGGAGCGTTAAGGCCAATATCAACTATAATAAGAATGAAATTCTGGAGTTATTTGACGGACGCGATGAATATGTTATTCCCAACACAGGATTGAAATTGCAGACAGGCAAACCTTATGGTGAATTCTATCACAACAGATGGCATGGTGTAAACCCGGAAACTGGTGCACAGCAATGGCTGGATAAAGACGGCAATGTGACGGAAGAATTCCGTTCGACCGATGCTGTGTTTACCGGAAAGAACCAGTATGCTCCGTGGTCGGGAGGTTTTGGTACACAGCTCTCCTGGAAGGGTATCACTGTGGCAGCTGACTTCTCTTTCATGTTGGATCGTTGGTTGCTGAACAATGTGCGTTATTTTACAGAGAATCCAGCAAATGCATCACAGTGGAACCAAAGCACCGAAATGCTTAACATGTGGATGAAGCCAGGTGACATCACCGACATTCCCGGTGTGAACGAGCAACGCCAGTTCGATACGCATCTCTTGGAAAATGCTGCTTTCATGCGTTTGAAAAACCTGACTGTATCTTATACGCTTCCTTCTCAGTGGATTAGAAAATCGGGAGTGCTTTCGGATGCCAAGGTATTCTTTGTAGGACGTAATCTTTGGACTGTAACTGGATATACTGGTTTTGACCCCGAAGTGGATTCAAATCTCTCTTTGGGAAATTACCCGAACACCAAGCAATTCTCGTTCGGTGTGGAACTGAAATTTTAATGTGTAACATTTAACAATCATTCAGAATGAAAAAGAAAAATATATTTGTATTGGCGTTGACCGCCGCGCTGGGACTTTCCTCTTGCGACATGGACAAAGACCCCTATACCAGCTACCCGATGGACAAATATATGGTCAATGTGCAGCAATTTGTCGATGCACGACAGGGATTGTACAACCCTTTCCGGACCATGACTACCGGAGCGGCTACATTGGCTCCTGAGTTTATGACAGAACTTTTTATGCCTATGGTGTTCTTTAGCAATACATATGGTGATATGTCCAGTTGGAATATTGAAGAAGCTAATGGGACAATTGAGACTATTTGGGGTAATTATTATACCATGATTGCACGTGCCAATTACATAATCGACAGTTATGAACGTGCCAAGGAAGGACGGGGAGAATTTACGGAAGAAGAATTACAGAAAGTGGCTGTAATTATCGGGGAAGCTTATTTTGTCCGTGCCTATTCCTACTTCAATATGGCATTGCTGTACTGCGATGTGTACGACAAAAATCAGGCTGAAACCCAAATGGGGTTGCCCTTGCAATTGAAGTATGAACCCAGTCAGTATGCTGAAAAATATCCGGGACGCTCTACATTGGCAGCTACTTACAAGCAGATATTGGAAGACTTGACAAGTGCCAAGAGTATGATTACCAGTGAAAAGTCTCTTAATTATATCTCCCAGCATACATTACAGGCTTTTGAAGCCCGTGTAGCATTGCACATGAAAGAGTATGGAAAAGCTGCTGAATTATCTGCTGCATTGATTGGTACCGGTAAGTATCCGTTGGTGAAATCTTCTGAGGCTTTGAACAATTTGTGGCTGTATGACGATGGATCGGAAATCATTTGGCAGATTTATCAGGCTGTGCCTGATGAAGTGGGAGGTTCACTTGGGTTGCCTTTCCATGGCCAATATTTAGGAGCAAACGGCTATCCTTATGCTAGACAACGTCCGGATTTTCATCCTACTACTGCTTTGTTGAAACTGTATGGTGATGAAGATATGCGTGCGGGAGTATATTTTAGACAGTATACGTTGGATCAATGGGGTGCTCCCAATATGTTTATTTATACTTTTAACAAATTCCCCGGTAATCCGCTCTTACAGAAATCCGGTTTAAGTACCGACAATTGGTATACCAATATTTCAGAACCTTTCATGATTGCCGAGCAATATCTGGTTGCTGCCGAGGCTTATCTGGAGGATGGCAATGCGCCTGAAGCTGCCAAGTATCTGAATGCCTTGCGCAGCAGCCGTATTCAAGGGTATGTGGACGAGACATTCTCCGATACAGGCGATTTGAGGCAGGCAATACGTGATGAACGTACCAAAGAACTTGTAGGTGAGGGTTTTCATTTTTACGACCTGAAACGCTGGAAGTTAGGCTTTAACCGCTCGGATACAGAGCAGGTAGATGGAGTGCAGTCGGCTGTTTCTTATTTCTCAGATCTGGAAATTGAGGCAGGTGATTACCGTTTTACATGGCCTATCCCGAAAGCTGAAATAGATGCTAACCCGCAGTTGAAGGACGAACAGAATCCGGGATATTGATGAAGCAGCCTGTAAAGGCAGATTGATTGGAAAAACTTTCCTATTGATTAGTTGACTGTTGTGAACAGTCTTGAATAAGAAGGAAGAGGAAAGTGTGGTAAACTTCCTCTTCCTTTTTTCTTCTCATCGGCCGGTTAATGGCTGCTAAAGTACTTTGAATGAAACCTTATCGCTTAATTTTAAATCGAACTACATGAAACAGAAAATATTTATCGCACTGTACTATTTGCTGTCAGTGTTTGTAATTACAGCCTGTTCTGATGATGATGAAAACATACGTCCTGTCGACCCGGATGAGTTATTGTTTAAAGTAACGGAACTGGAGGCTTCTACTACCAGCTATACTTTTCAAATAGATGTTTCCAGTAACCAGATTCCTTATTTGTGCCTGTATGTGGACAAGGAGGTTATAGACAAAATTCCCCGTTCCGAACTCCATAATTACCTGATGGAGGATTTGAAAAAACAGGCTGAAGCCAAAGGTGTTACTTTTGAAGAATATTTAGGAACCATCTCTCATCGTGGTTCTATTTCCAAGCATACAATCAGTAATCTGCTTGCCGGAAAGATGTACGAACTGGTACTTTTCGGCATTAATGGTACGGAGGCTGCCAAGAAACCTCACTGTCACTATTTCCAGACTTGGAAAGTAGACCCTATTTCCTGTAATTTCGATGTGCAAGTCGATGTGTCGGGCAAGAATCCGATAATTGATGTGAAGCCGGAAAATAAAGAAACTCAGTGGTACTGTTGCGTTATCGACAGACCTACATTTGATGCTGCCAAGGCGCAGGGTATGAATGAGGCGCTTATCCTTCAAAGCTATTTCAGCCAGGAACTGGATTATTATGTGGGTATGATGGCGCCCGATGGAAATGTAACTCAGGAAATATTGGATGAGGTTCTTGCTATGTTACTGCGCACCGGTGACCAACAGCTGGAACTTTCGGGAAGCGGCATATTAGCAGATACCGAATATACATGGATGGGGATTGCAGTTTATGTGACATCTGATTATGAACTGATGTTTATTTCTGATATCACAATGAAGAGCTTTAAGACGAAACCTGCCGAGATGAAAGAGACAACTTTCGAACTTGAAGTGGATAATATCAGACAAACAAAGGCGCATGTCAAGATTACGCCGTCCGACTTGAAGCAGGTGTATGTATATCGTATCGAAGAGCTTAACCCTACTACAGAGAAGATGAGTCCTGATGAACTTGCCAGACATATCGTGGCAACCAACCCGTATATTCAATTTGAAGCTCAAGCACATGGTGTTATTGAATATGAAAACCGCGGTTTGATACCGGGAACGAAACATTGTATGGTGGCTTTCGGTTATGAAGGCGGTATCTGTACAGAGGTGGCCCGTAGGGATTTTGTTCCGGCTCCTCCAGCCGACCCGAATGCCGTTGAGTTTGAAGTGGAAACATTGAATGTTACTTCGGATGAGATTTCTCTGAAGGTGACTCCAAGCGAAGAATCGGTATATTATATTCCGTTACTTTATCCTGCCAGCGAAGATAAGGAAGTCATAAAAGGCAGACTGATGTCGAGCTGGAACCAAGTGCTGTATCAAACCCAGCAGCAACTGAATCCTTATGCTACTATTTGGACAATTATTGCACAGAGTGCTTATCTGGGTACTGAGTCTATGAGCTATTCTGATATGATACCCGGTGAAAAATATACGTTGATGATACTTACTTTCAACAAAGAAGGAATTTGTAGCGATAAAGATTTCAGGGAGAATTTTGTTACAATACCAGGGCTTTCGTCCACAACGAAAGTAGACGGTATGAAAACATTCGGTATTTTCAACGGTGATGATGAGAAGGGCGATATTTTCGGTCAGCCTGAAGCTACTAAAGGAAGAGCCATTATAGCTTTGTCTTTTAGTAGTACACCCGATGTGAAGGAGGCTTTCTCGAGTTCCGGTTTCAACGAACCTACATTGGATGAACTTGACCCGAACCAATTACCGGACAGTGAAATAATCAGTTCCAGTGCACTGAATTGGTCGTCTATGGATGCACGTCGTCCTCATATGTTTCTGGTGGCAGATTGGGAGGCAGACCTCATTGCTTATTCGTTTGGCGTGAACGAAAAAGGTGAGCGCGGTACCATTGCCCGTGCTCAGATTCCGGTTCCTTTACAAAATAATGTTGGTAATATTCAGGATTTAAAAGATTTGGTAGATGAGCTGAATGGCAAATCAGCTTCTGCTTTCATGAAGCCGGAAATGCCGGCTTGGGAAAAATCCAAGAAAGAAATAGACATCAGAAAATGCATGGGTACACGTTTGGACAACGACGGACAGGAAGTGAAAGTTCCTTTACGTCCTGAAGAACCGAAAAAAATGTCCATGAAGCAAGTATGGGGTAAGAAATTCTACCTTCCGGTGGCAAATCCCATCTGAAAACAACTCGTAGGACAGAAAAAAGAACATGTTTGTAACTGATTAAACGTACCAAAATGAAAACAAAATTATTATACTTGCTTCCCATACTATGTTTTGTACTGGCAAGCTGTAACGATGATGATGAGCCTGTGATAAATCTTTCCCAACAGGACTTTACGGATATTCCGTATGATGGCGCTACCATACAAGTGGATGTGAATTCTGCTTCCAAGTGGTATGCCGAGAGTGTAGATGCCCCTTGGATTACGATTCCTGATGCCGGTAAGGTAGGAGAGACAACCTTAGACATAATGATTGAAGGAAACTTGGCAGAGGAAAGCCGTACCGGACAAGTGAAGTTAACAGCAGGCGGGGAGGTACAGATGCTGACGTTCACCCAAAACGGTAAGCCTGCCGGTGAGGAACTGACTTATCGTATTCCTATTGTTTTCCATGTGCTTTACAATGATCCTTCGGATGATACGCAAAATATTCCAGCTGAGAATATTTATGAAATTCTTAATTTTGCGAATCAGGCTTATGCTCAAAATGGCATTAAATTGGAATTTGTACCTGCCATTACCGATCCCTCTGGCAATGTATTGAAAGAAGCGGGGGTTGACCGTGTGAACTGGGTGTCACCTACTATTGACCCGACTCTTGTAATGGAAACCAGCGGAAGGGAGTATATACACTTATTGTGGGATCCCAACCAATATGTCAATATTTTGCTCTATAACTTTACTTACCAGAATATTCTGGGTATTTCCACTTTCCCGCTTGTTCCTAAATCACATCCGCTACCGGGAATGGAAACAGTAGAGGATATGAACATTACGTTGGAAAATCTGAACCATATGCGTTGTGTGTCATTGAACAGTTCGTGGATTCTGGGTTCGGCACGCGATCCGCTGGCTGGATACATCGATCCGCAATTGTTGGCACGTCAAACTTATTCGGGTGTGACGCTTGCTCACGAATTGGGACATTATTTCGGTTTGCGTCATGTATTTGCCGAGTCACCCAATGGTGCTTGTATAGATACCGACTATTGCGAAGATACTCCTTCATATGACAAATCTAATGATTATGACCTTTATGTACAATACATCTGGCAGGAGGAACAGTTTAATCCGAACTTCCCGAATGAATTTAATTGGAAGGATGTATTTATGCGTACACCTTGTGCCGGTGGTGAACAGTTTGAGTCGCATAACCTGATGGACTATTCATATGGATTTATGGATGAATTTACTGCCGACCAGCGAAAGCGTATGCGTCATGTGCTGGATTACAGTCCTTTGATCCCAGGTCCAAAACAGACACGCAGCTGCTTGAGCCGTTCGGTAAAAGGTCTTATAGATTTGCCGCATGAGATTGCAATATGCGGTCTGGACGGTACTTATAGCCGAAAAATTAAAGATTGATTCAAATCAGTATCAGTTCTTAAGAAGTAAATACATTAATTCTCTCTTAAAGTAGCCGGCGGGAGTGCCGGCAAATAGCTTCCCGCCATCTGCTTGATAGAAAGTCAATGGCGGGTTTTTAATATTGAAATTAATGTATCAATTCTTTTATTTTTCAGACTTATAGCTATCCTGTAATCCAGTACTGAATATTTCTCGTAAGGCGATACGCAATCCGTTTGTAAATGATTCTTTGATATATAAAGAATTTGTGGGGCAGTTTTTGGCACATAATTGGCATTGAATGCAGTTTTCTCCATGTACGGGCAGTATGGCATCTTTCTTTTGAAAAACATTCATGGGGCAGACATTGATGTAGATACTAATTGAAAAGTGCGCCACCATAGGATAAGTATAATGACCTTTGTATAATCCAAATACAAAGGTAAAATGAAGGCTATGGTAGAAAGACAATCAATAATACACATGTATAGGGTATGCGGTTATAGCAAACGACGTATATCCCGTGAACTTCATGTCAGCCGTCATACAGTTGACAATATTATTTCAGAATACGAATCGGCTATCTGCACGGATAATCCGGAAGAGGCTTTGAGTGATTTGCTTACTATCCCCCCAATATGACAGTTCTAAACGCCGTCCTCGCCGACTCACACAAGAAATTAAGGATGAGATAGGATTTTGCCTGAAGAAGAATGCCGTTAAGATAGCTATGGGACTTCGCAAACAGCGCATGTTGAAGAAAGATATCCACCAGTTTATGTTATCTCAGGGATACACTATCAGTTATGCTACAGTATGCAGTTATATAAAAAATATAGAATCACGCAAAGAGAAGAAAAAGAGCGAAGCTTTTATCCGGTTGTTCTATGAGCCGAGATGCATTGCCGAGTTTGATTGGGGGGGAAGTCCTTCTTTTTATTGACGGTGTCAAGACCAAGTTTTATCTGGCAGTATTCACTTTCGGGCATAGCAATGGCAGATACGCCTACCTTTTCAGGCATCAGAATACACTTGCTTTCATGGAATCCCACCGCAACTTTTTCAGGGATATACATGGTGTCCCCGCCATGATGGTCTATGACAATATGCGTATAGCCGTCAAGAGCTTTGTCGGTGGTGACAAGAAGCCTACAGAAGCCCTGATGAAGATGTCCGATTTCTATTGTTTTGAGTATCGTTTCTGTAATATACGGGCCGGATGGGAGAAAGGACATGTGGAACGCAGCGTGGAATATGTCAGAAGGAAAGCTTTCTGCTTGACGGACCACTTCAGTGACATACGTTCTGCGCAGGAACATTTAACCCGGATATGTCTGCAAGTTAACAACGAGCAAGGTAGTCTCTCAACAGCAGAGAAATCATTACGTCTGGAAGCTGATTTGTCATCGCTGAAACCTTTTCCCGGTAACCTTGGCTGTTTTGAGGTCAATGAGTGCATTGTGGACAAGTGGTCGACTATCAGCATGAAAAATGTTCATTATTCCGTACCTGATTCCCTTGTAGGAGAAAAAGTAAATGTCAAAGTATACAGTGAAAAAATCGTTATCCTGTACGGGAAGGAGAAAGTAGCCTCGCACCAACGCAGTTATTGTGATGGCGACTGGTGTATCAAGCTGGAGCATTACTTGCGTACGTTTTCTCGTAAACCGGGAGCATTACCACATTCTGTAGTTTGGCAAGGAGCACCGGAAGAACTGAAAAGGCTGTATGAAAACCATTTCAAGAATGACAACAGGGCATTTGTTCTACTACTGGATTATGCCCGGGAAAATGGATTTGCCGGAACGGACATTGTCACGGCATGCAAGGAACTGACCGGACGTGGTGTCAGAAAAATATCTTCGGATCAGGTAAAGGCCATGTTGCATGGTAGCGTATAGGGAGATATGGAAGAAACCATGGAACCGTCTGTTATCCCGGCACAACAAGAGAATATAGAAAAAGAAGCTGTGGATATGCTGGAAAACGTCACGGCACTCATGACAGGATATAATGAAGTGCATGATATAATACCAACCATTTAAGTTTATATATATGAAATCAGAAAAAGAAACCATTTATGACTATGCCGCAAAATTAAAACTGCTGGCCTTTAAAGAAGAGCTGGAATGTACCCTTTCATTGGCAGCCGAAGGAAACTGGAGTCATCTGCATTTCTTGACAGAATTGCTTGGACAGGTAATATTACCTGAATTGGAGACACTGGACTTCATCAGGCAGGGAAGAAACCTGGTCCTGTATGGAAATCCGGGAACGGGAAAGACACATATAGCTACGGCATTAGGGATAAAAGCCTGCCAACAGGATTTTACCGTATTGTTTACTTCAGTCCCGATCCTGCTTACCCAGATAAGGGAAGCCAAATCTGCAAAGACACTGCGGGCACTGCAATTACGGTTTGAAAAATACGATTTGGTCATCTGTGATGAATTCGGATATGGCAGTTGTGACAAGGAAGGAGGAGAACTGCTTTTAACCACTTGTCGTTAAGAGCCGGGAAAAAGGCAACAATCATTACTACAAATTTGGCTTTTAACAGATGGAATGAAATCATAAAGGACAAGGTACTTGTAGCGGCAATGGTCGACAGGCTTACACATAAAGCCTATCTGGTAAATATGACCGGACTCTCTTATAGGCTCAAAG
>PPYE01662650.1_pt1 | contig 11173 bp, 10 predicted proteins | sample 1559881 | NCBI WGS metagenome assembly PPYE01 (sample SAMN08240022, study PRJNA423297) | Human gut metagenome, whole genome shotgun sequencing project.
ATGAACACCGGTTCCGTGGATATGGAGCTGCTGCCGCAGGTGCAGCAGGCCGCTGGCGAGATCATCTCCTTTTTGCAGGTTACACCACCCTTCTCCCGACTGAATCGAAGCTATTTTGAGCAAAAACTTGCAGCCATCTTTTCCGAGGAATATATGGAGGACGCCAAAGCCTATTTGCAGCTTACCCAGCAGGAGCAGCTAATCTGTGCTTTGACTGGTCAGCACAGCAAGGCAACCATGCTCGTCCGAATAGCGCAGGTGCTGGGGCATTTGAGTTATTCTCTGGGGCAATACAAGGAGGCCCTGACGAAATTTGCAGAGCGGTTGAATGAACCCGGCTATGACCGTACCTCGGACGGTTATGCGGCAATGTTCGGACAGTTCTTCAAAGGAGAGCCAACTTTATCGTTGGATAACCCGGCCTGGATGACCCTGACCAATGCTTCGGTACAGTATGTAGCCGCTATTCGGCCCGGAAAGACGGAGCCTCAGCTGGTCAAGCGGATGCACTATGTTTCCTTTGTGGGAATGTTTCGTTCCGATCTGTTTGAGGGACTTTGTGTGGGTCATGCGCCCAAGAAATGCCCCATCTGCGGCAGATGGTTTCTCACCATTGACGCACGGCACACCAAATACTGCGGCGGACTGGCACCCGGCGACCAGCGTGGACGGACGTGTCGGCAAATTGGCAATCTAAGGGGGCGGGAACAGCGGGAGCTTGCCGACGATCATCCCATCAAGGCAATTTATAACCGGCGCATGAATACCATCCTGCAGAGTACCCGCCGGGGAAAGCTGGATGAAGGAGTTGCATCGGCGATGAAGAAGCTGGCAAAAGATAAGATGCTCCGTGCGCTCTCAGATCATCGCTATGCCAGCACTGTCTATGAGCAGGAAATGACCCAGGATGCACTTTTAGAAGCAGTAAAAAAGAAATAAGCAGAGAAACATCCGAAAGGTGGTGAGGGAAAATGGATACAGCGTGGGCATGGGAGCTGTCCGGCTACTGTGCCAAATACAGCTTTCTGACGGAACCCAGGGGCGTGACCATGCGGGAAGTGGAACGCGTCTTTCAGCTTGACCCCGAACCGCCTGTCCATGAAAATCTGAATGATTATATCATTAAGGCTGTGCAGAGCCGCAATTTGCGCTGGTTTTCCTTTTTCCTGCACCACTATGAAAACCGGCTTAATGGTCGTGTTCGCCGTTTCCTGTTGCGGGAGGGGCTGGATCGCTATGACCCGGAACGCTTTTTGGATTATAAAATGGGCTGTGTGCTTGCCATGCTGGATTGTCTCCGGGAGTACAATCCAACACAAGGGGCGGATTTTCTGACCTATGCCCATCATTTTATCGGAAATGCTCTTTTGACCTGTCGGATGCAGGAGGAGGCCGGTTCCTTTGAAAATGTGGATGAGTACAAGGCTGTGCGAGGGATTGCATGGCTCTACAATCAATCCGGTCAGTCTGAACAGGCGGCAATCCAGAAATATGCCCAGAAAAACGGTTGTACCGAGGAAACCGCAGCAAAGTTTTTGGCATTGGCCAGACAAAATCGAAGCCGTGTTCCGTTTTATCAGACCATTCAGGATGAGGACAGCGAAGAAACCGGCGAGGATGTCAGCCGGGATGACCATTCACCCGGTTGACCTTTGAAGAACTGGCAGTCCTCTTTGAGGGCAGCACAGCCAGTGGTGCAGAACGGGCCTACCGCAAAGCCGTGGAGCATTTGGCCTGTTTGCTGACAGAAGCCGGAGTGCTTCACATGATTCGCCTGAAACGCAAATCCCAGACCAAACGCAAAAAGAAAATCGCCGCCGCTGTCTACCTGTATCAGGTGGACAACGACGGCGAATGGGGTGAGATTTCGTTTGATTTTGAGGCTGGAACAGCGGAGATTATCCGGCTTGCCGATTGGGATACCATGAAAACAAACCGCTTTGCGAACAGAGCGATAACGTATCTTCTGAACTGCGAGGACGAAAAGCCATCAAAAGAAACGCTTATTGCATTTGAGTAGAGACCGCCGAAAATTCTGTGTAATCGACGTTCTACGACAGTATGAAAATCTTCGACTGAGTCAAGAATGAGATCAAACATTCAAGACGAAGGAGACGAAGATTATGCAGCCAGTACCGCAGGATTTGTTGAAGGAATATGTTCAGAGCCAGCACTTCACCAGCACGACGGAGATCATGGATGCCATGAAGGAAATGTTCCGGGACGTCATCCAGACCGTCATGGAAGTGGAGATGGACGAGGAGCTTGGTCGAGAGCGTTGCGAGCGCTCTGACGAGCCGGAGGGCACCCCCAGAAACTACCGCAACGGCTACACGAAGAAGACCGTCAAGACCCAACTGGGTGAGGTGGACATCAAGGTTCCCCGGGACCGGAATGGCTCCTTCGAACCCAAGATCATCGGCAAGTATGACCGAAACGCGGACGGAATGGAGGATAAGATCCTGGCGCTGTACGCCTGCGGCATGAGCCAACGGGATATCGCTGAGCAGATCAAGGAACTGTACGGCGTGGAGATCTCTCCGGAACTGGTAACGAAGATCAGCGAAAAGATCATGCCGGAGGTCACAGCCTGGCAGAATCGTCCTTTGGAGCCGGTGTATCCGTTTGTGTTCATGGACGCCATTCACTACAAGGTTCGGGAAGACCGGCGGTATGTGACGAAGGCAGCCTATGTGGTGCTGGGTGTCACCATGGATGGCAGGAAGGACATTCTGGGCGTCTGGATCGGAGAGCACGAAAACAGCAAATTCTGGCTGAACGTGCTCAATGACCTAAAAAGCAGGGGCGTTTTGGATGTATATCTGTTCTGCACAGACGGCCTGTGTGGGATGATGCAGGCTATCGAGGCTGTCTTCCCCAAAAGCAGGCTGCAGCGCTGCATCGTCCACCAGGTGCGCAGTTCCACCAGATATGTCAGTTACAAGGACATCAAGAAAGTCGTTGCGGATCTGAAGAAGATCTACGGTGCCGTCACACTGGAGGAAGCCGAGAAAAACTTGCAGACCTTCGCAGAGACCTGGCGTAAGCAGTACCCCTCCTGCGTGAAAAGCTGGGAGGAAAACTGGCCAGTTTTAAGCACGTTCTTTGAATACCCCGTTGAGATTCGGAAAATCATATACACGACGAACATCATCGAGGGCCTGAACCGCCAGTTCCGGCAGATCACAAAGAACAAACCTTCCTTCACGAACGACGATTCCCTGCGTCGGATGTTATATCTGGCCTCCCAGCGTATCGTGAAGCACTGGCACGCCAGATGTCAAAACTGGGATCTGGTGCTCAGTCAGCTGGAGATCATGTTCGCCGACCGAGCCGTTGGCTGACTCCCTTGTCCTAGTATGCCACAGCGGCCAGACCGGCATTCACGCCGGAGCGGCGCGCATACCGTTCTGACCGCTATGGTTTTCGGTTACCAAGGGATTCAGGCCAGAATCCGCCCTGCTTTCCTGCGCCATTCTTGATTTTTGTCGAAAAACGCTTACACAAAATTTTACGTCGGGCCTTTGAGTAATAACAATCAAAGAGATGCCGTGTTAGGATTTCTCCCGATGCGGCATCTCTTTTTCTCCCTTTAATTGTTTCCCATATTCCGTTTTCAGTTTTCGTATTTCCTCCAGACGGTCAACCGCAGTTGCCCCCATCTGCGCTGACAAAGCCAGTACCAGTGCATCCACAACTGCAATGGGGGTCGTCATGGAATGATACTCATTTTCTTCCCCTCGATATACAAACAAATTGATATCTGCCCGATGTTTTTCGTCGTGATAAGTTCGGCTTGTGAACAACAGCGTCTGATATCCGGCGCGTTTTTGGTGATTCAGAATGATACTGCCCTCCGCAGATACTTTGGAAAATCCAAAAAGGACCACCAGATCCTCCGCACTCATAAGCGCCAGGTTTTCCAGAAGCTCCGATCCGCTGGATGAAATACGACAAACATCAATCCCGATGCGCCGAAGCCGAAATTCCAAAAGCTGTGCAGGTGCCCGGGAAGCGTTCTTTGCGTAAATAAAAACTCTGCGTGCGCCACCGATGGCGTCAACCGCCCGGGAGAATTCCCCTTGGTCCAGTAGTTCCAACGTCTTTTGCAGGTAATACTGCTGCTGTTCTATCCAGTCGTTCAGAAGATTGTCAGCACTCGTTTGCAGCGTATTTTTCAGCTTTTGAGCCGGACCTTTTTGCACGGTTTGCTCCATGATGATCCGTTTCAAGTGTTTGAAATCGCAGCAGCCAACATGGCGGGCAAACCGGGAGATCGTGGCCTCAGATAGATTCAGTTCGTCAGACAGCTGTCCAATGGTCATACAGAGAAACTCATCTCTGTGCCCGGTGATGTACTCAATGATCAGCTGTTCTGCTGCAGTTAACTTGTCTGGTGTCAGAGGAAATGAAAAATACATGGTGCTCCTTCATATCAAAAACCGCAAGTCGGCGTGAATATGGCCATTTGATGCCATTATATCACTTCGATCCGCATACAGGAAGGGGGCGGACCCGCAAAAATCGGTCAATTTCCCGCCTGCCTCTTCCAAAATCAATTTTCCTGCGGCAAAATCCCACGGTCTGAGGCCGTGCTCCAGGTATCCGTCCAGGCGACCGCTGGCCACATAGCACAGTTCTATGGACGCAGCACCGATGCGGCGGATGTCGTGGCAATGGTCGTAGACCGCCCGCATCCGCCGAAAGGCGGCATCTGCTTGCTCCCTGCTTCCGGGATTTGTCCCTACAGAACAAAGGCTGTCCGAAAGTGTCTGCACATCGCTAACATGGATCGGTTTGTGGTTGCAAAATGCTCCATGACCACGTTGTGCGGTAAACAATTCCTCCGAAAACGGATCATAAACGACGCCAAACAGCACCTGTTCCCCTTCAGCCATCGCCAGAGAAATGGCGCTGTGACGGAAACCGTGAATCAGATTGGTCGTACCATCCACCGGATCCAAGATCCAGGTAAGCCGATCGGGTTCTATAGAAGAGTTGTCTTGCTCCTCTCCCATGAATTGGATGGAACTGTTCAGTTTTTGAAGGCGCTCTCGGATAAAGTACTGAACGGCAGTATCTACGGCAGTCACAAAATCTGTTTTCCCTTTTTCCTGAATACTGGAAGAGCACACGCGATCATGCAGCAGCTTTCCGGCTTCACGAACAATAGGGATAGCCTGTTCTAAGCAGTTGGATAACACATCTGCGTTCATTCCATCTGCCCCTTTGCTTTCAGCACAGCAGGAGACTCCCCGTTTTGGCGCAGCAATACAGAGACATAATCTCCCCCCAGCGCATGGATTTCCTTCAACGAGCGCTTCAAAAGGCCTGCGGTTTTTACCTTAAAGGCCGCTTCCGGATGCACACAGATGGTATAGCGCCCGGCCTCCATTTCTTGCCGCAACTCCGAAATCGTATCAAATTCTTTTTCAAATCGGGTACGAATGCAGCCGTACTGAACCGCCTGATGGGTGTCGCTTCCGGCAACCACGGGCCTATGAAGTCGCTCCCCCAGAGCATAGGTCAGCTTCTCCGTCCGCTGCCGGTCAAGGGCAATGTCCTTGCCGTTCATGTCAAGAAAATCAAAACGCTTCAACACTTTGGGCGGCAACTCCGGGATATGCCCTTCTTCCCGGAAAGGATGTCCTGCCCCAACTAACACGGGATACTCCGCGAACAGTTCCATCAGCTCTTCTGCGGGAAGGAAGGCGCCCTTGGCTTTATACGGCTCCAGACGATGATTCAGCTCCAGAATAGCCTCCATGGGTCCGATGCTCAACACATGGCCTCCCTCGGCGATGTCAGTCTCCATACCGGGAAATATTTTTAGTCCGTCAAACACATACGCATCTCCCTGGCAGGTTCCCTGTGTGGCAATATAGCGGTAAAGCAATTCAAATTGCTGCGTGTTGAAATGCTCTGTCAGACAGATGGCATCCAGCCCCGCGCATTTTGCTTCGTTCAGAAGCCAGTCGGTATATTCCGTGGAAAAGGGCAGATACTTTGCCAGCTTTCCATGGGTGTGAAAATCAACATACATAGCGCATGCTCCAATCGTCAAATCAATGTGGAAATCAGGACGGTAACCGCAATCCAAAGGAAAGAAGCAGACAGGAAGAGAAGATCATTATTTGACACGCACAAAGATGACAATTTGATTTTCTTTACTTCCTTATTGACTGCGGCATAGCGGTAACCCTTGATTTCCAAAACTTCTACTGTCGTCCGGGATCGCTTGGCGGTGTTGAGCATCAGCGGGTAAAAGGAATGAATGATGACCTTGATCTGATAGATCAGATATTTTATTTTCCCGACCAGGTGTTCATGCTCCGGCGGATTGCCCCGCAGGCGATAGGAGAGCAGAATATTTTGAAATTCCTCCATCAGGATGGGCAGCATCCGGTAGGCATAGGAAATGGAGAAGGACAGCCGCTCCGGGCATCCATACCACATCAGCCCGTTGGCAAGCTTGTCCGGATCCATCCCGGAGAAAACAGTAATGGAGGCCAGGGAAACCGTGGCGACCTTCAGCGTCAGCACCAGCAGCGGCGCAATGGCGGAAGCGTCACCACCGAACAGCAGCGTGACAATCAGCAAATACCCGGTTTGCGAAAATACGCCCAATCCGAAAAGAAACAGGACGAGTCCCGCCACCTTCGCCATCATCGTCGTGACTGCTACCAGAAGAAAGCAGCCAATCAGGAAAGGCAGGTCGTTTACAAACCAGGGAACCAGACCAAAAAACAGATACCACACCAGCAGAATCCTGGGATCCATCCCGGCAATCACCGTGTCATTATTGCCATAGGCGTTCTTCAGCACCTGATTGCGCAGAAAATCGATGGACAGTTTATCTAAAATATTTTCAGACAGTTTCTCAACTGTTTTCATTGTTCGGGAACCTCCCTTCAAATGAATTCAGAAATGCGTCAATGGTATAGCACAGGGCATCTGGATCAATTGCCTGACCCAGGGAGAATATCTCCGGAGGGCGGATGCCGACTTTTTCCACAATATCACGATTTCCGAATATTTCATTCCGGCTTCCGTCTGCCACTACCCGCCCGTTCCACAGAACAATGATTCGTTCTGCCCACTCGCAGACAAGCTGCATATCGTGGGTAGCAATCACCACGGTTTCTGTGATTGCTTTCATATCCTCCAAGGTGCGCATGATCTCTTTTCGTGTGGCGATATCCAGATTTGCGGTTGGCTCATCCAGAAGCAAAATACCGGGATTCAACGCAACACCAATGGCAAGGCTTGCCCGGCGCATCTGGCCGCCGGAAAGAAGGCGCCCGTCCCGGTTTTTCAGCTCCTTCAGCCGGAAGCGCTCCAGCAGCTCGTCTGTGCGCTTTGCACTGTCGGGCACGCGGCGCACCTCCATGGCATAGGCAATATCTCCGCCAATGGAGTCCTTGATAAACATATCCTCCGGATTCTGGTAAACCATCGAGATTTGCCGCGACAGCGCTTCCGGCTTCAAATCCCGAATGCTTTTTTCGTTCAGAAGGATATCGCCGGAGGAAGGTTTCAGCAGGCCCACCAGAAGCTTCATCATCGTAGATTTTCCCGCACCGTTAGAGCCAATCAGCGCTACCTTGTCTCCTTTGTGGATCTCCAGATTCAACCTCGAAAACACCGTGTGAGGCTCACCCTTGACGCTCCGATAGGAAACCGACACATTCTGGAATGCGGCGACCGTTTCTCCTTTTGGGGAGGGGGAAGCGGCTTTCTCCTCAGCGGGAAGGCCTTTTGGAGCAAAGATTGCTTTTCCTTCTTCCACTGTGATCGGAAGCGCAATGGTTCCGGGGAGCCCTCCGGCTTGTTGCATCCGATGGGCTGCAATGGTCACCTGCGGAGGAAAGATATTGCAGCCTTGCAGTTCCTCCACCCGCTGGAGGGCTTCGCCTGTAGGCAGTACCCATTGCACCATACCGTCCTTCATCAGCATCACATGTTTGCAGAAGTCTGCAATATATTCGGTGTGATGCTCGATGACGATGATGGTCTTGCCGTAGTTCTCGTTCAGTTCCCGTAGAACCGCATAGATTTGATCCGCGTGCTTGGGGTCCAGTTGAGCAATCGGCTCATCCAGAATCAGAACTTCCGGCTGCAGAGAAACCGCACCGGCCAATGCCAGCAGATGGGTTTGCCCACCAGACAGCTGCCAGATAAAATCATCCTGTTTTCCCTTCAGTCCGCACTGCTCCAATGCCTGCAGACCACGTTCCCGGTAGTCTGGCATAGCGTAGTTCAGGCAGGCATACGAAGCGTCATCCAAAACCGTGGGGCGAATGATTTGATTTTCAAAATCCTGATAGACATACCCGACCTTCCGAGCCAGTGTGCCTACATCCGTTTCCCGGGTATCCAAATCGCAGGCACGAACGCTTCCCTGAAAGTCACCGCTGATAAACTGTGGGATCAGCCCGTTGAGGGTTTTACAAAAAGTGGATTTCCCGCAGCCGTTGTTGCCAACGATTGCGAGAAAGTCCCCTTTTTTGATCTTGACAGTGATGCCTTTCAACGTAGGTTGCTCAGCGCCCGGATAGGAATAGGTCAGATGATCTATTTCTATCACATTCATCATGCTTACACACCTTTTTCCACGGAGCTTTTTTCAGAGCGGGCTCTCATAATCAGCACAACTGCAACAGCGAGGACAGCAGCGACTACCATTCCGATGGCCATTGCCGTGGAGCTTTCCGCCCAGTCCGCTTCCCAATCGATGAGGCTCAAGCCGCTTTCCGCCATGAACTCAGCACCAATGGCGACAGCGAAGGCCACAGCACAGCCAATAACCGCTTTCAAACCGATCGGGTCCAGAGCTGTATTTTTCGTTCTGGGCTGCATACCCAGCAGGGGTTCGATCTTACCGTAGAGCTTGGGCACCAGGAACAGAGTGGGCAGCAGGCAGAACAGAATGCCGGAGAACAGCAGATCATTCACGAATGCGAAGCCTTCGGTGGCGAAAACGCTTTCGGGCAGACCTGCCACAGACTCAAAGTCTTCAATGGCAAACTGCACCTTGAGGATATCCACGATCGTTCCCAGCAGCAGCTGAATCGCAGTACCGCCAAATGCCGCGATGCCAACCAGCTTTCTGTTCTGAGGATCGGAAACCAGGCGGCCTGCAATGTAGACACCAATGGTGACGGTAATGAACTTCTCCAGTTCTCCCAAACCACCAAACTGTCCCAGCATGATCTCACTGAACACCAATTCGCCGGTAGCAGCACCCAGAGCGGCGGACATGGGGTCAAACAGCATGGCGAGGGTCAACGGGATGAACAGGAAGTACTCAACAGAGAATTCCACGATTCCAACCTGGAATTTGGGGATCAGTTCGGTGAAAAGAGTTGCAAGGCCGTACAGGGCCATGGTCAGCACGAACACCATCAGCTTCTGGGACTGATTAGCGGACTGCTTGTTGATTGTTGACATAGTATTACCTCCTCGGTTTGCTAATTCATTTTTCCTTTTGGACAGTTATAATTTTACATACAGAGCGTAAAGTCCTCGACCATCATTCGGTATAATGTTTGTAAAATTTTCTTTATCCTATTTCAATGAAATTATATTTTGACGGAGGATATAAAGAATCCCGTCTGATTTCCAGAAGGAAGTCAGACGGGATTTGTCCGTATGCACCCCGGAAACCGTCAGCTAACAGTTGATAGGTGATTAGTTCCTTATCACTGTTAAGCCAAGGGTAAATAGACCTTGATTTTGGGACGAGTAATTGGAAAGAAAAAAGTCCCAAAACCCGTGTATCATGCAGGTTTTGGGACTTCGTACATTATTCTGAGAAACGATCGTTTTTGGGAAGAAGGAAGGGAACAGGATGGGCAATCAGACCTATGGTTATGCCAGAGTATCCACCGAACAGCAGAATCTGGACAGACAGATTGATGCCCTGACAGGGTACGGCGTAGACAGGCTATATAATGAGAAGATGACCGGCACAAGAAAGGACAGATCAGAGCTTAGGAAGATGCTGGAGAGCCTTACAGAAGGGGACACCGTGGTGGTGGAATCCCTCTCCCGACTGGGCAGAAGCACCAGAGACTTATTGGAGCTGACCGAGCTTTTTGAGAAGAAGGGGGTTCATCTGATCTCCCTGAAGGAGAGGATTGACACCAGCTCCAGCACAGGCAGGTTATTGTTTACCCTGATGAGTGCCATAGCACAGTTTGAACGGGATGTTATCGCTGACCGGACGAGGGAAGGGTTAAACTCTGCTAGGGCAAGAGGACATCTGGGAGGCAGACCTAAAGTGCCGGAGGACACCATCCGAAAAGCAATTGGAATCTACCATACAGGCCAGTACTCTATTAAGGAGATAGAGCAGCTGACAGGGGTAAAGAAGTCTACCCTTTATCGTTACTTGGAGGAAGAAAAAGGAGAATCAGCTTTGCAGAATTGAAGGAACATATTCTTAAAAGAAAGCGAATAGTTCCATCATTCTTGACATCCAGATATACCAGAGTTATTCTGTTGATAAGGCGGCAGCCAAATTTTTATGGCTGCCGCCTTAAGCAAATTTTGCACTGTGAGGAGGTCAAGGATAGAATGAAAAAATTGTATGTCACAGACTTGGATGGGACATTATTAAATTCTCAGATTAAATTAAGTAACTACACAATAGATACTCTAAACAGATTAATTCAAAGCAACTTAATGATAACCTATTCGACGGCAAGAAGTTTCTACACAACATCAAAGTTATTGAATCAAGTGAATTTTCAGCTGCCTTGTATTACATATAATGGGGTTTATGTTATTGATGCGAAGACGGGAGAAGTTATTCGTAAAAATTTATTAGAACATTCTATTTTTAATGAAGTGATGGACATTGCAAAGAAATTAAACTTGAAACCATTTGTTTTTGGAAAGACAGCTTTAGGGGAAGAAAAATTACTGTATGAAAATGAAGAAAATATAGCACATGTTCGTTTTATTGAAGAACGTAGAAACCGGAATGATAAAAGATTAAAAAAGATTAGTGTAGATGAGTATCAGTTAGATGAATTTATTACGATCAGTTTTTTGTATCCACTCGAGGAAATTAGAAGTTTAGAGCAAATTCTTAAAAAGAAATATGAGAACGAAATTTCTATTAAAATAATCAAGGATATTTATAATGAAGGATATTATACCTTAGAGG
>PPYE01131250.1_pt1 | contig 11171 bp, 9 predicted proteins | sample 1559881 | NCBI WGS metagenome assembly PPYE01 (sample SAMN08240022, study PRJNA423297) | Human gut metagenome, whole genome shotgun sequencing project.
CAGGGAGCGTTCCGAAGACACTTTGCAGCGTTTGTTAGAGAAAGTAAATCGAGTGCCATTGCACGAAGATTTCCACTTTTGAGTTACAAACGGTCAACGGGCTGAGGTAAAGCGGGCCTGCACCGCGAAGGAATATCTCTGCTTTCCGCGTCCTCTTCGCCACTAAGAAGTTATTTGCCCTACAAGCGTTTCACCCCAACAAATACAAATTTTCTATGTGAAAAAATTGTCAGTTTCCGCAAATTTAGAATTGAAATTTGGGGAACGCTAGTATATACTAGAATAGGCAGAAATTTTGGTTTATTTTAAATATTTTATAACTATGGAGGGCTAGAATATGAGCTACAATGCAACAGGAAACTCAGCAAGCAGACGTATTGCCACATTGCTTGATGAGGGAAGCTTTGTTGAAATTGGTGGTGCTGTTACAGCAAGAAATACCGATTTCAATATGCAGGAGAAGGCGGCTCCTTCAGACGGTGTTATTACCGGATACGGAGTGATCGATGGCAATCTTGTCTATGTATATAGTCAGGATGCTGATGTTCTCGGCGGAGCTATCGGAGAGATGCATGCGAAAAAGATCGCACGGATCTATGATATGGCAATGAAGATGGGAGCACCTGTTATCGGTCTGATCGATTGTGCCGGATTAAGACTTCAGGAAGCAACAGATGCACTTGAGGCATTTGGAAGTCTTTATCAGAAACAGGCACTCGCATCCGGAGTGATTCCGCAGGTAACAGCTATTTTCGGTATGTGCGGAGGCGGACTTGCAATCGTGCCGGGTCTTGCAGACTTCACATTTATGGAAGAAAAAGACGGAAAATTATTTGTTAATTCTCCGAATGCACTGGAAGGAAATGAAATTTCCAGATGTAATACAGCCAGTGCCGCTTATCAGAGCAAGACGGCTGGTCTTGTAGATGGTATCGGTACAGAGGCAGAGATTCTCGGACAGATTCGTTCACTTGTATGCATGATTCCTGCCAATTATGAAGACGATATGTCTTATGAAGAGTGTACAGATGATCTGAACCGTGTATGTGCTGATATCGCAAATGCATCAGAAGATACAGCAATCGCACTTGCACAGATTGCTGATAATGGCGTTCTTGTAGAGACAAAGAAAGATTATGCAAAAGAGATGGTTACAGGCTTTATCCGTCTGAATGGACAGACTGTAGGTGTCGTTGCCAACCGTTCCAAAGTATACGGAGCTGATGCTGAGACAGAGGCTGAATTTGATGCTGGACTTACTGTTGACGGATGTGCAAAAGCAGCAGATTTCGTTAATTTCTGTGATGCATTCTCTATCCCGGTTCTGACGCTGACAAATGTAGCAGGCTTTGCTGCAACTGTAGAGTCTGAGAAGAACATGGCCAAGGCTGTTGCCAGACTGACTTATGCATTTGCAAATGCGACTGTTCCGAAAGTAAATGTGATCGTAGGAAAAGCATTTGGAAGTGCTTATGTAGCAATGAACAGCAAATCAGTTGGTGCTGATCTTGTATATGCATGGCCGACAGCAGAAATCGGTATGATGGATGCAAAACTTGCAGCACAGATTATGTATCCAGATGCTGATGCAGATACTCAGAGTGCAAAAGCAGCAAAATATAAAGAACTGCAGTCCAGTCCGAACGCAGCAGCAGCCAGAGGATATGTTGATGCCATCATCGAACCTGCAGACACCAGAAAATATGTGATCGGTGCATTTGAAATGCTGTTCACAAAAAGAGAGAATCGTCCGGACAAAAAGCACGGTACGGTTTAGTGAGGTGAGGCGAAGTGAAGAAAAAAATCAGTTTATTAGGACTTATCCTCATTCTCGTCCTTAGCTTTACGGGATGTGGTAAGTCTGAGACGACAGAGTATGATCAGACGACAATGGAGCAGTATGCAGATACAATCATCAGTGCATTCAGTTCTATGTCTGAAGAAGATATGGATTATTACGAGAATCTGAGAGATCTGAATCTTGATATTACTCTTTTACAGGCACAGTTACCGATCGATGGATCGGATTTCCTGACTATGATCGAAAGCTGGAAGGCTTCTCAGGAAGAATGTGGCGCTTATATTGAGCATGGTGACTGGACAATGAAAGTCAGCCATGATGGTGCAACACTTTCATCCGAAGGTAAATTTGAGGACAGAGATGCTGAGATTGCTTTCACATTCAATGAGAAGAGCGATATGGAGAGCATGACAGTATCCGCACATTATACAACAGGAGAAATCCTTAAAAAAGCCGGATTAAATACAATCCTTGGAATGGGAACTGTATTTGTTGTATTGATTTTCATTTCATTTATTATCTATCTGCTTGGATTCATTCCGAAGCTTCAGAAGAAGCTTTCCGGTAAAGGAAAAGCTGCAGAAGAGAAGAAGGAAACACCTGTACAGGCAGCTCCGGCACCTGCAGTATCTGCACCACAGGCAGCAGGTACGGATGACGGCGAACTTGCAGCAGTTATTGCAGCAGCAATCGCAGCTTCAGAAGGAACTTCTACAGATGGTTTCGTAGTTCGTTCTATCAAGAGAAGAAAATCAAATAAATGGAATTAATCAGGAGGATATGAAAATGAAGAATTATACAATTACAGTAAACGGAAATGTATATGATGTAACAGTTGAAGAAAATGGTGCAGGTGCAGTTCAGACAGCAGCACCAGTTGCAGCTCCTAAGGCTGTTGCTCCGGCAGCTCCAAAAGCAGCTCCGGCAGCAGGTGCAGGAAGTATCCAGGTAAAAGCCGGTGCAGCCGGAAAAGTATTCCAGATTCCTACATCCGTTGGTCAGAGTGTACAGGCTGGAGATACTGTAATCGTGATCGAGGCCATGAAGATGGAGATCCCGGTTGTTGCCCCGGAAGCAGGAACTATTGCCAGCATTGATGTTGCAGTAGGTGATGCTGTTGAATCAGGAGCCGTACTCGCTACATTAAACTAGTTACTGAACCAGGAGGTTTTACAAATGGAATATATTTCAAATACGCTGGGAAACCTCGTAGATCAGACCGCGTTCATGAATCTGACTTTTGGTAACCTGATCATGATCGCTGTTGCCTGCGTGTTTCTCTATCTGGCAATCCACCATGGCTTTGAGCCATTGCTTCTTGTTCCGATTGCCTTTGGTATGTTGCTTGTAAATATCTATCCGGATATTATGCTTCATGCTGAAGATGCAGCAAACGGTACAGGTGGACTTCTGTATTACTTTTATCAGCTTGACGAGTGGTCGATCCTTCCTTCTCTGATTTTCCTCGGAGTCGGAGCTATGACAGACTTTGGTCCGCTGATTGCGAATCCGAAGAGTTTTCTTCTCGGAGCAGCAGCACAGTTTGGTATCTTTGCTGCTTATCTTGGAGCGATGGCTCTTGGATTTTCCGACAAGGCAGCAGCAGCTATCTCTATTATCGGAGGTGCAGACGGTCCGACATCTATCTTCCTTGCAGGTAAACTGCAGCAGACAGCTATCATGGGACCAATCGCTGTAGCGGCATATTCTTATATGTCACTTGTGCCGATCATCCAGCCACCGATCATGAAACTTCTTACAACAGAGAAGGAAAGAAAGATCAAAATGGATCAGCTTCGTCCGGTTTCCAAACTGGAGAGAATCCTGTTCCCGATCATTGTTACGATCGTTGTCTGCGTGATCCTTCCTACAACAGCTCCACTGGTTGGTATGCTGATGCTTGGTAACCTGTTCAAAGAGTGTGGCGTAGTAAGACAGTTGACAGAGACAGCTTCTAATGCTCTGATGTATATCGTAGTTATCCTTCTTGGTACGTCTGTAGGTGCTACAACAAGTGCGGAAGCATTCCTGAACCTTGATACGATCAAGATCGTTATCCTCGGTCTCATAGCATTTGCATTCGGTACTGCGGCAGGTGTACTGTTCGGTAAACTGATGTGCTGGATTACTAAGGGAAAAGTAAATCCGTTGATCGGTTCTGCAGGTGTATCTGCGGTTCCTATGGCAGCACGTGTATCCCAAAAAGTTGGTGCTGAGGCAGATCCTACAAACTTCCTGCTTATGCATGCAATGGGACCAAACGTTGCCGGAGTTATCGGTACTGCAGTAGCAGCCGGAACATTTATGGCCATCTTCGGCGTTAAGTAAATTTGGAGGACAAATAAATGGCAGAAATTGAAAAGAAACCAGTTAAAATAGTAGAAACCATTCTGCGTGATGCACATCAGTCCCTGATTGCAACCAGAATGACAACAGATCAGATGATGCCGATCGTCGACAAGATGGATAAAGTCGGATATCATGCTGTAGAGTGCTGGGGTGGAGCAACATTTGATGCTTCCCTCCGTTTCCTTAAAGAAGATCCATGGGAAAGACTTAGAAAGTTCCGTGATGGATTCAAGAATACAAAGCTTCAGATGCTGTTCCGTGGACAGAATATCCTTGGATACCGTCCTTATGCAGATGATGTTGTAGAATATTTTGTACAGAAATCTGTAGCAAATGGAATCGATATTATCCGTATTTTTGACTGTCTCAATGATATGAGAAACCTTCAGACAGCCGTTACAGCAGCCAACAAGGAAAAAGCACATGCACAGGTTGCAATGTCTTATACTCTTGGAGATGCTTATACATTGGAATACTGGGTTGACCTTGCAAAGAGAATCGAAGATATGGGTGCTAGCTCTATCTGTGTAAAAGATATGGCAGGACTTCTTGTTCCATATCAGGCAACAGAGCTTGTTACAGCACTGAAAGAAGCTGTAAGTATCCCGATCGAAATGCATACACATTATACTTCCGGTGTAGCTTCCATGACTTATCTGAAGTCCGTAGAAGCAGGTGCTGACATCATTGATACTGCTATGTCACCATTCGCACTTGGAACATCCCAGCCGGCAACAGAAGTTATGGTTGAGACATTCAAGGGAACACCTTACGATACAGGACTGGATCAGAATCTTCTTGCTGAGATTGCTGATTACTTCCGTCCAATCCGTGACGATGCTCTTGAGAGCGGGCTTCTGAATCCTAAGAACCTTGGTGTAAATATCAAAACTCTTCTGTACCAGGTACCGGGAGGAATGCTTTCCAACCTTACATCCCAGTTAAAAGAGCAGGGTGCTGAAGACAAGTTCTATGAAGTTCTTGAGGAGGTACCGCGTGTCCGTAAAGATCTTGGTGAGCCGCCACTGGTTACACCTTCTTCACAGATCGTTGGAACTCAGGCAGTATTTAACGTATTGATGGGTGAACGTTATAAGATGGTTACAAAAGAAACAAAAGATGTTCTCGCAGGAAAATACGGAAAGACAACAAAACCGGTTGATCCGGAACTTCAGAAGAAAGCTCTCGGTGATGTAGAACCGATCACGTGTCGTCCAGCAGATCTGATCCCGGATGAGCTTGATACACTCCGTGAAGAGTGCAAGCAGTGGATTCAGCAGGATGAGGATGTGCTGACATATGCATTATTCCCACAGGTTGCTGTTGATTTCTTCAAATACAGACAGGCTCAGCAGACAAAGGTTGATGCTACAGTAGCTGACACAGAGAATGGAGCTTATCCAGTCTAATTATAAAATCTGAATTAACACAGAGAACAGAGAACCTGCCGATGGCAGGTTCTCTTGCATACTCAGACATACAAAGAAGAGATACAAAACGGTATTCCCGTTTTGTATCTCTTCTTTGTACTGCTCTGTATCTTTTCTTTTTTATTTGTAAGCATTTCTTTTTGGTGGTATCATATAGTTATATGCATATCGGGAGGTAATTAACATGAATATTCAAAAGAGGATCAATGCCCTTCGCAGTGCGATGATACAAAAAGGTATTGACATTTATATTATTCCTACGGCGGATTTTCATCATAGTGAGTATGTAGGAGATTATTTCAAATTCCGTGAATATATGACCGGATTCACCGGTTCTGCAGGAACAGCCGTTTTTACCAGGAAAAAGGCCGGACTTTGGACAGACGGACGTTATTTTATCCAGGCAGAGCAGCAATTAGCAGGCAGTGGGATTGATCTTTACAGATCCGGTGAACCCGAAGTTCCCTCGATTGAAGAATTTCTTGAGAAAGAGCTTCAGGAAGGACAGATTCTCGGTTTTGACGGAAGAACTATCAGCTATGAAGAAGGAACGTCCTACCGTCAGCTCGCAGAGCAGAAGCATGCATCTGTAAACTTTTTGCAGAATCTTGCATCTGAAATTTGGACAGATCGACCGGATCTTCCTTCTGAACCGGCATTTTTGCTTGAAGATCAGTATACCGGAGAGGGTATTGAATCCAAACTGGTCCGTGTACGCTTGAAAATGAAAGAATATGGATGTGATACGCATATCCTTTCAAGTCTTGATGATATTGCCTGGCTTTTTAATATCCGGGGAAATGATATTGCCTATTGTCCTCTTGTTCTTTCTTATGCAATCGTTTATAATGATTCAGTTGAACTTTTTGCTGATACACCTAAATTTTCAGATACACTTTTGCAGCTTTTTGCTCAACAGCAGATTATTCTGCATCCTTATGAAGAAATTTATGATACTGTGTCCCAATTTAACGAAAATCAGACCGTTCTGCTTGATTCCCGGATCATGAACTACAGCCTGTACCGTAAGATACCTGAATTTGTGACTGTTGTGGACAGACCGAATCCGGAGATCCTTATGAAATGCATAAAAAATGATGTCCAGGTAGAAAATCTGAAAGCAGCTCATTTAAAAGACGGAATTGCCCATACCAGATTCATGTACTGGCTCAAGACGAATAGCGGAGAATTTCCTGTCACAGAACTGTCCGCCTCTCAGAAACTGGAAGAATTTCGTGCAATGCAGGACGGATTTATCGGTCCCAGTTTTGCACCGATCAGTGCTTATGGGGAGCATGGTGCGATCGTTCATTACAGTGCCGATGAAGAAAGTAATGTAGAACTTAAGCCAGGAAAGCTGTTTATGACAGATACCGGCGGCCATTACCTTCAGGGATCTACCGATATTACCAGAACCGTTGCCATTGGTGAAGCAGGACAGGTAGAAAAAGAGCATTTTACCCTTGTTGTACGTGCTATGCTGCGGCTTGCTAGCACTATATTTCTTCATGGATGCAGCGGAACTAACCTAGACTGTATCGCAAGAGAAGTATTTTGGAAGAAAGGACTGAACTTTAACCACGGAACCGGCCATGGGGTCGGATATCTGCTCAACATCCATGAAGGACCGATCAATTTCCGCTGGAAAGAAGGGAAGACACCTTCACAGACCTTTGAAAAAAATATGGTGATCACAGATGAACCGGGGCTTTATATTAAAAATTCTCATGGGATCCGAATTGAAAATGAACTTCTTGTTACCGAAGCAGACCACAATGAATATGGACAGTTTATGAAGTTTGAAGTTCTCACCCTGGTACCCATTGATCTGGATGCATTGCTTCCTGAGCAGATGACTTTCGAAGAGCGGGAGCAGTTAAATAACTATCATCAGCTGGTCTATAAAAAGATCAGCCCTTATCTGCCTGAAGCAGAAAAAGAATGGTTAAAGCATTATACCAGAGCTGTATAACGCAAAAAGCAGAAGAAAATAAAATAGGAAAATAATCAAATGGAAATAGAAACTACAGAAAATAATATCAATGAATTAATCTCAAGAATTGATGCCCGGTATGGGAAAATGAGCAAAGGGCAGAAACGTCTGGCTGATTATGTGAAGGGCAATTATGATAAGGCAGTTTTCCTGACCGCTGCAAAGCTTGGTGAGATTGTCGGTGTCAGTGAATCTACTGTCGTCCGGTTTGCCACGCAGCTTGGATACAGCGGATACCCAGGATTTCAAAAAGCACTGGAAGAGCTTGTCCGCAATAAGCTCAATTCGATCCAGAGAATGGAAGTCACTTACGGGCGTATCAGCCAGAGTGAGATCCTTGAAACGGTACTGCAGTCTGATATAGAAAAGATCAAGCTTACACTCGGTGCGATTGATCATGCAGCTTTTAATCTTGCCATAGATACCATCCTCAATGCGAGACGCATCTATGTGGTTGGAATCCGCAGTTGTGCACCTTTGGCTTCTTTTATGGGATTTTATCTGAATCTTGTATGTGAGGATGTTGTAACTGTAAATACCAACAGCTCCAGTGAGATTTTTGAACAGCTTATCCGCATCGGTGAAAAAGATGTAATCATCGGGATCAGCTTTCCCCGTTATTCTATGCGTACTCTGAAAGCACTGGAATTTGCCAGCAACCGGAAAGCAAAAGTGATTACCCTGACAGACAGTATCCATTCTCCTATGAATCTGTATTCTTCCTGTAATCTGATCGCAAGAAGTGATATGGCTTCTATTGTAGATTCTCTTGTTGCACCACTCAGTGTTGTAAATGCACTGATTGTTGCCTTATGTATGAAGAAACAGAAAGAAGTAGTTTCGACGCTTGAAACTTTAGAAGAAATCTGGGGAGAATATCAGGTCTACAGCAGTGATGAATTAAATCATGTCAGTGATACTGTGACCGTGGAAGGAGAAAAAAGCCATGAGTAACGTAATCGTAGTCGGAGGTGGTGCAGCCGGGATGATGGCAGCCATCTTTGCAGCCAGGAACGGACAGAACGTGACTCTGTTGGAAAAAAATGAAAAACTCGGCAAAAAAATCTTCATCACAGGAAAAGGACGCTGCAATATAACGAATGCATCTGAGATTGAAGACTTATTTTCAGCCGTCATCAGCAATCCCAAATTCCTTTACAGTGGTTTTTACAGCTTTACAAATGATCAGGTTATTCATTTTTTTGAAGAACTAGGTGTAGCAACTAAAATTGAACGGGGCAACCGGGTCTTTCCGGTTTCTGATCATTCTTCAGATGTAATTGCAGCATTAGCAAGAGAGATGCAGCGTTTAAAAGTAAAAGTGCAGCTTCACTGCGAAGTAAAAGAATTGCTGATCAATAATGAAAAGGAAATAAAAGGAGTACGGCTTGCCAACGGGAAAAAAATGACTGCAGATGCAGTCGTCGTTGCAACCGGAGGAATTTCATATCCTTCTACCGGTTCTACCGGTGACGGATATCGTTTTGCCAGAAATTGCGGCCATAAAGTAACAGAACTTTTCCCCTCTCTTGTTCCAATGGAAGTAAAAGAATGGTATGCAAAAGAACTGCAAGGACTTTCCCTCAAAAATATCGAAATCCATATTACAGATGGAAAGAAAAAGCTTTATGATGAATTTGGCGAAATGCTGTTCACGCATTACGGAGTAACCGGTCCGGTTATCTTAAGTGCAAGCAGTATCGTCGGAAAGACGCTTGAAAAAAAAGAGCTGGTACTGCATATTGATCTTAAGCCGGCACTGACAGAAGAGCAGTTGGATAAACGTCTGCTTCGGGAATTTGAAGCCAACCATAATAAGCAGTTTAAAAATGCTATTGACAGTTTACTTCCAGCAAAATTACGTCCCGTGATCATTGAACTTTCGGGAATCGAAGAAGAAAAGAAGGTTCATGAAATCACAAAGGAAGAACGCCTGAATCTGCTCCGGCTGATCAAAGACTTTCATATGACACTGACCGGACTGCGTGGATATAATGAAGCCATCATTACAAAAGGTGGAATTTCCGTAAAAGAGATCGATCCGGGTACGATGGAATCAAAATTGATAAAAAATCTCTATTTTGCCGGAGAAGTTCTGGATCTTGACGCAGTAACCGGTGGCTATAATTTACAGATTGCCTGGTCTACCGGTTATCTTGCCGGGATCAGTGCCGGACAAGATAAATTATTTGAATAAATATTAAAAATCGGAGGATACTTATACTATGGGATACAATGTAGCGATTGATGGACCTGCCGGTGCAGGAAAAAGTACCATTGCAAAGCTGGTTGCAAAAGAAAAAGGATACATTTATGTTGATACTGGTGCCATGTACCGCGGGCTTGCAGTATATTTTCTGAAAAAAGGACTTTCCGGTGATGATAAAAAAGCTGTGATTGATGCCTGTGATGATGCTGAAGTTACGATTGGATACGAAAATGGTATACAACAGATCTACCTGAACGGAGAAAATATCACCGAACAGCTTCGCACTGAGAAGGTTGGAAATATGGCCTCTAAAACTTCTGTAATCCCGGAAGTCCGTGCAAAGCTTCTTGAACTCCAGCGTTCTCTTGCCAGAGAAAAAGACGTAATTATGGATGGCAGGGACATTGGAACAAATATTCTGCCAGATGCTGATGTAAAGATTTACCTGACTGCCAGTGTTGAAACCCGTGCAAAACGCAGATATGAAGAACTGTCGGCAAAGGGAGAGCATATCACTCTTGAAAAGATCATGACGGATATTAAGGAGAGGGATCATCGGGATATGACAAGAGAGGTCGCTCCTTTGAAACAGGCAGAAGATGCCATCCTCGTTGACAGTTCCAACATGACGATCGACGAAGTAGTGCGTACGATCTGTGATCATTGTAGATAAGAAAGGATCGGGAGAATCTGATGAAAATTATCAAAGCAGAATCTGCTGGATTTTGTTTCGGAGTAAAAAGAGCTGTTGATACAGTTTACAAATGTACTGAAACCGGAACCGATGAAAAAATTTATACCTACGGACCGATCATCCACAATGAAGAAGTAGTCAAAGATATGGAAAAAAGAGGTGTCCGTGTCATTAGAAGTGAAGAGGATCTTGCTGCACTGAAAGAAGGAACCGTTATTATCCGTTCCCACGGTGTAGAAAAAAGAGTTTACGAGGAACTTGAAAAAAAAGGGATCCATATTGTTGATGCAACCTGCCCGTTTGTCAAGAAAATCCATAAGATCGTAGAAAAGCACAGTGAACAAGGGGAACGTATCATTATCATCGGGAATCCCGATCACCCGGAAGTCCAGGGAATCCGGGGATGGGCAAAATCCCCGGTCAGCGTGATCCGAAACGCAGAAGAAGCAGAAAGTTTTTCCTGCCCTGCAGACCAGAAAATATGCATTGTGGCACAAACGACATTTAATTACAATAAATTTAAAGAATTAGTTGAAATTATTGAAAAAAAGAGTTATGATGTAAGTGTTTTAAATACAATCTGTAATGCTACAAAGGAGCGTCAGACTGAAGCCCGGAGCATAGCAGAGACGGTGGATGCTATGATCGTTATTGGTGACAAACATAGTTCCAATACCCAGAAGTTATTTGAAATA
>PPYE01311904.1_pt1 | contig 11171 bp, 9 predicted proteins | sample 1559881 | NCBI WGS metagenome assembly PPYE01 (sample SAMN08240022, study PRJNA423297) | Human gut metagenome, whole genome shotgun sequencing project.
AACGACTTACAACTAATGCCAACTTCTGAGCTTCCATTTTTTTGCTTATTCGGTCTCACATCATTGACTAACGTACAGCCGCTCGGTGTGCGGAACGAATCCCCTTGCAGCCGGCCATTCGGCCGACGATTTTCGGATCGGATGTTCCATGTGGAACATTTTCCGCGGCGGACGGGATCGAACGGCGCATGGTTTAAGCGGCGCCGAACGCCCCCCGGGAACGACTTTCAACAAGGTCTTTCAATTGCCTGCGAGCATCAGTGCCAAAAGCGGCGCGACAGGATATAATGAGACCGTTGTATTGTGTTTGCCTTGCGACAGGGGGAGCGATCTTCATGATCTACGATGTGACCAGAGACCTGGCGGCCGGAGAAGACCTGCCTTACGAAAACGACTGCGTGATGATCTTCCGCACGGGGCACGGCGGCGTGACCGTGAAATTCGACTCGGGCGTTTCGCGCGCCGAGGGCGCCCGCATCCTCGCCCGCCTCGCCGCGGCGCTGGCACGAGACGATACGGCGGAACGGGAAACTGCCGAAACCGTGCCGGAACAGCAGGATTTCAATTTCGGCGTCGTCGATCCCGACAGCGTCACCGAAGACTTGGTGCGCTGGCGCGACGGTTACGCGGCCTACAAGCTCGAAGGCGGCGGCTGGTGGTGGGTGAAATGGCGCGACGACACGGGCGAACGCTGGGGGCTCAGCGGCCCGCTGATGGGCTCGGTCGAAGTGCGCAAGGGGCCGTTCGACAGCTTTGACGACACGCTGGCCAATCTGATGCGGTTCCGTTCCGAGGGCGCCGCGTCGGAGCCCCTGCAGGGCTGAGCCGCTGCGATGGATGGGGCGCATCTTCTCGCGGCGGCGGGCGTCGTCTTTTTCGGCGGCGCCGTGCAGGGCGTGGCCGGATTCGGCATGGGCATGATCAGCGTGCCGGCGCTGCTGCGCTTTCTGCCGCCGGCGGCGGTGACGCCGCTGTCGCTGATCGCAGCGACGTTCATGAACTCTTTTTTCCTCTGGAACCTGCGGCGCAGCATCCGTCTGCAGCTAATCCTGCCGATCCTGGCGGGCGCGGCGCTGGGCGTGATGCCGGGGATCTGGGCGCTGAAAACGGTGCCGGAAGGGACGTTCAAGACGGCGGCGGGGCTTTTCATCGCGCTGGCGGGCGCGTTGCTGTGGCTGGGCTGGAAATGCCCCGTGGAAAAACGGCCGCTGCAGCTGGGCGTCGGCTTTGCCTGCGGCGTGCTGAACGGCGCTCTGGCGGTCTCGGGGCCGCCGATCGCGATCTTCCTCACCGCCGGCAGCGTCAGGAAAGACGTGTTCCGCGCCTCGATCTCGGCGTTCTTCCTGATGTTGAATCTGTTCACGCTGATCGGGCTGGCGCAACAGCGGCTGCTCGCCCCCTCGCTGCTGGAAGAGGCGCTGCTGCTCGTGCCGGCCGTGCTGGCCGGCGCGTTGACCGGGCTGAAACTGGCACAGCGCGTGTCGGAAAAGCTCTTTCGCGTTTTCGTGATGACGATGATCGTCGTCTCGGGCCTGTCGCTGCTGCTGTGACGGCGCCAATTTTTCAAAAAGGAGCGTTCTTCATGAACGATATACTGCACCAAACGTACGCGCTCGGACAGAGCGTCTGGTACGACTCCATCAGCCGCGGGGCGATCCGCGGCGGCGAGCTGAAGAAGCTGTTGGAAGCCGGCGTGCGCGGCGTCACCACCAATCCCGCCATCTTCCAGAAGGCGCTGGCCGGTTCCGCCGATTACGACGCTGACGTCAAAGCGCTGATCGCCGCCGGCAAAAGCGACGCGGAGATCTACGACGCGCTGACGCTGAGCGAGGTGCGCGAAGCCTGCGCGCTCTTCCGCCCGCTGTGGGACGAATCGCGCGGCGGCGACGGCTTCGTCAGCCTCGAGGTCAACCCGCTCATCGCCGACGACCGCGACACCACGGTGTCCGAAGCGCTGCGCCTGTGGAAGGCTCTGGACCGCCCCAACGCCATGATCAAGATCCCCGCCACGCCCGCGGGCGCCGCCGCGCTGGAAGACGTGATCGCCGCGGGCGCGAACGTCAACGCCACGCTGATCTTCTCGCTGGAACAGTACACGGCCGTCGCCGAAGCATACCTCCGCGCGCTTGAGCGCCGCGCCGCTCAAGGGCTGCCGCTGGGGCAAGCTTCGGTCGCCTCGGTCTTCGTCAGCCGCATCGACACGGCGCTCGATCCCGTGCTGGCGGAAAAAGCTCCGGAACTGGCCGGGCGCATCGCCGTGGCCAACGCCCGCGCCGTTTACGCCAGGTTCGCGGAACTGTTCTCGTCGCCGCGCTGGCAGGCACTGGCCGCCCAGGGCGCGCGCGTGCAGCGCCCGCTCTGGGCCAGCACGGGCGTGAAAAACAAAGTCTATTCGCCCACGCTCTACGTCGATTCCCTGATCGGCAGGGACACGGTGAACACGCTGCCGCCGGCGGCCCTCGAAGCGTTCATGAAGCAGGGGACGCCCGGTGCCACCGTGCGCACTCCCGGCTTTGCCGACGAGCTGGCGGCGCTGCCGGCGCTCGGCGTCGATCTGGCCGCCGTCACCGAAAAGCTGCTGGCCGACGGGCTGGCTTCGTTCACTCAGTCCTTCCGCGACATGATGGGCATCATCGCCGCCAAGCGCGCGGCACTGGCCTAAGCCACGACTTCCCCGAAAGGAGCCGCTCCTTTGAAATATCTGAAATCATGCCTCGTCCTGCTGTTTCTTCTCGGCGCTTCGGCCGCCTGGGGCGCGCCCGACCGCGGCCAGGAACTGTTCGGCGTGTTCCTGCGCAACCTGGCGCCGGAAAAAGCCTATTTCCAGCTCAGCTCGGCGCCGCGCGAAAACGGTTACATCCCCTGGGGCTATTTGGAATGCGTCAACGCCGACGTGCGCGGCATGCGCATCCGTTCGCTGAGAATGGACTGCTTCGACGCCCAGGTGACGCCGCCGGCGCAGTGGGCGGGCATGGAGCATCCGCGCGTGGATTCCATGCTGGCCTGCCACGCCGAGGCGACCTTCACCGAGGACGACGTTAACGACTTTCTGCGCCGCCACGTTTTCGGCCACGAAAAAGAGTGGCAGAACGTCCGGGTGAAGATGAGCGCCGGCCGCATCAACGCCACGGCCTATTACCGCGCCGACCTGCGCCTGATGCGCCTCAAGATCCGGCTCGACCTTTCCTGTCGCATCGTTCCCCGCGGCACGGCGCTGTGGCTCGACGACATCCGCCTCAAGGTCAACAATCAGGAAGTTTCGGCGGGGACGGTCGAGCGGGCGCTGCAAAAGATCCAGCCCTTCATCGACATGAAAAAGTACAATCTGCCGCTGTACCTGAGCAAGGTCGAGTTCCGCGACGGTCAATGCTCGGTGCACAGCCGCATCCTCCCCAAGCCGCTGCCCGGCGGCCTGCGGTGGGACTACGCCGCTTCGTAGCCCGAAAAGAACGCGGCGGAAAAGCGGGCTTCTTGAAACGGCGCGGCCGCGCGCCGCTGAAAAACATCGAGCAGGGAGGTCTAAACCCATGAACTGGAACAATCAGGACGGAAACGGCCCCTTCGGCGGTTTTCCTTTCGGCGGGTTCCCCTTCGGCAACGGAGGTTCGGAACGCCGCGAACAGCGCCCCTCTTTCCCCAAAGTATCGCCGCCTTTCAGCAGGCGCACGCTGTTTTTGCTGGCGCTGCTGCTGGCCGTCGCCGTCGGGCTGCCGATGATCGCCTCGTTCCTCGCCGATTATTACTGGTACGAGGCCGAGCGCATCACGTCGGTCTTCTGGACGCGGCTGCTGCCGCAGTGGGCGCTGCTGGGCGTCTTTTCGGCCGTCGCCTTCGTCATCGTCTATCCCAATCTGCGCGCGGCGCTGCGCATCGCCCGCGGCATTCCCGGCGCGAACGACGTGCTTTCGCTGATCCTGAACCACAAATGGAGCCGCTGGCTGCCGCTGGCCGTCGGGCTTTTCATGGCCGTCAGCGCCGGTTCCGACTCCATGGGGCAGTGGCAGATGATCCTTCAGTTCGCGCACGGCGGCGCCTTCGGCGTGAAAGACGCCATTTTCGGCAACGACGTGGGATTCTACGTGTTCTCGCTGCCGTTCTGGAATTTTTTGCAGAACTGGCTCATGGATCTGCTGTTCAACGTGCTGGTCGTCTGCGGCGCGCTGTACGCCTTCCGCCTTTTCAGCGGCGCGCGCCTCGGCAGCGTCGAGATCCCCCGCCCCGTGCGCGCCCATGCGCTGACGCTCGGCGCCGTGCTGACCGCGCTCTGGGGGCTGTCGTATGTGCTGCAGCGCTATCTGCTGCTCTATAACCCCAACGGCGTCGTTTTCGGCCCCGGCTATACCGACATCCACGCCACGCTGCTGGCGCTGTCGGCGCTGGCCGCGCTGGCTTTCGCCGCGGCGGGGCTGCTGCTGTTCGCGATCAGGAGCAACCGCAGCTGGAAATTCATCGGCATCGTCGTCGGCGTCTTCGTCGTCTGCAACGTGGCGTTGCGCGGGCTCTATCCCGAGCTGGTGCAGCGTTATATCGTGGTGCCCAACGAATTCGAGAAGGAAAAGGAATACATCAGCAACAACATCGAGGCCACGCTCCACGCCTACGGCATGGACAAGATCGAGACCAGCGAAATCACGCCCGACGCGGGGCTGACCGTCGAGGACGCGGCGGCCGATCCGGAGACGCTGGAGAACATGCGCCTGTGGGACTACCGCGCGTTGCTGCGCAGCTACAAGCAGCTCCAGGAGATCCGCAGCTATTACGATTTCTCGGCCATCGACATCGACCGCTACACCATCGGCAGCAAGATGCGCCAAGTGATGTTGGCGCCGCGCGAACTGGACCTGAGCGGTATGCAAAACCGCACCTGGGTCAACCAGCACCTCGAGTTCACGCACGGCTACGGCATCGTCATGAACGGCGCGCGCGAAGTGGGACAGAACGGGCAGCCCAACCTCTGGATCAAGGACCTGCCGCCGGTCAGCGCCGTGGATCTGCCCATCAGCCGGCCGCAGATCTATTTCGGCGAAAACCCGATGAGCTACGCCTTCGTCAAAACGTCGGTGAAAGAATTCGACTATCCCATGGGCGAATCCAACGCGCGCAGCACGTACGAGGGCGACGGCGGCGTGCCCATCGGTTCGCTGTGGCGGCGTCTCGTCTACACGCTGGCGTTCGGCGACTCGAAGATCCTCTTCTCCGACGTGTTCACGCCCGAGAGCCGCGTCATCTACGAGCGCAACGTCCGCGCCCGCCTCAACCGCGCCGCGCCGTTTCTGACCTACGATTCCGACCCCTACATCGCCGTGATCGGCGGCCGCATCGTCTGGATCGTCGACGCGTACACCACGTCGAGCCTCTATCCCTACTCGGAGCCGGTCGGCCAGCGTTACCGCCGCGGACGGCTCACCGGCGGCATCAACTACATCCGCAACAGCGTCAAGTGCACCGTCGACGCCTACGACGGCCACATGAAGTTTTACGTCATCGACGAACAGGATCCCATCATCGCCTGCTGGCGGCGCATCTTCCCCGGCCTGTTCTCCCCCGGCGGCGAGATGAGCGCCGAACTGCGCGCCCATCTGCGCTACCCGCGCGACCTCTTCTCCGTGCAGGCCAACATCTACCGCACCTATCACATGGCCGACCCCAACACCTTCTACAACAAGGAAGACGTGTGGAACACGCTGCAGGGCGAGGCGAACGAGGGCACGCTGTCGTCGTACTACGTGATGAACAAACTGATCGGCGAGAGCAAGCCCGAGTTCCTGATGATGACGCCGTACACGCCCGTGGGGCGCGACAACATGATCTCCTGGATGGCCGGCCGCTGCGACGGCGCCAATTACGGCAAGCTCGTGCTCTACCGCTTCCCCAAGCAGACGCTGATCTACGGACCCAACCAGATCAGCGCCCTCATCAACCAGACGCCGGAGATCAGCGCCCAGCTCTCGCTGTGGTCGCAGCGCGGCAGCGACGTGATCCTCGGCCATCTGCTCGTGGTGCCCGTCAACAACTCGCTGCTCTACGTGCGCCCGCTGTACCTCAAGGCCAGCCAGAGCGACCTGCCCGAGCTCAAGCGCGTCATCCTCTCCAGCGGCGGTCACGTCGTCTGGGACGAAACGTTCGAAGGCGCGCTGGAAAAGCTGCTCAACTACCGGCCCGGCGAGCAGGACGCTTCAATCTCGCTCCCGTCCGTTCAGACTCCGCCATCGGGCTTCCAGCCCGCGCTTCCCGTTGCCGGGGACAGCGAGATCCAGGCCCTGGGGCGTCAGGCGAAAAACGCCTGGGACCGCTCACAGCAGGCCCTGAAAAGCGCCGACTGGAACGCCTACGGCCAGGCCATGGGCGACCTGGAAAAAAGCCTCAACGCCATGTTCCCCCAAGGGATCCAGTAGCGTCGTATCTGTCGTATCAAAAAAGGAAAACGCACAACGCTCCGCCCGTCCCGATTCGTACGAAATCGGAGCGGACGGAGCGTTTATTTCTTTTGTCGTATTGATAAGGAAATCTTTGTGCCAACTGCGTTTGCGAAACGATGTTCCACGCGAAACATTGTTTTTCAGGCAAATATGAAGCGTCCGCAAGGATGGCGCCGATCGTTCGCTTTTTCGCAAAACGCGCCGCAGCTCGGATCAAAACAGCAGGTGCATGAACGCCGCCGTGATGGGGATGGCGATGAAGGTGCGCTCGAAGAAGCAGATCACGAGATCGCTCAGCCTGAGAGGCAGTTTGGAAGCCAGCATGACCACAATGGTCTCCGAGAAGAAGATGATCTGGCAGATGGAAACCGTGGTGACCATATAGCGCGCTTTGACGGAGAGCTCGCTTACTTTGTCGGCGATGAGCATGACGGGCAGAAACATCTCGGCGATGCCCACGGGCAGCGAAGGCGCGATGACTTCGGCGTCGGGAACGGCGCAGAGCTTGAGGAGGGGAACGAAGATCTTGCCGATCCACTGAAACGCCGGCGTGTACGTGGCGACGATCAGCCCGAGGATGCCCACGCCGGCCAGAAGCGTCAGGACCTTGGGGTATACCGTCATGGCGTCGAGGACGCTGTCCCTGATTTCCGGCAAAAGCTTTCCGGCCGTATAGGCTTTTTTCTCGGCGCGTTCGAAGCCTTTGACGAGCAGGTTGCCCGCGCCGCGCTGGGCAAGGATCTCTTCCTCGGTCTGGACGTGCCCGTCGACGTAAACGCCGCGCTTGTTCCGCAGCGGCGGTAGGCGGCAGATGACGGCGCTGATCATCAGCGTGATGACCAGCGAGCAGAAATAGACGCGCAGAAAGTAGTCGCCCAATCCGGCGGTCTTGATGACCATGTAGGCGAACCCCACGCTCACGGCGGAAAAACCTGTGGCGATCAGATCAGCCTCTTTCTCGGTGTACAGCCCTTTGCGGTACTGCCGGTTGGTGATAAGCACGCCCACCGACGAGGAACTGACGAAGGAAGCGATACAGTTCACCGCGGCGTATCCGGGAACCTTGAACACGGGGCGCATCAACGGTTCCATGAGCGTTCCCACCATGTCCACCAGACCGTAGTTCAGCAGGAAGGGCAGGAACACGCAGCTCACCGGGATGATCCACGCCACGCCGACGACGATGGCCGGCACGGCGGTGCCGCCGGTGGCAGAGCTGACGATGAACTCGGGCCCCACGAAGCCCGGAATCGTGGCGTCCATCGTGTAGATCAGCGTAAAGACGCCGCCCATCAGATAAAACACAGGATAGACGAAGGATTCGCCGCCGTAATACCTGCGCAGCCGCGAGCCTTCGGGCGCGAAGAACTTGCCGTAAACGCTGAGGACGCCGTTGACCGCGATGATAATCGTGATACACCAGAGCCCCGCGTTGCCCAGCGCGCTGATGAAGTAGTTGTAGATGTGCCCGAAGGGCACGTCGCTCTTGCCGTTGACGGTGACGTTAACGAAAAACACGAAGATGGCGACGGCCGAAAAGAGAACGGCTTTCAGCGCGCCGACCGCTTTGCTCCGCAAGGAAAGTTCCAGCCGGTCCACCAGCAGAATGTCGTTGAGGTTCAGCGACGCGCGTTCTTCTGCGGAGAGTTTGTCGTAGAGGATCTTGTCAGAGTTCATGGAATCCTCCCTCCCGACTTATTTGCCTTCTTTCCGATTCTTCTGAAGAGCGAGGATGGAGAGGAACTCGAAGACGATGTTGGCCGCCAGGTAAGCCGTGATCTCGCCGTGATCGTAAGCGGGAAGCACCTCGACGATGTCGAATCCCGCGAAGTTGACCGTCGTCAGCGCCCGCATCAGCGTCAGAGCTTCCAGCGACGTGAATCCGCCCACTTCCGGTGTGCCTGTTCCCGGCGCGTAAGCAGGATCGACGAAATCGATGTCGAAGGTAAGGAACGTGGGTTTGTCGCCGACACGCTCCTTGATGGCGTCGATCAGAGCATCCAGCCCCATCTCGCGGATCTTGTGGGCCGGGATCAGCTTCATGCCAAGATCGGCGGCCATCTTATGCTCGTTGGGATCGTAAAGCGAGCCGCGCATGCCGACCTGAATGCAGCGCAAAGGCTCGATAAGCCCCTCTTCGAGAGCGCGGCGGAACGGCGTGCCGTGGTTGTACTTCTCGCCGAAGACCTCGTCGCAAAGGTCCGAATGCGAATCGAAATGAATCAGTCCCACGGGGCCGTGCTTCTTGGCGACGGCGCGAAGCTCGGCCAGCGTGATGGAGTGATCGCCTCCGAGCACGATAGGCAGCGCTCCGTCGCTCAGGATCCCGGCGACGCCAGCTTCGATCGCGGCGTAGGAAGGATGGATGTAACCGGGCACGATGGGAAAGTCGCCCAGATCGCCGCCCGTCAAAGAATCCATGATGTTCACCTGCTGTATCACGTTGTTGGGCTTCATCATGCAGGAGATGTTGCGGATCGCCGAAGGACCGAAGCGGGAGCCCGAGCGGAAGGAACTGGCGGTGTCGAAAGGAGCGCCGGCGATGGCGAAGTCAAGTCCTTTGGCGTTTTGGATGCGGGCCATGCGCATAAAAGTCCCCATATTGCAGAAACGGGGCGAAGAAAGAGCGCTTGCAGGCTGATTGGACATAAAATATTCCCCCTATAATTTTTTGATGAATTCCACTGACACTCAGAGTACCGGTTTCTCTGTGTCTTCACGATATCACGGGTCTTTGTTTTTGTACTTATACTGAAAAAATAATGACCTATATCGCTCATAGGTCTTAAAATTATTTACGAAACAGTCATTTATAGATTTACGTCATATTATCGAAAAAAGATGTGCCTCAATGGACGAAGTGTCGGGCGGTCTATCCTGAAAACATTATAGATTATTAGGTAATCCATATGCTTCTTTCCTCTTAATTAAAGTGATAAACTGTTTTATGAGAGAAAAATTCATTTCTGCATAGCCAATCCCCGTGAAAAGGATTTCGCCCATTGGCAGTCTGATTCTGACCAAACGTAGAAGGAGGCGATAAAATGAACCTGAAACAGTTGGAATACGTCATCGAAATCAGCAAGTGCGGTTCCATCAACAAGGCCGCTCAGAATCTCTACGTGGCGCAGCCGTCGCTAAGCACCGCTATCAAGCAGCTGGAACAGGAACTGAAATTCAACGTATTTCGGCGCAAGAACTCTGGCATAGAGCTTACATCCGAAGGCAAAATGCTGCTGCTGTCGGCCAAACTCATCATCTCCGAGGCAGAGCGCATCCAACGTATTCCCCTTCTTTTCGACAGCCAGAAGAACATCTCCATCTGCGGCACGTGGTCGTCGCTGCTCATGTGCAGCTTCATGCAGTTCCGCAACGAATTCCCCGAAGCCTCTCTACAGGACAACATCAAAGAAACCAGCATCCGCCAAGCCATTCGCGACGTGATGGACCAGACCTACCGCCTCTCCATCGTCTCCTGTCTCGACAGCCGCCGTAGTCTCTATCACTTGGAAATGCAGAAGTATCATATCAAGATGACACCTCTGACCGTCAACGTACCTCCCGTAGCCGTCGTTTCCATGAACCATTACCTGAGTCGTTTCCGCGCCGTCACCATCGCTCAGCTCAAAACCTGCCCTATCGTCGCTTACGACACCTTCAACAGCGATGACTGGCTCGGCGCTTTCGGACTCGACAGTCATTGCGAGATACTCAACATCTTCGACCGCGGCGCCCTGCAGGACGCCATCCGCCATAACTACGTCGCCATCCTGCCCATGGATCCCGATCTGGAACAGAGCATCCCCAACATCGTCATGCGCCGCATCTCCGACGGGCCCATGTCCAGCATTTACATGCTGCACCAGATCTCCTATCCGTTGAACCCGCGCGAGAAAAAATTCATCGCCCGCTTTCAGGCCCGCTTGGACTCCATCTACGGCAGCCGGGCGCGATAGGAACCTTCTCGACGGAGAAAAGCGCCGCCCCTCTTGGTTTCGTGCGAAATCGAGAGGGGCGGATCGTTTACTCTTACCAATAAGCGTTTGAATTGCCTGCGGTAACTTCGTCCGCGCAGATTGTTCCGCATAGGATGAGCTATGTGAAAAGACGCGGCGTTGAGGAGTGTTTTTCGGCCGTAAGGGATACGGGGCCCGGAGTGCGGAAAAAAGGTTGACATGAGTGTATAGTGGCTATATACTTTCGCCATGATGGACATGAAATTTAAAAACAAGTCAAGACTCAGTTATGTTTTTCTGCGGATTGTGAGCAAAACCATGGATATCGACAAGAAAGCCCGATATTTCGGGACCGACCAGCCTCTCTACGAAGCCGAGATCCACATGCTGAAGGCGGTCAAGGAAAACGAGGGGATCCATGTCACGGGGCTGGCCGATATGCTGGGCGTCACCAAGGGCGCCGTTTCCCAGACTCTGATGAAGTTGCAACGCAAGGGGATGATCGTCAAGGAAACGGATCCCGCCAATCTGTCGCGGCTGACTCTCAAATTGACGCAGAAAGGAAAGACGGCTTACCTGAGCCACGAAGAGCTCCATCGGAAATACGAGAAAGTGTTCAGCGATATCCTTGCGGATTATCCGGAGGCGAACAAAGCTTTTTTGCGGAGCTTTTTCAGTATGCTCGAGGAAAAGCTTGACAAGTTTATGGAATAAGGAACAGGGCAATCGCTTACGGAATAAGCAAGCCCGTAGGCACCAGCCCCAAGACCTGCAGAGCCGTAGGGATGCCAAGCCC
>PPYE01585936.1_pt1 | contig 11171 bp, 10 predicted proteins | sample 1559881 | NCBI WGS metagenome assembly PPYE01 (sample SAMN08240022, study PRJNA423297) | Human gut metagenome, whole genome shotgun sequencing project.
CCTCCAAACCTCCCCCTTTCCCCTCCCAAGACTTTCGACTGGTGGGGAGGCTGCGCGGAGGGAGTTCCGTTGGATAAAAGAAGAGGCGATTTCCTAAGGAGTCGCCCCTTCTTTCTGATTTATAGTTGAAACTTAAATATGGGATCAGTTCACCTGTGTGCAATCAGGGATACTGATATTTGCATTGGTAAGGGTAACCGCAGTTGCATTAGTTCCGGGAGGAGTAGCGCTGGAAATCGGATAAACACTATTTGCTTTGGTCCCTAGAGTCAGTGTCCAGCCTCCCAAATCAGTAGTGGTTGTTACCAATGCCTCTGCGAGCTCTTGTGCTCCAGTACAAGACTTACCAGCCAGAAGCTCCTGCCCAAATTTCAGATTTACACGGGCCTGCACTTCAGCAACAACGGCCATCGCGGCTTTTTCCTGCGCATCCTGCTGCAAGTCATAGTACTTCGGAACGGCCACAGCGGCGAGAATGCCGAGGATGACCAAGACGGAAATGATTTCAATGAGCGTGAAGCCCTGCTGTCCCCTGTCCTTTCGCATCGTATACCTCCATCCACAAATGTTGAAAAACGTCTTAAGCCTGAACGGAAAAATCACATGTATGAGGCTCGTGATAGAATCTTTTTCATCTATAGAGTACCTCGTGATTCAAGTAAAGGCCTTCGATATCCGCGTACAGCGCTATTCGCAAAATATCCTAGCTGTTTCTTAATGAAGGTTTCACAAAGAAACGGCGCTGCACTGAATAAAACGGCATACAAAAAACAATACCACTTTATTCAACAATATATAGTTGCATAAAGCAAACTGTCCGGTGACGTAAAAAGAGTACCTTCCCGAAAAAAAGAAGAACATACCTTCGGCGAAGGTCTATACCCTCGCAACAATGATGTAAACCCAATACGCTCTTTTTACAAAATAAGGGAGCATTTCTACGAATGCTCCCTTATCCGTTTTCTTGAGAGATCAGCTTCCCCACTCTGGGGATTTTCATTTTTGAATCAGCAAAACAAAAACAACCAATAAAGAGGCTCTTATATCAACACACGGAGATGTATCGAGAAAAAAGGCAAGGAGTTTCGGGTGTACCTCTCTTTTTCGAAAAATCTCCCCTCTCTCTTTATTTCACCTATAGAAACAACATCGTCACATGCCGCACGGCAACGGCGGCCCCGAACGCGATCAGCGTGTTGAATACCATACTGAACACAGGCCAGCCCCACGAACCCGTCTCCTGCCGGATAGCGGCGACAGTCACCAGACAGGGCGCGTACAGCAGCACAAACACCAGCAGAGCCAAGGCGGTGGCGGGCGTCCAGCGCCCGTCGTTGCGGATCTGCTGCGCCAGCGGCGTGGGATCTTCAGGATCGATGTCGCCGAGGGAATAGGCCGTGCCGAGCGTGGCGACGATGACTTCCTTCGCCGCGAAACCGCCCACCAACGCGATGTCCGTGCGCCAGTCAAACCCGGCGGGACGGGTCAACGGTTCCAGCGCCATGCCGAGGCGGCCTGCAAACGAGTGTTGAAGTGCCCGCTCCGCGCGCTCGCCGTGCAAGGCCGTAAGCTGCTCTTCAAGAGCGGCCACATCGCCGCCCGAAGCCTTCGCCGCCTCAAGGTTCGCTTCGATGGTGTGCTGCGCGCCCGCGAAATGCGCCCGTGTGTCCAGCGGCAGCTGCGGATACGCCATAGCCGCCCACAGGATGATGGAAATGGCGAGGATGACCGTACCGGCCTTCTTCAGATACTCGAACGTGCGCTCGCCCGTATGAATCGCCAGCCCGAGCATTGTGGGCAGGCGATAGGGCGGAAGCTCCATGACGAACGGCGTGGACGGCCCACGGATAATCGTCGAGCGCAGCAGCCGCGCCGTGAGCAGGGCCACCACCCAGCCGGTGAGGGTCAGGCCGAACATGACCGCCGCCTCATGGCCGGGGAAAAAGACGCCGGAAAAAAGGATGAAAACCGGAAGTTTGGCCCCACAGGCCATAAAGGGCACGGTCAACAGCGTCGCGATCTTTTCGCGGGGGCTCCTTAGGGTGCGGGCCGCCAGCACGCCGGGCACGGCACAGCCGCCAGCAATGCCTCCGCCCACGATGAACGGCATCACCGAACAGCCGTGCAGCCCGAAAATACGGAAAATACGGTCGAGCATGTAGGCCATGCGCGCCATGTACCCGGTATCTTCAAGAAAGGCGATTTGAAGGAATATCAGCATAATGAGCGGGACAAAGCTCATGACGCCGCCCACACCGTCGATAATGCCCGAAAGCACCAGCGACTTGAGCTGGCCGTCGGGGAGCACGGCGTCCGCGCCTTCGCGCAGCAGGGCAAACCCTTGTTCCACCCAGCCCATCGGGATCTCCCCAATGGTGAAGGTAACGGTATAAAGCAGATAGAGCACGCCGAGCATGATCGCCGGGCCCATGAACGGATGCGTCAGCACCTTGTCCATGCGGTCCGAGAACTGGATGCGCGCGTGCATATCCTGAAGCCGGACCAGCACGCCATCCCGCAGCAGCGAAGAAATGAACCCATAGCGGTAATCCGCGATGACGGCCTCGGGCCAAGTATTCAACGTATCCCGCAAATGCCGCGCCACCTCATCCACCTGCCGCTCCAGATCGGCGGCAAGCTCCGGGGATTCGGCGCGGCTGCGGGTGAGGATTTCCTCATCCTGCTCCAGCAGCTTGAGCGCCACCCACCGCGCCGGATATTCCGAAGCCAGCAGCCCGGCCTCGGCAATGGCGGCTTCCATATCCCGCAGCACGGGATCAAGATCGGGCCCATACGAGATATGCAGCGGCTCCCACGGCTCGCCGCGCTTGGTTTCGATATAGGCTTCCGTCGCCTTCAAGAGTTCGGGCAGCCCTTCGCCCGTGCGGGCCACGGTCGCCATGACCGGGAAGCCCAGACGCTGCGACAGGCGCTCGATATCGATGGTCATGCCCTGCTTGGCGGCCTCATCCATCATGTTCAGGGCCAGCACCACGGGAACGCCGAGTTCCAGAAGCTGGATGGTCAGGTAGAGGTTGCGCTCCAGCGCGCCCGCATTGAGCACGTCGATGACCACGTCGGGCCGTTCCTGCGCCAGCACATGCCGGGCGACCGTCTCCTCCTGCGTGTAGGCGGTCAGGGAATACGTCCCCGGCAGGTCGATGAAGCGCACACACCGGCCGGAAGGCATCTTGATGAAGCCTTCCTTCTTCTCCACGGTAATGCCGGGATAGTTGCCCACATGCTGGTGCGAACCGGTCAGCGCGTTGAAGGCCGTCGTCTTGCCAGAATTCGGATTGCCCGCGAGGGCTATGGTAAGCTGCGGATCCATGACGCCTCAGCCCGCCTGTTCCAGCGGTTCGACGACGATGTAGTCGGCTTCGTTGTTCCTGAGGCTGAGCGTGAACCCCGGCAGGCGCAGGGCCACCGGATCGCGCAGCGGGGCGCGCCCCACCACTTCCACTTCCGCGCCGGGGATGAGCCCCATGTCCCGGATGCGCCGCCCCAGCTCGCCGCTGGCCTGCACATGGGCGATGCGGGCTTTCTGCCCCTCCTTCATCCTGCGCAGGGAAATGAGCCCGGCTTCCAGCATCTCCTTAGAGATGGGACAGCCTTCGCCGCCGCACGAACGGGCTTCGGCGCAATCATGCCCTCCGCGCTTTCTATGGCAAAATCCAAACATATTGTCCCCCAGCTTCAACTTTATCGTCACATCCGGCGTCGCCGCCCCTCTGGGAAAGCACATCCCCGGCCCTGACGGGCCCCGTGGCAACCGGCGCAGCCGCCGTTGCATACCGGACGTTTCATGACATTGATCCTGCGGCATACAAACCACGCCGCAACGATGATCGACACGGCGAGCAGGGATTCCCACGAAAAAACGCTTCCAGTGATGAAAACAGGTTCCGCGTCCATACCCACTCCCTTATGATACCAATTGGATCTGCCCTTTCTATAGATTTTTGAAAATAAATGTCAATTGCGGCATGAGAACATTTTGCCCGGCATCCCCGGTTTCTTGCCCTTAACCCGCATCTCGTCTATACTTTTTTTATTCGCAACTTTCTTTGGAGCGCCCCCATGTCCCTTTCCGCAAACGCATCTTCCCCAATCCCGGCCTCCTCCGCCCCGCTGTTGCAGGCGGAAGGCGTCACCGTGCGGTTCGACGCCTGCGAACGCCCGTTCGACGTGGTGCGCGACGTGTCGTTCACGCTGCATCCGGGGCGCACGCTCTGCCTTGTGGGGGAATCCGGCTGCGGCAAGAGCATGACGGCGCTGTCCCTGCTCCGCCTCATCCCCGAACCGGGGCGCCTCGCCGCCGGGCGCATCCTCTTCGAAGGCCGCGATCTTGCCGAATTGTCCAAATCCGCGATGGAACGCGTGCGGGGGCGCGACATCGGCATGATCTTTCAGGAACCCATGACCTCGCTCAATCCGGTCATCCGGGTGGGAGAGCAGGTCGCGGAGCCGCTGATGCGTCACCTGCGCCTGTCAAAGAAGGCCGCGCTCGCCGAAGCCGTGGAACTGTTCCGGCTGGTCGGCATACCCGCGCCGGACATGCGCGTCCGCGACTACCCGCACCAGCTTTCCGGCGGTATGCGCCAGCGCGTCATGATCGCCATGGCGCTGGCCTGCAAACCCCGCCTCCTGCTCGCCGACGAGCCGACCACGGCCCTCGACGTGACCATACAGGGCCAGATACTCGCCCTGCTCGGCGATCTTTCCCGCGAGCGCGGCATGGGGCTTCTGCTCATCACCCACGATCTCGGCGTGGTGGCGGAAATGGCCGACGAAGTGGGCGTCATGTATGCCGGGCGCATCGTGGAGCGCGCGCCCGTGCGGGCTCTGTTCGCCGAACCGCGCCATCCCTATACTTGGGGCCTTATCCGCTCCGCGCCCACGCTCGACACGCCCCCTTCGGCGAAGCTGGACGCCATCCCCGGCACAGTCCCCTCGCCCGGCGATCTCCCGCAGGGGTGCCCCTTCCGGCCGCGCTGCCCGGAAGCGCATGAACGCTGTTTCAAGACTCCGCCCGTCATCGAATCCGCCGGGGCCGACGGCGCCCGGGAGGTCTGCTGCTGGCTTGCCGAAGCAAGGTAAGTGTTGCCGAATACGGGTTCAGTCCTATATAGAGTGTTGGCAGATGCGTCACGGAGACGGCGCGTCGCCGAATATGATCATTAAGGAGCTAGCATGACCGATACACGTGATCCCCAGACCGAAAAGGGACAGAACGGCGCCACCGAAGAGAACCTCGCGGAAACCGCGCAGGCCCCTGAAAAAACGCTTGAGGAGCAGTTCCGCGAAGAGATTTGCCCCACTTGCACGGTCAAGGCCGAAGCGGACGAAACCCGGCTGCGCGCCCTCGCGGAGATGGAAAATTTCAAGAAACGCATCCAGCGTGACCATGACGAATACATGCGCTACGCCAGCGAGCCGGTGCTCAAGGATCTCCTGCCCGCGCTGGACAGCCTTGATCTCGCCATTCAATACGGCGGCAGCGACGAAACCTGTAAAAGCCTGCTCACCGGCGTGATCATGACCCGGAAGCTGCTCCTCGACGCGCTCAAGAACCACGGCTTCGACGTTGCCGGGGAAGTGGGCGAGCCCTTCAACCCCGATGTCCATGATGCCGTTTCCTATGAAGAGCGGGATGACATGGAACCCGGCCTGGTCAGCACCCTGCACCAGCGCGGCTACCGCCTGAAAGACCGCCTGTTGCGCCCCGCCAAAGTATCCGTCAGCCGCAAGCCCGCCTGACGATGGCAGCCGAACCGATGACAAAAAGCAGGGCGTCCGCCTCGCTCGGAGGCGCGTTACGCGCCGAGAGCTCGGAGGGCGTCCTGCGCGTCATTTTCAGCGGCGAGTGGAAACGGGACCTGCTTGGGCCGAACTTTTTTACGGAACGTGACGAAGCGCTGCGTGAAACGGAGAGACTCCTCAAAGAGGCCCGCAGCGTCGAACTCCTCGGCGAGGCTCTCGGCGAATGGGACAGCGGCGTGCTCGTCGTCACCACCCGGCTCGTCACCCTCGCCAAAGAACACAACATCCCGCTCGATGACGCCCGCCTCCCCGAGGGCATCCGCAACCTGACCAAGCTGGCCCTTGCGGTCCCCCCGAACACCGCCGCGCAGCGTAAGGCCCAAAAGACGACCTTCCTCGAACGGGTCGGCGGCTTTACATTGGCGGTGCCCCGCATGGCACGCGACATTTTCGATTTTATCGGCGAACTTGTCCTCAGCGCCGGCAGGCTGTTCAGGGGCCGCTCTTCCTGCACGTCGGGAAACGTCTGGCTCGCCGTTCAGGAAAGCGGCGTGGACGCCCTGCCCATCGTCTCTTTGATCAGCCTGCTCGTGGGCCTGATCCTCGCCTTCGTCGGAGTGATCCAGCTCAAGATGTTCGGCGCGGAAATCTACGTTTCCAGCCTCGTGGCCGTGAGCATGACCCGCATCATGGGCGCGATCATGACCGGCATCATCCTCGCGGGCCGCACCGGCGCCTCCTATGCCGCCGTCATCGGGACCATGCAGGTCAATGAGGAAATCGACGCTCTCACCACGCTCGGCGTGGCCCCTTCCGACTACCTCATCATGCCCCGCGTCCTCGCCCTTACCGCCATGACCCCGCTGCTCGTGCTCTATTCCGACTTCATGGGCATCATGGGCGGCTTCATCGTCGGCGTCGGGATACTCGGCCTTGATCCCATGGAATACTATACATTTACCCAGAAAGGGTTCAACATCAACAACCTCTGGGTGGGCATGGTGCACGGCGCGGTCTACGGTATGCTCATCGCCATAACCGGCTGTTACCAGGGCCTGCGCTGCGGCCGCAACGCCGAAGCAGTCGGCAAGGCGACCACCTCGGCCGTGGTCTATTCCATCGTGGGCATCGTGCTGTCCACGGCTGTCCTCACCATCCTCTGCAATATTTTGAATATATGAATACCTCCACACCCATCATCGAAGCGCGGGACCTTACGGTCGGCTACGGCAGCTACGTCGTGCAGAAGGATCTCAACTTCACGATAAACCGTCAGGACGTATTCATCATCATGGGGCCGAGCGGATGCGGCAAAAGCACGCTCCTGCGCGTCCTCGTGGGCCTGCTCCAGCCTACAAAGGGGCAAGTGCTCTACAGGGGACAGGACTTTTGGGCCGGGACCGAAAGCGAGCGCCAAAAACTTCTCAGCGGCGTGGGCCTGCTCTTCCAGAGCGGCGCTCTGTGGAGCTCCATGACCCTCGCCGAGAATGTGGCCCTGCCCTTGCAGCGCTATACGAAGCTTTCCTCCGCCGAAATCAGGGAACAGACCTCCCTCAAACTCGCGCTCGTCGGCCTTGCCGGATTCGAGGATTATTACCCGTCCGAAATCAGCGGCGGTATGCGCAAACGCGCCGGGCTCGCCCGCGCGCTGGCGATGGACCCCGAAATCGTTTTCTTTGACGAGCCTTCGGCCGGGCTCGACCCGGTCAGCGCCGCCCTGCTGGACGAGCTCATCCTCGAACTCAAGGAGAACATGGGCATGACCGTCGTGGTCGTCACCCACGATCTCGACAGCATCTTTACCATCGGCAACAACAGCGTATTCCTTGATGCGGCGACCCACACCATGATCACGGGCGGCGATCCCCATGTCCTTCGCTGCGATCAGGCGCACCCCGACATCGTCCGTTTCCTGAACCGCGGCAAAACCGACTCCTGCCCCACCTCCTCCAAAGGATACCGCTCATGAGCAAGTCAGCCAACAAAACCCTCATCGGAGCCTTCGTCGTCGGGGCCACAGCCCTCCTGCTGCTCGCCATCGCCGTTTTCGGCTCGGGCAAGCTGTTCCAGACGACAAGCCGTTACGTGCTCTTTTTCGACGGTTCCATCAGCGGGCTTTCCGTAGGCTCTCCGGTCCTGTTCCGCGGCGTCCCCGTGGGGCGCGTCGTCGAAATCCGGCTCACGGGCGACCTTGATAATTTAGTGTTCCAGACGCCGGTGTTCATCGAACTGAACAAAAAGGACGAAGGGCGGTTTTCCGTCTCCGACGGCGACATCTCCAAAAAAGAATATCTCGATCGCCTGGTCAGCCACGGCCTGCGGGCAACGCTGGCGACCCAGAGCCTGCTCACCGGCCAGCTCATGATCGAGATGGATTTCTACCCCAGAAGCCAGATCCCTTATCCCATCAAGGAAGTCAAAGAATACGACGACGTGCCCGAGATTCCCACCATCCCGTCGCAATTCGACAACATCCTGCAAACGCTCACGACGCTGCCGTATGACGACATCGCCTCGAATGTCCTCGACATTACGGAAGGCGTCAAAAAAATCCTGAGCAATTCTGGGACGGAACAGCTGATCGGCCACATCGACAAGCTGGTGGTCCAGCTTCAGGATATCGGGACCAACCTCGACAAGACGCTGACGAGCATCCGCGGGCTTGCAGAACCGTATACAAAGCTGGCGCAGGATACGGACAAGCGGCTGTCCGCGGCGCTGGAACAGGCGTCGCATGTCCTGAGCCGCATCGACAACGTAGCCAAAGAGACGGAGATGACTGTCGTTTCCGCCCGTGGCGTGGTCAGCAAAAACAGTACGACCGTCATCGAACTGAATCAGGCCATCCGCGAAATCACCGAAGCGGCCCGGGCCGTTCGCGTGTTCGCCAACACGCTTGAACGCAATCCCGAAGCAGTGCTGCGCGGGAAGGTACGGTAAAGGAACGTATTGGGGAGGGGAGGAGCCCCCTTTCTCCAGAAAGGGGGCTCCTCCCCTCCTCTACCAAAGACTTTCGACTGGTAGGGTGTCGGGAAGTTCAAATCGTAGCGGGACCGGGTTGAAAGCGGAGTCCTGTGCGCTTGATTGGGCACAGGACTGTATCCTTAAAAATGACGCGATGGGCCCAAGGACGCGGAAGCGGATTACATCCGTGTGAGATAATTAGGTATATAAGGATGCGGCACACCACACCAGCAGGAGCGCCATGCTCGCGTTGGCGGCGGTATGGTGGTTCTGGAGGAAACGGCGGAATACGGCTCCAAAAAGCGCCCAAAAACATGTCCCGGCATAGGCGACAGCCGAGAGCACGCCGATGGAAACAGCCAAAGCCATAAAGGAATCGTAGTAAGGAAGCACAAAGGACGAGAAGGCGGTTATCCCATAGAGGATGCCTTTGGGGTTGACGAATTGCAGCAGCATCCCTGAAACGACGCCGTTGACCGGTACAAGGCGGGAATCTTCGTTTCCTGATCCCGACCGCCAGACACCAAAGGCCATCCAGAGGATATACGCCGCGCCGACGGCACGCATTGTGGGTTCCACGTCGGGCAAAAACCGGAACAGCGCCGCGCCAAACAGCGCACATGCCGTCATGAGCCCCAGAACGCCCAGCAGGACGCCGAAGCAGAAACGGAGCCCCTTCCGGAGCCCGTACGCACTCGCGCTGGAAAGCGCCATAATATTGTTGGGGCCTGGCGTAAAGGACATGATGCACGCGAAGGACAGGAATGCGGCAATCGACGGCATGGTGGAAGCTCCTTTGAGTTTGTGCGATAGAGCATACGATCTGTGCACTATAATGTCAAACATGGACAGGATAACGCCCTTGGAAAATATCGGCCACATCGTAGCGGAGAACCTCAAACGCCTGCGGGAAGAAAGGAAGCTCAGCCTTGACGCCGTAGCGAAATGTTCCGGAGTGAGCAAAAGCATGCTCGGCCAGATCGAACGCGGCGTGACCAACCCGACCATCTCGACGCTCTGGAAGATCGCGAACGGGCTCAAGATTTCATTTACTTCGCTCATGATGCGCCCGGAAACGGACGTCGAAGTCGTCCCGCGTTCCGCCATAACGCCTTTTGTTGAAACAGACGGAAAATACAGGAATTATCCCGTCTTTCCGTTCGACAGTTCCCGGGGGTTCGAGATGTATGCCATTGAGCTGGACCCCGGCGTCCGGCTTGACGCCGAACCGCACCCCGAGGGGACGCAGGAGTTCATCACTGTTTTTTCCGGCGCGCTGACCGTACTGCTCGACGGCGAACGCTGGGGGATCGCCGATGGCGACTCCATCCGTTTCAAGGCGGATCGGAAACACGCCTATGCCAATGAAGGAAACACGCTGTGCCGCTTGAGCATGGTCATTTGCTACCCATCTTAAAGGAAAAAGGAAGCCATATGAAAAAGCGCGCCCCTTCCCTGCTGCTGGCCCTGCTGGCGCTGGCCGGACTGCTCACCGCTGGCGGCTGTTCCCTCGGCCGCAGCCCACGCCCCGATTTCTACATGCTGTCCTCCCCCGTGGAAAATGTGGTCCAGTCCGGCAAAGAAAAAATCTCCGGGCCACGCGTCGCCATCGGACCCGTGTCCATTCCGGGCTATCTGGACAGGCCCCAGCTCTTCCTGCGCGACGGCAATGACGTCAAAGTCGAGTTGGCCGAGTTCAACCATTGGAGCGAGCCGTTCGGCGAGGGCGTGACCCGGGTGCTCTGCGACGCCGTGTCCGCATCCCTGACCCCCCGCAAAGGGCTGGCCTCTCCCATGCGTTCGCAGCAGCCTTTCCAGTGGCGCATTGCCGTGGATATCGCCCGTTTTGACGGTGCGCCCAACGGCAGCGTCATCCTCGACGCAGGCTGGAGCCTCGTGAACGAGAGCGGCGAAGAGCTCAAGTCGGGACGTTTTGTGCAGCACGCCCCCGCCGGTCCCGACATCCCCTCGATGGTACAGGCCCAGAGCGCCCTTCTCGCCCAGTTCGGCGCGGTTCTTGGGCAGATGATCCCGTAGGGAAAATGTGGGGGAGGGGAGAGGGGACCTTTCTGGAGAGAGGTCCCCTCCCCCACACCCCCTCCTCTCTCCCTCCAAAGACTTTTGACCTTATCGAATCCCCCATGATGGCGTTCCCTTTTTATCGGGAATGCCGCCTTTTTCTGGAAAAGCTATTCTTGTTGCAGGGGCAGACACACCCGCCTGCCCCCTCTTCAATTTATAGTATAATTTACCCTACTCCTCTGCCTTCTCCCTTTTCTTAAAACAAAAAAAGGAACCTTCCCCGGAAACGGAGAAGGTCCCTTTTCATACGCACTCCCCTGCAACAGGGATTCGATAAAGTCAAAAGTCTTTGGAGAGGGGGAGGCTTGGAGGGGGGCGGGAGAGGCGCTTGCCCCCTTCATGGGGATTCTTCAGAAAGGCCC